>Ga0307427_1001430_pt1 | contig 12271 bp, 11 predicted proteins | sample SalMarWE160190MG_FD_202162 | JGI IMG/M metagenome (GOLD analysis project Ga0307427, IMG submission 202162) | Salt marsh sediment microbial communities from the Plum Island Ecosystem LTER, Massachusetts, United States - WE1603-190 | ecosystem: Environmental > Aquatic > Marine > Intertidal zone >... | reverse complement strand
AGTTGCTCCGGCCCTGCCTGCGGATCGTCGAAGACGTAAGCGAATACGGCGTACTGGGCGCCCGATCGCCATCGCCACGCGACCAGCGATTCGGAGATCTGCGGATAGGCGTCTGCGCCCGTGTTGTGCGTGATCTGCGTGGCGGCGTCCGAGGCGATGTCGTACAGGATGATCTCATAGTCGCCGTCGGCGTCGCTCTCCCACACGACCCGCGACCCGGCAATCTGTGGGGCCGCCGCGCTCGCCGCGCTGTTGGTCAGTTGACGGACGGCGCCGGGTGTGCCGTCGGTGATCTCGCACAGAAAGACCTCGTTGCCGCCGAGTCCCTGCCAAATGGCGTGCGTGCCCGAGACCTTCGGGTACTTCGCGGAGGCGGCGAGCAAGACGGGCCCGCCTCCCTCGCTCGCGTCGTAGAGGTAGACTTCGGTCGCGCCCGCGGCGCCTGTCTGGTAGACGACCGTGTTGCCCGAGATGTTGGGAAACAGGTTGCCGGACGAATTCAGGTCAAGGTGGGCGACTTCCTCGGTGTCGAGGTTGCAGACGAACAGGTCGTACTGGTAGTTCCCGCTCGAACCGGTCCGCCCCTGCCAGACGACGTACGGGCCGGAGATGCGCGGCATGTTGTTGTCGTAGTCACTGTCGGAGATCGGTGTGTGCACGACTCCGGGGCCGGCCGAGGCTCCGACCGGCCACGCGTAGATCTTGCCGGGCTGAAACCCATACCAGACGACATGTGATCCTGATGCCCTCGGCTCATAGTCCTGCCAGACGTTGTCTGTGACCTGGGTGATGCCCCCCGCATCGATGTCGTAAAACATGACTTCGGCGTCGTTGTCGCCTACGAATCCCTGCCACACGACGTATGAGTCCGATACGCGTGGCTCGGTGTCGTTGTACGTATTGTTCGTGATGGTCGTGATCGTCCAGTCGGCTGCTTCCGCCGAACCCGCCACGGCCGCGCCCAACGCCACCACCGCACAAACCAAGACTGACACAATGCGTTTCATTGGATTACCCCTTTCCGATGTTCCAATACCCAGTGAAGACGTCCCGGATGGCCGGCCCGCGGGCGCGCGGACCAAACCCCAAGCAGGCGCACACCGCATGCGCCTGGCACCCGGCCGCTTGGCGTTTTCTCAGTGCAGATGCTGGCGACCACGTCCCCTCGCGCGGCCGCCGAAATGGTGACCTGCATTCCCCCGCAGAAACTCTTACGCAGAGCCGCCGGGGACCTCAATGACCATGTTATCCTCTCTCCCGGCCCGTGGCAAGACAATCCTTGAGCCCCGGGGCGCTCAATTCGGGAAACCGGCGAACGGTACCCATGCTTTCCCCTTGCATGGGGGACACGGCGATCGTGCGGATCGTGCTCGGCCTGGGAACCCGCGCCGTCGGCCGATTCGACGACGATGACACGCGCGGTCGCCTTAACGCCCCCGAGGGGCGCCCCGAGACAAACCTCGAAGAGGGGGCGTACGCGACCTCACCAGTGAGGAGAGGCTGGAATACATGGTACGCCCGGAGGGATTCGAACCCCCAACCCTCGGTTCCGTAGACCGATGCTCTATCCATTTGAGCTACGGGCGCAAGTTGCTCTATGAAAAGAACGTACGTGTTTAGCGTGTCATTCCGAGCGAGCGAAGCGAGTCGAGGAATCTCGCCGTTATCCGTGTCCGGACGACGAGATTTCTCCGCTCGCCTCGCCTTTGGCGAGGGCTCGGTCGAAATGACATCGCTTCGAGAGCACGCTAAACAGGTACAAAAGAACTTACGGCAGGGCCTCACAATACGGCGGACAACCGCGACGACAACCGCCTGCCGGCCCATAAACTTGTACCCGCCTATGGCGGCGCGGTCAAGGCCTTTTGTAAAGGCCCTTCCACAAAGCACTTCCATCACACGATTCCGGCCGCAGACCCACGGTTTTCAGAACCGTTGCTCCCCCACGGTCGCAGGCGCCTCCCAACCGGCGTATCCGCGGGGCGCGACTGCACGTGAGAGGAGCATCTTGAACTTTCGTGCAGGCGGCGGTATGGTTGGCGGTGGTGTGTCTATCCCTTGTCAGGAGAACGTGCCGTGATTGCAACTCGCCCTCTGTGCCTGATGGTTTGTCTGCTGGCCTCGCAGGCCGCGGCCGGGGATCGGCCTGCCGAGCAATCGGCCGAGCCGCTGATTACCGAAGACCGCTTTGAAATCCGCAACGTGGAAGGCTGGACCGTTTACATCAACCGCGACGTGCGCAAGCAGCATCCCGAGCAGTTGGCCAAAACGTTGGAGCATCTGCGGTGGGAACTCTACCAGGTCAAACTGGCCGCTCCGGCTGCGGCGGTGAGCAACATGCAGGAAAACAACGCCGTCTGGATCGAATACAAGGAGCCGGTTGGCCTGTCTTATCATCCCGACCGGGGCTGGCTGCTCGGCCGCGGATACAAGATCCCAGGGGACCCGCAATCCATGATGTCGCTGAGCGCCAAAACGCACTTGGGAGACAGTTACCGCCATCCGTTTGTCGTGTTTCACGAGTTGTCGCACGGCTATGACTTTCATTTCATCGGCAAGGGCCGCACCTACGGCAACGATGAATGCCAGGCCAATTACCAGCGCATGATGAAAGAGGGAAAGTATGAGAAGGTGAAGATATGGAACGGCCGGATCGGTTCTCATTACGGCCGCACCAACCGCATGGAATACTGGGCGGAAAGCACGGAAGCCTATTTTGCCGTCAATGATATTTATCCGTTCGTCCGGGCTGAACTGCGAGAACATGATCCGCAGATGGCCCGGTTCCTCGAACGCTATTGGGGCGTGAACCCGGAGCAAGTGGTGCAGTTGGAAAAAGACCTTGCGGCCTACCAGCAGCAGGTGCGGCAGGGGACCGGCCGCCCGGCGCGAGCCAGTGGTTCTGGGGCCACAACGAAACATACCCCCACCGACCGATACGACAAGCGCCACATCGGCGGCTGGACCGTTTATGTCAGCCCTCAATTGGTGAATCAGCCGGGGCTCGGCCGGGCCATGGTGACGCTCCTGACCTACAAGTTGCACATGATCGATCACTTCATTTCCGAGCAGGGCCGGAAGCAGTTGCACCAGGTGCCGATCTGGCTGGAAATCGGCCGGGCGGGGCCGTACATCCGGTATTGCGGCAGTCGCGGGCAATGGCGCAGCGAAGGATTGAATCCCGATAAGTTTCGGGCCGTGGAGATCCGCGATCCGCAGCGCATGATGAAATGGGCTCTGCTCCAACAATCCGACCTGTTGCACGAACTGGCCCTGGCCTACTACGACCGTCACGCCGCGAAGAAGGATTCCGAACTGGGCAAGAAGATCCAGACCGCGTACCAACAGGCCAGGAAAGACGGCAAGTACAAATCGGTGCTGCGGTTCGACGGCCGGCGTGTGCCGCATCCCGCCTTGGGCGGCGAGAAGGAATACTTTGCCGAGTTGATGGAGAGTTACTTCCTGGTCAATGATCACTACCCGTTCATCCGCTGCGAACTGAAGGACCAGGACGCCGCGGGGTATGCGTTGATTGCCGACTTGTGGGAGGGGAACCCACGCCGGTGAGCGAGTCGTTGGCGGAGCCGGCCTGCCCATCGCACCGCGGATTCAACTCTGAAACGCAACAGGGGTGAGATTCATTCTCGCAGCACCTCGTGGGGTGTTCGGTAGCCCAGGCATTTCCTCGGGCGGGTGGGCTGTTGCGGCTGAACGTGCGTCCCGGACGCGTCGAACCCCGGGCTCTGACTCGCGAAGGGAAACACTATCCATCGGGGGCTGGTTGACACCCGCCCGACGCACCCTATAATCACCGTTCCGGCCGCCGCACGATGGCCGCAGGGGTGAGACTTGCGCGATGGACAGCGAACTGAACGACAAGTTGGAGGCCCTCAGCGAGCGTCTTCAGGCGCTCCGGGACTCTCTTTGACGTCGCCGGTAAGCAAAAGGATCTGGCCCGTATCGAGAAGCGGATGGCGGCGCCGGGGTTCTGGGACAACCAGGAAACCGCCCAGCGAACGGTCCGGGAACTCAAGGGCCTCAAGGGGATCGTCGAACCGGCAACCGCCATCGAGCAGGTGCTCGAAGACGCGCGGGTGCTCTCGGAACTGGCCGCAGAGGAAGGCGACGCGTCGGCCCTCGACGGCTTGGCGGACGACTTGGCAGAGGCCGGGAAACGCCTCGACGGGCTCGAGTTCCTCGCCCTCCTGTCCCGACCGGACGATCCGAAGAACTGTTATCTCGCGATCCACGCGGGCGCGGGCGGCACGGAATCGTGCGACTGGGCGTCGATGCTCCTTCGCATGTACATTCGTTACGCCGAGCGGCGCGGCTGGAAGATGGACATCGTGGACAGCGTCGAGGGCGAGGAGGCCGGCCTGCGGAGCGTGACGGTCCGCGTCACGGGCTCCTGCGCGTACGGGTACCTCTCGGCCGAGGTGGGCGTCCACCGTCTGGTGCGGATCAGCCCGTTCGATGCGGCGTCGCGGCGGCACACGTCGTTCGCCAGCGTGGACGTGCTGCCCGAGATCGAGGACGCCGCCGAGATAGAGGTCGACGAGAAGGACCTGCGGGTCGATTTTTTCCGCGCGGGCGGCGCGGGCGGCCAGCACGTCAACAAGACGAGTTCCGCCGTCCGGATCACGCACACCCCGACCGGCATCGTCGTCCAGTGCCAGAACGAGCGGTCGCAGCACCAGAACCGCCGCGTCGCCATGGAAATCCTGCTGGCGCGGCTGAAGCGCCTCGAAGAACAGGAGCGCGACAAGGAGATCGCGAAACTCTACGGACAGAAGGGCGAGATCGCCTGGGGCAACCAGATCCGATCCTACGTCCTCCAGCCGTACACCATGGTCAAGGACCACCGGACCCAGCGCGAGACGGGCAAGGTCCAGGACGTGCTCGACGGCGATCTGGAAGCGTTCATCGAGGCGGAACTGCACCGCCGCGCCACCGCCCGATCGGAGGCCACGTAGATGCGCGCGTCCCGGCCCGTGGCGATGCTGGCGTGCGCGGCCCTGGCCGCGGCGGCCGGCTGCACCGGCGAACCGCCGGAAGCGGCTCGCGGCCGGGACGTCGTGCGGCCTGCGCTCGGCTTTGCCATCGACGTGCCCGACGGTTGGACGTGGAACGACGTGGCGGGCGACGTGGTGCTCGAGATCGTTCGCCGGCCTCCCGCCGCGAGGGGCGAGGGTGGAGCGAGCGACGGCGGCTCGCGCCCGAGACGGTCGCGCCCCGTCGTCCACGTGGTCGTGGTGGACCGCGACGGTGCGACGCTCGACGGGTGGGCCGACAAGGCGATCGAAAGCAGCAAGGAACTCCAAGCGGACCTCGAAGTCGTCGGGCGCAGGGCCGCAACACTGGCCGACGGACGAGAGGCCCTGTCCCTGACGCTCAAGAGCGAACGGGGTCTTGACCCGCTCGTCCAGCAACTGCTTCTCACGGTGACCGAGGCGCGGGCCTACGCTCTTCTGGCCACCGCGCCCGAGAGCGACGTGGGTGCAGCCGAGCCGGCCTTCAAGGAATGCTTCGACTCGTTCATTGTATGGTAAGCCGCGCGCAGGTCGAGCGGCGTGGCATGAGACTCAAGCGGCCCCAGGAACCGCCGGACGACGGCAACAGAAAAGGAACGGATGAACTTCGACGCCCTGAAGCAGGATGACCCTCGGCTGGCCGATCTGCTCGCCTCCGAGCGGCAGCGCCGGCAGGAAACCCTTGACCTCATCGCCAGCGAGAACCTCTGCCCGAAGAGCGTCCGCGAGGCGGTCGGCAGCATCCTGACCGACAAGTACGCCGAGGGGTACCCCGGCGACCGCTGGTACGGCGGATGCAGCGTCATCGACGCGGTGGAGCAACTTGCGATCGACCGCGGGAAACAACTGTTCGGCTGCGACCACATCAACGTCCAGCCGCACAGCGGCAGCCAGGCCAACATGGCCGCCTACTTCGCGGTGCTCGAACCCGGCGCGACGATCCTCTCGATGGACCTCGCACACGGCGGACACCTGACGCACGGGAAGAAGGCGAACTTCAGCGGACGCCTCTTTCACATCGCGCATTACGGCGTGAGCGCCGAAACGGAGCAGATAGACTACGACACTGTGGCCGAACAGGCCCGGAAGGTGAAGCCCGCGCTGATCATCGGCGGCGCGAGTTCGTACCCGCGGTGGATCGAGGCGGCGCGGTTGGCCCAGATTGCAGGGGACGTCGGTGCGCGGCTGATGATCGACATGGCCCACTTCGCGGGGCTCGTGGCGGGCGGGGTGCATCCCGATCCGGTGCCCGTGTCGGACTTCGTGACGGGGACCACCCACAAGACCCTGCGCGGTCCGCGCGGCGGGTTCGTCATCTGCAAACAGGAGTACGCCGAGGTGATCGACCACACGGTCTTCCCGGGCCTTCAGGGCGGGCCGCTCATGCACGTCATCGCCGGCAAGGCCGCTGCGTTCGCTCTGGCAATGACCGATGACTTCAAGGCTTACCAGGCCCGGATCGTTGCCAATGCCCGGGCCATGGCCGACGAGATGGTGTCGCTGGGGTACCGGCTCGTTTCGGGCGGGACGGACACGCACCTGTTTCTGGTGGACCTGACGCCGCTCGGCCTGACGGGCGGGCAGGCGCAGCAGTGGCTCGGCGCGGCGGGGATCGTCCTGAACAAGAACGTGATTCCGTTCGACAAGCGGCCGCCGACCGATCCGTCCGGCATCCGCATCGGTACGCCGTCGATGACGACGCGCGGCGTCGGCGAAGACGGGGTGCGGCAGGTGGCGCGGTGGACCGATCAGGTGCTGAAGGCCGAGGACCCGGCGGCAGCGGCCGAGAGGCTGCGGAGCGACGTGCTCGAGTTCTGCCGCTCGCACCCGATACCGGATTGAGGCATTTTGGGCGCGCTCACCTACAGGTCGCGGCTAAAAGCGCCCTTGCAAAAGCGCCCTTGCAGCGTAAGGCCCGCAACATCGAGGACCGATTCGTCATCGGTTACGGCCTGGATCACAACGGTCTGTACCGCAATTTGCCGTACCTCGCGGCGCTGCGGCAGGCCTGAGAATTCCTGTCAAGTGCCCCCCACCCAGAGCCGATAAAACCTATTGCGAGTATCGTTGCCGGGCACTTCGCCGGGGAGGCAAGCCGTGAGCACTACCGCAGTCGCAACCGATGCACTCAGGCAGGAACTCGAAGAGGCGCGCCGGCGCCAGAGGGGCCTCGAGCAGACGCTGGAGGAACGCGGGGCCGAGATTGCCAGCCTCACCCAGGAGTTGGAGGAGGCACATCGGCAGGCGGCGCACCTGGAAGACACGCTCAACGGCAGCCGCACCCAGACCAACACGCTCAAGGAGGAACTGACGCTGGCGACCGAGCATGCGGCCCGGATGGAACAATCGCTCATCGGCGCCCAGCGTCTGACCACGATCGGCCAGATCGCCGCCCAGATGGCCCACGAGTTCAAGAACATCCTGATGATCATCATGGGGCGCGCCGAGTGGGCCATCAGCGAGGATGACCCCGAACTGGCGGACAAGGCCCTCCACACGGCGGTGGTCTCCTGCCAACGGGGCGCCGGCGTCGTCAAGGGGCTGCTCTCGTACGCGAAGGGCCGCCAGATGAAGAGCAAACTCATCCGCGCCGATAAACTCCTGGACCGCGCCGTCGATCTCATCGCATGGTCGTTGCCCAAGTGCCACATCCAACTCGACCGCGACTACAACAGCGACGCCCGTGTCCGCGTGGTGCCCGTGCGGATGGATCAGGTGTTCCTGAACCTGATCCTGAACGCGCGCAACGCCATGGACCCGGGCGGCGGCCGGCTGACCGTAGCCGTCCGGCCGGCCGAGACCAAAGGGTACGTCGCCTTCTCGGTTCAGGACACGGGCTGCGGCATTCCGAACGAGCATCTGGACCAGATCTTCGACCCGTTCGTCAGCATGCGGCAGCGGCCGGACGGCGACGCCAGCATGGATCGGGGTACGGGCCTGGGGCTGCCGGTTTCGCGCGACCTTGTGCGGCAGGCGGGTGGAGAGATTCACGTGGAATCAACGCCGGGCGAGGGCTCGACCTTCACGGTCCTCTTGCCTATCGTTGAGAGGAAGCCATAGAACGTCGCCCGGTGGAAGACGTCTCGCGGGGCACGGCTCTGAGGCTGTGTCCCGCTGCTTTGCGCCGCGGCGTTGGCCCGGGCGACGGGATGCGTCTCAACCTGCGGCGTACCTTGCCCGCGTCTGATCGCCCGCTTATTTCTTTTTGCGTACGTGTTTAGCGTGTCATTCCGAGCGAGCGAAGCGAGTCGAGGAATCTCGCCGTTATCCGTGTCCGGACGACGAGATTTCTCCGCTCGCCCTCACCTTTAGCGAGGGCTCGGTCGAAATGACATCGCTTCGAGAGCACGCTAAACAGGTACGTTGAAAGTAATGTCCGCCGCCGGCACGTCGGAAAGGGCCGAGAATGGCCCGTTTGGGCTCATTCGGTCCGGACATTAGTTTTACCGGAATCAGTAGGTGTTCCACATTCCCGAAGCGGCAGCATTTGACAAACGCCGGGGTTGGAGGGATAATGCGTTTGGCCGGTGCAAGGAGAAATACTCATGAGCCCAACGGAGGCAACGGCAGAGGTCTTCCTGACGGCCTTCCGGGCGCTCTCGAGAAAGGAGCGCCAGGCGGTTCTCGCGCGTTTGGCCAGTGACCCCGATTTGCGCGAGGACCTTCACGACTTGGCCCTCGTGACCCAGCGCCGCGATGAACCATCTCGTCCTCTGCGCGAGTACCTGGCGGAGAAGGGCCCGTGAGCCCAGCCCGCACGTATGAAGTGCGCCTCAAAGCGTCGGCCGAGAAGGAACTTGACCGCCTGCCGGCACAGGTGACGAAACGGGTCATCAAGGCACTCCTGTCACTTGAGTCCCAGCCCCGCCGGCGTGGATGCAAGAAACTCCAGGGAACCGACGCCTATCGCCTGCGAGTCGGCGACTACCGCGTCCTCTACTTGATCGACGACAAGGCTCAGGCTGTCGAAGTGGTGACGGTGGCCCACCGCAAGGACGCATACCGGTAAGGCCCGCATAGAATCTTACGAAGTCCCATCTTGCACCTCCTGCACTTCGATCCGTTTCCGCGCAATACTTTGAAACCACCTCGCCGCCGGCGCATTAGAATAGGCGAGGAATCCAGGCGGTCCGAAAGGCCGACTATGGCGCAAGCCCTCGCTTGGGACATCGTGAGACGGGCTGCTGGAGGCGATGTGAATGCCCGCCGCGACCTTGTGGAGGCTACACTCGACGGTCTCTGGCGCCTGGCCATGCGGCTGACCCGCCGGGAGGACGATGCCGATGATGTGGTGCAGGAAACCTACACGCGCGTCTTCGCAGCCCTCGAGCACCTGGAGCCGACGGGCCGATTCGAGGGGTACCTTGCGCGCACCGCCACCAACCTCGTCCTGGAGCGCTGGCGGCGCGACCGACCTACGGCCCAGGTCGCCGAAACGCTCACATCCGCAGCGGTCGAACCGTGGCAGACCGTGGCCGACGCCGAAGACGACCGGCGGCGCCTTGCGGCCGTCTGGGCCGCAATCCAGGAACTGGAGCCGCAGCCGCGCGCGGCCGTCCTCCTCTTCTACGCACAGAACGAGTCGTGCGACGCCATCGGCCGCATCCTCGACGTGCCCAGTGGAACCGTCAAGACCTGGCTCCATCGAAGCCGAAACCACGTGCGACAGAGAGCGGAGACGCTCCTTCGGAGCCGGCCCGTGCTCGGTCCCACACAGATCGGAGAAGCAAGATGAACGGTGAACACGAACAGACCGCCGACGACCTGCGCGAGCCGATGTTCAACCGGCTCGGAGACGGCGCGACGATCGGGCCCGCTCGGCGTGCCGCGCTTCTGGAACGGATCGTCCCGGCGCGAGCCGATGCGTCGCGCGCCCGCGCCCGCATCCTGCACCTTTCGTGGGGTGTGCTGGCGGCTGCGGCGGCCGTCATCGTGGCGGTCGTCGTCCTCTGGCCCGAGCAGCGCGAGCCTATCCCCCCGACCGAGATCTTCGCCTATCTGCTGGGGCCACTGACCGAAATGACCGCAACCAGCGCAAGCACCGGCATGCCCGCCCAGGAAGACGGCTCGCCGGTGGACGCCGTGGTCTCGGCGTTCTGGTCCGACCTGGAAGATCCCCTGGCCATCGGCATGGACGCCCTCGAAGCGCCGCGGGCGCTCGCGTCCGTCGAATCGGCCGGGCAGGCAGCATCCGCCAACCATCCTCCGGAAAGAAAGGAGAACTAGAATGAGAACGCTCCGAACACTGGTAACAGCCGTCGCACTCTTGGGGACGGTGACCGCCTGCGTTGCGGCGGAAACCGTGGAGATGGGCAACCTCGTTCCCGCCGACGCCAAGGTCCTCATCGAAATGGTCGATGCGGCGGGCCTCAGGCAGACGCTGCTCGAATCGAAGTTCTGGGCGGCCCTGGAGGAAACCGAGGCATTCCACCGGTGGCGCGCCAGCGAGCGCTACGCCGAAGCGCAGAAGCGGGTCGACCTGCTTCTTGCGGAACTGGAAATGGAGCGGGATCAGGCCCTCAAGACATACCTTGGCGGCCGCAGCGCCCTGGTCCTCTTGCCCTCGGGCCAGAAGAAGCCCTACGGCGTTATCCTGACCGAGGCGACCAACGAGATGGCCGAGAAACTCGTGAAGGCCGTCGGCGGCCAGGAAGTCACGCGATACCGCGACGTCGCCATCTGGGAGGTCGTCAAGGAGAAACGCGTGGACCGGATGGCCTTCGCGGGCGGCGTGCTCATGATCTCCGGCACCCGGGCAGACGAACTCGAACAGGTTCTCGACGTGGTGGTCGGCGGCAGCGGCTCGCTCGGCGCAGGAGGCGACTTCCGCCAGGCCACCGAGGGGCTGCCCACCGGATGGCGAACCAGGGTGTATGCGGCCGAGGCCAAGCCACGCAAGAGCCCCGGCGCCGTCGCCATGTACCCCGAGGGCAAGGGCCGCGTCCATTTCGAGTGGCGCATCGTCAGCGGCCCCGAAGACATCAGTCTGACCCGTCCGACCGTCCTGACCGGCCCGAAGGCCCTGCCGGCGACCACCGTGGCCGCCGTCGCGTCGTCCTTCTACCCGAAAGCCATCTGGGACAAAGTGCAGGCCAAGGTCGCGGACCAGCCGGACGGCCCGGAGAAGATCCGCAAGGCCCAGATGTTCGTTCGCGGCTGGTTCCCGGGCCATTCGATGGAGTCGATCGTCGGCGGGTTCGGTCCGGAGGCGGCGGCGGCACTCGTCAAAGGCGACGCCGGCGGCGCACCGGGCCTCGTGGGTCTCGTGCGGCTGAAGGCGAGCGGCGTGCCCGTGGCCAACGCCTTCAAGAACGGTCTGGCCGCCAAGGCCATGATCCTGGGAGCCCTGAGCCAGAACCAGCAGGATCCTGAGAAACGCATCAACGTGAACGTGCGCGAAGAGGCGTACGCGGGCGCGTCGCTGCTGGTGATTGAGGCGCCGAAGGTTCTCGAGAAAGTCCTCGGCGATTGGGCCAAAGACATCGGCCTGACGGTGGCCGTGACGAAGGACTGGCTCATCGTCGGCACGACGCCCTCGGGCGTGAAGAAGACCATCGACACCGCCGCCGGCAGCGGCGCCGGCCTTGCCGCCGACCTGACCCGGGCCGGCGAGAAGGTGCCCGCCGAGCCGGTGACGCGGTGGGGCGTCATTCGTCCCGCCTCGGGGGCCGACATCGTCCTGGCGTGGGCCGAGAAACTCGCCGGGAAGCAGCGCATCGAGAAGGCCAAGAAGGCGGTGAACCTCGCGGAACTGATGAAACTCGTCAAGCGCATGATCTGGCAGCGGACCGACGAGCCGGAGGTCATCCGCGGCACCGCCGATATCCAGGCCATCGAATAGTGTTCCGTTACGCGTCATCTGATGCATAACAGCCGGGTGCCACTGGCGGCTTGACCGCCAGTGTGCCGCGAAACCGAATAAGCACTGGCTGGCAAGCAGCCAGTGGCACCCGTCAGATGAGCAGTCACGGCGCACGAGACGCGCTGTGTGCGAACGTAGCCGCAGAAAGCGGTGCCGCGAGAAAGCGTTGCCGCAAGAAAGTGTAGCCGCGAGAAAGCGTTGCGCAAGAAAGCGCGGTGGGTCTCCTGACCCACCGCGCTCTTTTGGCACTGCAACCGCGCTTCAGCCTACTCGTCGCAGCACGGATGCCCTTTGACGTCGCCGTGGCACTCCTCGATCTGCTCGGGCGTGCACTCTTCGGGCTTCTCGACCGGCTCAGTCGGTTTCTGGCAACCACATT
>Ga0307427_1001426_pt1 | contig 12291 bp, 9 predicted proteins | sample SalMarWE160190MG_FD_202162 | JGI IMG/M metagenome (GOLD analysis project Ga0307427, IMG submission 202162) | Salt marsh sediment microbial communities from the Plum Island Ecosystem LTER, Massachusetts, United States - WE1603-190 | ecosystem: Environmental > Aquatic > Marine > Intertidal zone >... | reverse complement strand
CTCGCGGTGAGGTCGGCTACCGTCGTCGGCTTCGTCGTGCGAGTTCGCGTGCGATGTCGCGCTGGTGGTCGCGTTTCTTCAGGTCCTCTCGCTTGTCGAACTCGCGCTTGCCGCGCGCTACGGCGAGTTCAACCTTCGCCCAGCCGCGCTTGAAGTAGACGGTCAGCGGGACCAGTGTGTAGCCCTTCTCGACGGCCCGTCCGAGGAAGCGGCTGATCTGCCGCCGTTTCAGGAGGAGTTTCCGCGTGCGGCGGGTGTCGTGGCCGAACTGATGGGCCTGGGCGTACGGGCCGATGTGCATGTTGAGGAGGAACACCTCGCCGTCGCGGACGCGTGCAAAGGCCTCGTCGATGTTGCCCTTGCCCTCGCGCAGCGCCTTGACCTCCGAGCCTTCGAGCACGAGGCCCGCCTCCACGGTCTCCAGGACGTGGAAGTTGCGTCGTGCCTTCTTGTTTCGGACTCGCGGCGTCTTGGAGGGCATGAGACCATTATAGCAGCCGCAGGGACCTCCGCAAACGCTGCGAGCGGCGGGCGTGGCAAGTTTTTCCGGTCCCGATACATCGGGACAGGCGGTTGTAGCGCCGGGCTTTATGCCCGGTCCCGATGTATCGGGATTGGCGGCGGCGGCCAGGATGCGCCGGGGATAAACCCCGGCGCTACGGCCAAGCCGCAGGAAATCGTCCCCTGCCGGAAATCGTTGCCACGCCCCGGCCGGCCGCAGGGCGACGCCGTTCGGTCCGAAGGGCGACACGATCTCTCTCGCCCGCCGATGAGGCCGACCGTGCCGCAACGTCTCGGCTTTCCGTTCAGGTTTCCCCATGCCATTGCCGATAATGCCCGGCAGGGATGTGAGACGTTGCGCCTGGGATGGGAGGGTTCTGCCGTGGAGTCCCCACGCCGCACTGTCTTTGCCTGTGTGTTTCTGTGCGCCGTCTTTCCCGTTTGGGCCACCGGCCAGGAAGCCGCGACGGAGAGACCGCCGCCTGAGTCCAAGGCCGAGGGCAAGATAGAGGATGCCCCGGAACTGCTGCTGTGGCAGGAGATTCCGATGGTCATCTCCGCGTCGCGGCGCGAAGAGCCGGCGTCGCGCGCCCCGAACGCCGTCAGCATCATCACGGCGGACCAGATCCACCAGAGCGGCATGATGACCCTTGGCGACCTCTTGCGCCTGGCCGTCGGCGTGGATGTTGGGCAGATCGACGGCTGGACCCACGCGATCGGCGTCCGCGGCCTGCACGGCAAGTGGGCGAACTCCACACTCGTCCTGATGGACGGCCGCACCATCTACAATCCCGCCTGGGGCGGCGTGGCGTGGGGCTATCAGCCGATCCTCCTGGAGGACATCGAGCGGATCGAGGTGGTCCGCGGCCCCGGCGGCGCCGCCTGGGGCGCCAACGCCGCCAACGGCGTCATCAACATCATCACCAAGAAGCCCAAGGACACGCAGGGCTTCTTCCTCAGCCAGACGCTCACCAGCCGGCTCGACAGTCTGACACACCTGCGCTACGGCGTCTCGGAAGGCCCGCTCGACCTGCGCTTAAGCGCCGGCTACGACTCGATGCCGGAAGTAGGCGTCCGCCACGGTCCCGGCAACCACGATTTTCTGCGCCTACCGCGCGTCAACCTCCGCTCCACGTACCATCTCGACGAGGAGCGGTTCCTCGATCTGGATGCCGGTTACGCCGACGGCGTCATGGGAAGCGGGGCCGAGGTGCCCCTTCTGTCCGGCATCCCCTTTGCCGGGGCCCGATGGTTCCCACAAAGCCACTTCCTCCGGTTGCGCTACACCGAGGAGAAGGCCCCGGACAACCTCTGGTATATCCAGTACTTCCTCAACCGCGAAACGTTCGACGAGTCGGACGGCGGCGTGTGGGTCCGCCATACGCAGCACGACGTCGAGGCCCAGCGGGTGCAACCTCTGGGGGACCGGCATACTCTGATGTACGGCGGCAACATCCGGGTGGACCTCCTGACGAACGGCGATCCGCCGGGCGGAGCGGGTACCCAAGGGGTGCGGCTGGACAACGGGCGTTCTCACAACCATCAGGCGGGGCTGTTCATTCAGGACCGCTACGAGTTGAATGACCACTGGGCGTTCGTCGCCGGCGCTCGGGCCGACCGCAACTCCTACACGGGCTGGGAGTGGGCAAGCAGGGGTAGCGTGCTCTATTATCCTGCGCCCGAGCATACCTTCCGCGTGAGCGTGGCCCGGGCGTTCCGCACCCCTGCTCGACCGGGCCCTGAACCTTCGCCTGGTCCCGACGGGGCTTCCGCCGCCGTTTCCGCCGTACGCCTTCCCCGTGTTCGGAAGCGAAGACCTGAACCCCTCCTACGTGAAGGCCTACGAGTTCGGGTACACGTATGAGAAGAAGCGCGTCCGCCTGAACGCCGAGTTCTTCTGGAACAACTACCGCGGGCTCATCTCGGGTGTGACGCAGACGGCGCCCGGCGCCCTGCCAAGGATCGACATCATGCAAAACGACATCGACGGCGACCTGTACGGCTTTGAGTTGAGCGGCCAGTGGCAGGCCACGAAGCGCCTGCGGGTCGATGGCTGGTACGTTTGGGAACAGTGGGTCCAGCAAGGAACGCGTACCTACGCTAACCACGCCCTGTACAACACGGACCGGGCGTTCCCGCCGCAGCAGAAGGTCTCCCTCGGCGCACGCTACAAACTCGCCAAGGACCTGTTCCTGAACGGCCGCATGTGGTGGGTGGACGAGTTGACCGGCTGGGGCAACGTCCGCACGCCGCCCTGGACGCGGTTCGACTTCAGCGTCGCGAAGAAATTGGGCGAGAACTGCGAGGTGGCCACAGGCGTTCTGAACGCCTTCGACTCGCGCCACCCGGAGATGAGCACGTGTGGCCAGCAGCCTGTCGAGGTCGGCGAGCGGACGTGGTACGTCCGCTTTCAGGCGAATTTCTAATCGTGAGGTGTGCGGGACTTACAGGTGGGTAAACGCATCATAACGCTACTTTGTCAACTCGGCTCAGGGTCCCCAGACCGTCGCGCGGCGGCCATTCCTGGCTGCCGCGCGGTGGGCAGGAATGCCCACCGCGCTGGGTGCCCTTGGAGAGCCGCTCCCAAGTTGACAAAGTAGCCATAAGACGAACCCGGGGCGAACACGGAGGACCAGCAGGGATGGCTGGCCGAAACAGAACCTTGCCTATGATCGGCGCCGCCGTCGCCCTGGCCCTCGGGCTGCTTCTGCCCGCGGCGCTTCGGGGTGCGCCGGGCGAGGCCACACGACCCGAAACGTCCCGGAAGACCATCTGCGTCCTTTTCAGCCGCGACCTGCCCCCCTACCGCGAGGCGGTGGACGGGTTCAAGGAGCGGCTGGGCGACGGCGCCACCTACCGATTCGTCGAACTGATCGTCACCGACACCGAGGTCGGCCGCCTGATCGAGCGGGTCAAAGCCTCACGCCCGGACCTCATCCTGACCCTCGGAACGGAGGCGAGCAAGGTGGCGGCGGTCCACGCCGGGAATACGCCCGTCCTGTTCGCCATGGTGGCCAACCCGATCGACAGCGGTATCCTGCCGCGACGAGCCTATCCGGACCAGACCGTGACCGGCGTGACGACCGACGTGGCGCCGGCGGAGCAGTTCGAGGCCCTTCGCCGTATTCTACCCGCCGCCCGCCGCGTCGCCGTCATCTACTGCCCGCAGTACACCGAGGCGACGGTCACCGTCGCCGAATCGGCCGCCAGAAAAATGGGCATCGAACTGGTCCGCTTCCCGGTCGAGCCGTACCGGGTGGATCCCGCGATCGAGCGTCTCGAGAAAGAGAAGGTGGATGCCCTGTGGACCCTGACGGACCCGGGGGTGATGGTCCCGGCGAGCGCCCGGCGGATCCTGACCTCGGCGCTGAAGGCGAAGACGCCGGTCATCGGGTTCTCGCCGGCCATGGTCCGGGCCGGCGCGCTGCTGGGCCTCGGCATCGAATCGAAGGCCATCGGCCGGCAGGCGGGCGAGATCGCCGTGGCGATCCTGCGCGAAGGGAAAAGGCCGGCCGATTTCCACCTCGTCTATCCACGCAAGACCTGCGTCCACCTCAACCTCGGCGTGGCCCGGCGAATCGGCCTGAAACTGCCACGGGAACTCCTCGCCCAGGCGAAGACCGTGCACGGCCAGTAAGCGTGAGGGACGACGTGAAGATCAACCGGATTGCCGCCAAGTTGGTCCTTGCCGTCATCGGCGTCCTGACGGTCCAGGTGGCGGTGCACGGTTACCTTGAGTACCGCGGGGACGCGGACCTGCTGTGGAAGGAGTGGCTGCGGCGGGGGAGACTCCATGCCCTGGGCCTGGCCCGTGCCGCCGAGTACGGCCTGCTGACCCGCGACCCGGAGGAACTCAGCCGCGTCGCCGAGATGACGTGGACGCCGGACGACGCCGGCCTCCTGTACGCCGCTTTCTACGACGAGGGCGGCGACCTCGTGGCGGTGAAGGACTGGTCCGGCGGCGCGGCGGCGATTCCCCGGCACGAGGAACCGTGCAAAGAGTTCTCCGTCGGCGGGCCGGAGCATACGCACAGCGACGACTACGACTTCCATGCCCCTGTGCGGGTCTCGCGCCAAGTGGTGGGCGAAGCGGTGGACCGCCGGGCGCAGCGCGGCCTCGACGACCCCAAGGCGGAATACGCCATGGTCATGACCCGCCGCTCTACGGTCAACCTCACGGCACGGATTGTTGAGCAGCAGCGCCGGGCGCTGCTCGCCAACGCCGCGGTCTTCGTTGCGGCCGGCGTCGTCCTGTCCGTTTTCGCGTTCCGCCTGGTGCGGCCGGTGCGGACGCTGGTGCGCGGCACGGAGCGCATTGCGGCGGGCGACCTGGCGACCCGCATGGACGTGGGCCGGCGCCGCGATGAACTCGGGACCCTGGCCGACAGTTTCAACCGGATGACCGGCCAACTCCGCCATCAGCGCGAGCAGATCGTCGCCTACAGTCACGACCTGGAACAAAAGGTGGCGGAGCGCACGGCGGATCTGTCAGAGGCCAACGATGAACTGAAGCGTGAGGTCGCCGATCGCAAACGGGGCGAGGAGGCGCTCGCCCGCTCGAACGCCGAACTCGAACAGTTCGCCTACGTCGCTTCGCACGACCTTCAGGAACCGCTCCGCATGGTGACCGGCTACGTCCAGATGCTTGCGCGGCGGTACAAGGGACAACTGGACGCCGACGCCGACGATTTCATCGGCTTCGCCGTCGACGGCGCCGAGCGGATGGCGACCCTGATTAACGACCTGCTGGCCTACTCGCGCGTGACGAGGCGCGGAAAGGCGTTTGAACCGACCGACTGCGAGGCCGTCATGCAGGAGGTCCTCGCGAACCTGGAGGTGGCCGTCACCGAGACCGGCGCGACCGTGACACACGACCCGCTTCCGACGGTCGTGGCCGACGAGGTCCAACTCGGCCGCCTGCTCCAGAACCTCATCGGCAACGCCATCAAATACCACGGCGAGGCGCCGCCGAAGGTCCACGTCTCGGCCGAGCAGACCGGCGGCCTGTGGCGGTTCGCCGTCCGCGACAACGGCATCGGCATCGAACCGCAGTATCACGAGCGCATCTTCGCCGTCTTCCAGCGCCTGCACGCCCGGGGAGAGTATGGGGGCACCGGCATCGGCCTGGCCATCGCCAGGAAGATCGTCGAGCGCCACGGCGGCCGCATCTGGGTAGAGTCCGAGCCGGGCAAGGGGACCACATTCTCGTTCACCATTCCGCAAAGGGAGGCAGAAACCGATGACGAGTCAATCGACCGCGCAGCCGATGAGGTCTACGCAAACGCCGCTCAGACCGGCCGAGGTCCTCCTGGTTGAGGACAATCCGGGCGATGCACGCCTGACGCTGGAGGCCCTCAAAGAGGGCAAGGTCCTCAATCGCGTCAGCGTCGTCCCGGACGGCGTCGAGGCGATGGCCTTCCTCCACCGCGAGGGGCCGTACGCCGATGCGCCTCGGCCGAACCTCATCCTCCTGGACCTGAACCTGCCGAAGAAGGACGGCCGCGAGGTCCTCGCCGAGATCAAGGCCGACCCGGACCTGAAGCGAATACCCGTCGTCATCCTGACCACATCGCGGGCCGAAGAAGATATCGCCCGGACCTACGACCTCCATGCGAACTGCTATATCACCAAGCCGGTGGACCTGGACAAGTTCCTGGAAGTGGTCCGGTCCATCGAGGATTTCTGGCTGGCATTCGTTCAACTGCCGCAGGAGTAACGCCCATGAACGGCGAATCGACACGAATTCTTCTGATTGAGGACAACCCCGGCGACGCACGCCTCATCCGCGAGTTGCTCGCCGAGGCGGCGGGCGGACCGTTCGACGTAACATTGGCCGACCGTCTCGAGGACGGGCTCCGGCGCCTCGCGCCCGGCGCCGCCGACGTGGTCCTGTTGGACCTGTCGCTCCCCGACAGCAGCGGGCTCGATACGCTCGCCCGGGTCGTCGCCCGCGCGCCCTGGGCGCCGATCGTCGTCCTGACCGGCCTGGACGACAGGGACCTGGCGGTGGAGGCCCTTCGGCGAGGCGCGCAGGATTACCTCGTCAAGGGGCAGACCGACGGCGAACTTCTCGCGCGGGCCATTCGCTACGCCGTCGAACGCAAGGACGTGGAAAGCAAGTTGGCCGACGCCAACGCCCGCCTCAAACAGGCCAATCTGCGTCTCGAGGAACTCGCGACAACCGACGAGTTGACCGGCCTGTGGAACCGTCGGCGCTTCCTGGAGATGCTCCAGGACGAATGCCGCCGCGCCGCACGGACCGGCGCCGACCTGGCGCTGGCCATGCTCGACCTGGACCACTTCAAAGTGGTCAACGACACCTTCGGCCATGCCTTCGGCGACCGGGTGCTGGCCGAAGCAGCGTCCATCATGCGCCGCGCCGCACGGTCCACGGATACGGTTGTCCGGTACGGCGGCGAGGAGTTCATGGTCCTGATGCCCGAGACGTCGGCCGGGGATGCCCGAAATGCGGCCGAGCGGATCCGCACGCACATCGCACGCCACCCGATCTCGGACGGAACGAGGGACATCGGGATCACCGCCAGCGTCGGCGTCAGCGCCCTGAAGGACGGGGGGCCCGGCGGTCCGGATCACCTGATCCGGCGGGCCGACGAAGCCCTCTACGCCGCCAAGCAAGCCGGCCGAAATTGTATCAGGACGTGGGCGCAGGTCCGCACCAGCACCGGCGTCGTCTAATCAGGATCAAGGAAGCGCTGGTTGTAGCGCCGGGCTTTATGCCCGGCGGCCTCCCGTCAGGCCGACGGCGGTTCCACGCCGGGGATAAACCCCGGCGCTACGGCTGTTCGGAAACACTTTCTCGCTCGTGTTTAGAACAGTCCACGTTCAACTCCGGCAGCGCATAGCGCGGCGGGTCTCCCGACTCGTACGTGTTTAGCGTCCCACGCGCCACCCTGCCAGGAGGGTGGCACGGCAGCGGAGAAGACGCGGCCGTGAGCCGCATCGCGCCGAGTACGGCTGCACGGCCCAAGGGCCGTGCCACCCGGCCAAGAGGGTGGCACCCAACGCCGTTAACTGATTGGGCGAGGTGATGGGCGGCGGTCGGGTCCGGGCGGGAAGGTGAGCCGAGCGTCGCGAGGGCGGCAGGCGGCCGGGCGGCCGCGTCGCCCGGCCGATTGCGGCGCCGCCGGAACCGCGCCAACGGAAAACCGCATGCTGTCCGGAATCCTCTCGGAGACCTTCCGGCGCCGTCCTGTTGCACTTGCGATGCGAATTCGCCAAACTGGGCGAGCAATCGGCTCGCACGTGTGACGAGCCAACCGAAAGGAGGAGGGGTGAAGACCGCTCGGCTATTGCGAGTTGTCGTCGCGCTCGTCACGATGGTTTCTGCTGCGGGGGCCGCCGGCCCCGGCCCGTCGGGCGGTTGGGAGAACATCACGGAGAAACTCCTTGAGAGGGTACCGGGTTACAGGGACGGCCAGCAGTGGTGGAACAAGCGGCTGGGCAAGGTCCATGCCGACAACGTCACGGGCGATGTCTACGTGTCGCTATGCGAAGGCTGGGGCACATACCGCAGCCTGGAGTGCAGAGACGGTCGAGTACGGGTCGAAGGGTGCAACAACGGTAGAGTCCAAATGAAACCAATCCCATCACGTACCCTCACCGCCTTGCTGCTGGTTCCGCTGGCCGCGTCGGCTCTCGCCGAAGGCGGCCCGGCTGGCGGCGGCATACGCGATGAACAGGGGCGTGAGATTGTCCCGGGCGGTTACGTCACCATCACCGAGGACAGAAAGGGGAGTATCCGATACATCCCGGACGACTACCGGCGCATGGTCCGCATGGGGGCCAACTTCCAGGTGATCCGCACGGCGCTCGGCCGGCTGGGCGGCTGGCCGGGCAAGGAGGCGGATCCCACGTACCTCGGGCAACTCGACGCGATGGTGCGCATGGGCAGGGAGGCCGGCCTCAAGACCGTCTTCAAACTGGTTGTTTACGGCATCAGGCCCTTTGGCAACGAACAGTGGGATGCGCTCTGGCACAATTCCGGTGGAAGTCAGGACGCGCTGATGGCGGCATGGAACAAGGTCTGGATCCGCTACAAGGACGAGCCGTCGGTTTTCGGCTATGACCTGCTCAACGAGCCGCAGCGCGGGCTCGATGCCGACTACGACCGCTGCTGCCGTGAACATTTGCTCCCGACGCTCCGCCGACTGGCCGATGCCATGCATGCGGTCAGCCCCGGCAAGTGGGCGCTCTACCAACCGCTGATGCTGAGCCGAGAGGATCGGGTCAAGGGCGTCAATCCGTTCGTGCCGATGAAGGAGCCGTTCGGGCGCGATCGCGTCATCTTTGCGCCGCACGTTTACCACATGGATTTGGCTTCGATGACCAGAACGCTCGACACCTATGCGCGCGAGGCAGCGCTTTCCCATGCCCCGCTCCTGATCGGTGAGTGGGGACCGGCAACTCCCCTGGCGGTGGACGCCAGTCCGAAGAGGCAGGCGGCCTTCACCAAGGTTTACCGGATGACCGCCAGCGCACTCGACCATCGCGGCATCGGTGGGATCAAAGCCTGGTTCTGCGGCACGCGAGCGCCACTCAGGTCGAAAGCGCGGCCGGCCCCGTTCACCTGGGCCATCTTCTCGGACACCGACGCCGTCGGGCACGTCGAGCGCAAATACATCACCGACGCGCTGGCCCGTCCCCGCCCGCTGGCCGTCGCAGGCCACCTCGAACGCTACGGATACGACTTCGCAGCACGCACCCTGGAGGTGAGCCTTAAGCCGGACGTCGAACTCGGCGGCACGGTCATCTTCGTGCCGGCGGATCGCTTTTACCCCGACGGCTTCCGTATCGAGGTGGGTTTGGGCTTGGTGCTGGCCTTGAAACCGGGTGATGCCCAATTGCGCACGCTGAAAGTCGCCGGCGAAACCGGCCGCGAACAGGCGCGCCTTGTGCACTGGGATGCCGATTCGCAGCACATCGTCATCAAAAAATGGATCGTCGCTGCGCCCGGGCTGACGGTGAGAATCGCGCCGATGACAGAGCCTGCGATGCTGCCGACGTCCTTCTGTCCTTTCCCCCCGTTGCACTTGCGATGTGAATTCGCCCACCGCACAGAGCGCGGTGGATCTCCCGACCCGCCGCGCTCTGTGCGGTTGAGGCATCGGCCCGTCTCGGCCGCGTCTATTTGCCCGGCGCGTCGGCAAACAGCGCCTTCATCTGCTCGCCGGTCAGTTCTTCCAGACCCGAGCCAGTGTCCACCGCTACGGCCTGACCGCGCGCCGTCACGACGACGACCCGTTTGCCCTGGCTGAGTGCCGCTCGCATGTCGGCCCGGTCGCGGACCAACTGAAAGTAGGCCTCCGAGCCCCACTTGACCTTCGTGAGTTTCTCGTCGCCGGCGAACCGTTCGTCCACCCACACGCCGCGATAGTTGACGAACTGCCGGCCGGCGCGGTGCTGGACGTTCTGGACGCCGCGCAGGTCTCGGCTGGCCGTTTCGGCCCGCCTGAGGCGCTGACATTCCTGGGCGATCTCGACGGCGGTCTTTCCGGTCTCGGCCTTCTCGAAGAACCGCTTGGCGGCGCGGACGCCGGTACTGGCGGAGCCCCCGAACCCGTCGCCCGGCACCAGGTGGAACCGGACGGCCGGGGCCCTCGTCGGCGGTTTCGCCGGGGGGAGCGCGCTCAGGCTTCCCCTTGCAGCCCCGCCTTCGGACAGCGCGAACGTGTCGCTGAGTTGGTTGGCCTTGCGTTTCATGGCCCGGGCCGCCTTGGCGGAGTCCATCGGCGCCGGCCGCTCCGCGGGCACGGACCCGGCCGCGACGGCGCCGGCGCCCCCCTGCCGCGGGGCGGTACTCAGCGTGATGCCGTACTGCTTGTACTGCTCGGCGCTCTCGAGCACGAGGTAACTCGTGTACGGCGTCTCGATGCCGTGGGCCAAACTCAGCCGCACCACCTCGTCCTCCAGTTCCTTGTTCTCTCCGTGCAGGCGGATCTGGTCCAGCAGGTACCCGATCTTGCGATGGGCCCAGAGCGAGGAGATGAACGACCGCTCCTTACAGTTCTTCGGGAACGTGCCCTCGTAGACGAACTCCTCTTTCTTCTTGCCGACGCGGCCTTTGAGGCGGATGACCGAGTCGCCGTCGCCGGTGTACGACCCGACGAGAACCACCTGCGACCCGCGGAACAGGTCCGGCAGGTCCTTCGGATACGTCTCGATAATCTTGACGCCGGGTACCTCGAGCGCCAGTTCCGTCAGCACCGGATGGCTCATTTTCGAGAACAGGCGCGTGACTTTGCCGTCGATGGCCTCGCCCGGCCGGACGTACTCCGTCAGCGCGCCCGTATCGCCGCTCATGCGGTCGAGCAGTTTCGTATTGACGTCGTCTCCGACGCCGAACGTGAAGATCCTGAGGTGCGGCTTGTTGCTGTCCTTGACGAGTTTGGCGAGGGCCTCGATGTCGGTCACGTCCACGGTGGGCCGCCCGTCCGTCAGGAAGAGGACCGTGGCGGGGCGGTTCTTATCGAACGGCAAGGCGAAGACCCGGGCCAGCGCCTCGCTGAAGTTCGTGCCGCCGTTCGCCTCGAAGGCGTCGATCCACTCGCGGGCCTTCTTCCGGCGGGCGTCTCCGGCGTCGGTCCAGCCCTTGGCGAACGACTGGGCCAGCGTCGAGAACTGGATAACGGCAAACCGGTCCTTGGGGTCCAGTTTGTCGATGCAGAACGCGAGGGCACGCTTCGCCTGGCCGATCTTGTCGATCCCCGCTCGCTTCTTCATCGACCCGGAGGTGTCGAGGACGAAGACGACGTCGCGCGGCACGCGGTCGGCGGCATGGATCGTGCTCTTCGGCGCGATCAGCATCAGGAACATGCCGGGCTTCACGGGGTCCGGCCGGTAGGTCATCAGCGAGAGGCCGAAGTCCTTCTCGCCGACCGTCCAGAAGAGTTGGAAGTCGCGGTCCAGGAGCGCCCCCTTGGTCTCCATGCCGGCCACGGCCTCGTGGTCGCTCCGCCTCGCGACGCCGACCTCGTGCGTGGGGCTGTAAACGTTCTTGATGGGCGTCGCGCTTCGGATGCGAACCGTGACGGTGAAGTCCTCAAGCGTCTTGGACGCCTTCTCGCCGATGCGGAGCGGAAAGACGTATTCGCTCAACCCGTCGTCCGTAGGAACCAGGTGCGTGTACTCGAGTTCCACCTTCTGAGTGCCGCGCGCGGGCACCGGATAGATCCGCATCCGCAGGAGATTGCCGTCCATGTATTCGAGGAGGCCGGGGTCTTTCGCCCGCCGGACGATCTCTTCGTACACCCGCCGGGCCTTGTCCGCCCCCAGCAGTTCGCCCCTCATGCGCTTGCCGCCGATGTACATGGCGAAGTCCCGGATCGCCGCCGTCTTCGGCACGGGAAAGATGTACGTGCACTCGAGGTCACGCCCGGTCGAGTTCCGAAACTCCTGGACCACGCGCGTCGTGGCCACCTGGTTCTCGATCTGCGTGTCCACGCGCAGGTACTTGACCGCCAGCGGCGGCAGGCTCTTGTCCTTCGGAATCAGCATCCCCGCGCCGTGGGCGTCCCATGTGGCACAGGTCACCAGCGCCACGGCCGCAATCAGGCCCGGAAGTCTCGAACGTTCCATCGGAAAACCCTTTCTTCTCGCGCCGCGCCGACGTGGCGGCCGGAGCACTCCACGGTTGAGTGTGCCAACGGGTCGCGCGGCGGGCAATCTTGCCCACCGCGCCCTTCGCTGACGATCATCCTCATCGCAGCATCCCCGGTCGCGGCGCCGGCCAACGGGTCGCGCGGCGGGCAATCTTGCCCACCGCGCCCTTCG
>Ga0307427_1001422_pt1 | contig 12311 bp, 12 predicted proteins | sample SalMarWE160190MG_FD_202162 | JGI IMG/M metagenome (GOLD analysis project Ga0307427, IMG submission 202162) | Salt marsh sediment microbial communities from the Plum Island Ecosystem LTER, Massachusetts, United States - WE1603-190 | ecosystem: Environmental > Aquatic > Marine > Intertidal zone >... | reverse complement strand
GCTTTGGAAGGAAAGAATTAAATCTATGTTCGAGAAATCTATCGTACATGACAAGAATTTTGAGTTTTTAATCGAGGCATTAGCTCACGCTGCGTAACTAACTGTCAAAAGTGCGAAAGATAACTGATACAAACCCATCAAATATTTTGAAATTCCAGACCTATAAGGAATGTGGTGGTACATATTCGATTGGAACTTTTCAACATCATTTTGGTGGCTGGAAGAAAGCCGTCAAAAAAATTGGCCTGAAAGATGGTCATAGAACAAGAACTGATGAAGAATTGTTTTCTGAAATCCAGCGTTTATGGGAAATGTTTGGAAGGCAGCCGGAGACAAGAGAAATGAAAAGAGATGGGAGCATATCTCTCAATGTATTTCAACGAAGATTTGGAAGTTGGATGAAAGCAATCCATGCATTCTGCAGAGATCGCGAGAAAGAGCCTGACGAAGAGGTTGAGGTAAGCGAAGATATTGGCAGGCCTTCAGAATCTCTGAAAGTAGATGAACCTCAGGCTATACAAGAAAAGATGGATACAGCAGATGAACCGGAATCTATTATAATGACAACACCGAGATTCCCGTCTCCCCGATTACGTTTCAAAGTATTGAAGCGAGATAAGTTCACATGCGTTAAATGCGGAAGAAACCCAACAAATGAATATGGAGTCAAACTAAATGTGGATCACATCAAGCCATATTCTAAAGGCGGTGAAACTATTATTGAGAATTTGCAGACCCTATGTCAGAAATGTAATGTCGGTAAAGGAGATCTAATCCTCTAAGAAGTGGATGGTGGGGCAATGAAAGGTTAGAAGACGACTCTTGCTTTCCGAAGTAATGGCAACAGATCAACTAGTGGTTCAAAGACCTTCGGCAAAATCGCAGGCTGAATATGGATGATATATAACGAAAATTAGCTTTGATTGAAGGACAATTCGCACGGCTATACCTATTTGATGCTATCTTTTTTCTCCCATTGTTCCATTATCTTGATTACTTCCTCGTCAGGCACATCATCCCAGTTGGCATAAACCTGCGCTACGGCACGGAAGAACAATGGTTTTTCAAGAACCACAACGTCATCGACGATTTTCTCTAACTCAGCCACATTTGACGGGCTGGCAACAGGCGAAGCAACTACAATCTTTCCAGTTTTCTTTTTTTTGCACAGCATAATGCTGACCCGCATAGTTGAGCCCATTGCTATGCCATCGTCAACGAGTATCACGGTTCTGTCGGCGACTTCTAACAGAGGTTTACCTTTTCTGAGTATCCTGATTCGCCTTTCTATTTCTTGCTTTTGCTCTTTGGTGATGCCTTTAATTGTTTGCTGTAATAGACCGTGTGTTGCGTAATCGAGTATGAATGTGCTGCCATCCTCAGAGACCGCTCCGAATCCTGCTTCGGGATTATCTGGAAAAGGCAATTTTCTTGACACGATGATTGAAAATTCCGCGTTCAGATATTTTGCGACTCGATAACCTACTTCGACACCGCCTTTGGGAATAGCAAGAACAACCGGCCTATCGTCTCGGTATTTTTCAAGGGCCCAGGCAAGTTTCTCTCCAGCATCGGTCCTGTCTCTAAACATACCAAACCCAAATGAAAAAGTACCTTTGTTTTGTTACTTCCGGATGTTCAAGCCGCCTACAGGAAGCATCACGATTTCCTATGTACGGATTTAATTGAGTAATATAATATAAAGTTCAGAGGTGCAATCGTGATTTTTTTTTAGCCTTGGCTGGATGGAAACTTCAGGTTGACATACATTGGAACTTGAAAAAGCTGTGGCACAATCTCTGAGTCAGTAACAGATCTACTGTCGCTATGCGTTAATTGAATTTTGCCTTACTGTGGGGTCAGGTTCTTCCTGGCTTCACGGAGCTTTCGCGAGAAATCCCCTTTTTGGAAATCCGAAGTCCACTTCTGGATTGTCAGCCAACCGCCGAAACGGATCAATCGTTTACGCCAAATTCGGTACCATTTTTGCCAACCGAGTTTGAGATTGTGGAAGTAGAAGGCTATGGTGGGGAAGGAGAGTATGCTCGCGGCTACCAGGAACAAGTATCGGAATTGATAGAATCGCCTCATGATTTTCTTGCCGGCATGTTGCATTTGTAGGGCACTCATGGGCTTGTCAGGCTCGAAGAGTGGGAAGTTGCCGTCATAGTATTCCCAGCCCACATCTTGTATCGAGTAGACCCTGTTCTGCTGCTCGAGTCGCCGTCGCAAGCCCGTACCGGGTAAGGGGACCGGCAGCAAGACCTGAACGGTGTCAATCTTGGCCTTGCTGATAAAGCTCCTGAAGCGTTTAACGCGGTCTTTCACAGACATGACGAATTTGGAGTTCTCCAGCGCCGGATAACCAAAAATGAACATACCATGTATCAAAAATCCGAATTTGTGAAATATATTTACAAGCGATAACATATCTTGGGAGTTTATCCGTTTGTTCATTGCTCTCAACTCTTCTTCGATAGGCGATTCAAAGCCAATTGCCACGTACCTGATACCTGCCTGCCGCATGACAGTTAGTAGTTCGGTATCTTTGGCTTTATCCAACCGTATTTGAACGGTCATCACGATTCTCCGACGTATCCTTTCTTGATAGACCTTGATCATTTGGCAGAACCGAATGGTCTGCTCTCGTTGCTGGCCAAAAAGATCGTCCACGATGAAGAAACATCTGGCGTTGTATGTCTCTACAAGGTTGCTGATGTTCTCGAGCAGCCGCTCGGCAGAAGCGCATCTCGGCTTACCTTTGACCGTGCAGAACTCACAGTTCATGCCGCAGCCGCGTATCCTTTCCACCGGGTAGATTTTGATCTTGGCATAGCGGACCAGCGAGAAATCCGGCAATGGTAACCTGTCAAAATCAACCAGCGGCTCCCTCGCAGGCGTCTGTACAATCTCGCCGTTATTTGAATAAGCGATGCCCCTGATTTCGTTTATGTCTTGTTTCCCTTCAACCGCCTGCAGAAGCTCTGCAATTGTCTCTTCTGCTTCACCGAAAACAACATAGTCGATTCCACAAGACAATGCCTCAGCAATATTGTCCCCCACAAAGTGCTGTCCGCCTGCTACCGTGACGACTCCTCTGTCTTTGTAGAATCGAGCCAGCCTGTAAAGTCTTGGGACTGTGCTTGTTAGTCCACCATAGAACCCAACAACGTCTGCCGGTCTTTGCTGTTGCAGCAGCTCATGGTCGGCACCACCTGAGTTGCTTCTCGGTCCATGTCGGCAAAGGTTGTTCTCGTCGATGACTTCTGCATCCCATCCCTGCAGTTCGTTAACGGCACTCGCAACGCACACAGGCCCCAAAGCGGTCGTCTTCTTCGCGATACAAGAATAGATGTTGAATGCCGGATAGGCCGGGATAACAACTCTTAACCTGCGTCTTCTCATAGCTGCACTAACCTCTATTATGAGAAAATAAAATCATATTTAGTCCAGTCCTTGTGCAGAATTCGCCCTACTTGCCCAAGATGACTGGCCAACTTTGTCTCCGGAGAGGGTGTCAGAATGTTGACCAACGGCGTTAGAAACCGAGATTCCCTGATAAAATCAATCGGATCATCAAACCGGAATTTCCTATATTGATTGCTCAGTAACATTCCAAAATCTTCCGATACGTTATTCTACAAAATCACCTTGAAAACTGCTACAATTCATCCCCCTTTTATGCGTCCAGTATTGCCAGCGACTTCTTGCTTCTAAAGACGACCATCTCATTATGAGTATTTGCCTCGCTTTAATTTATTTGTGTTATAACGCTTAAAATAGTTGTCCCTTAATCGGCACCGGATCACTAACTACTTACACACAAGGCAGGCACGCTAATAAAAGTACATATAAAAAATGTGTGCATCTGTGATTCTCTCACAGTATAATCCCTCACATGAAAAAGTACAAGCACGTTCTCGCATTGTATCCGTATAGGGATTCGACTGCAACATTGGGGATTTTCCCACCGACCGGACTTGAGTACATCGCCGCGAGCTTGAAAGACTTAGTTGGCAAGGTGACGCTTCTCGACCTTCGGTATGAGAGAACCTACCAGGATCCCGAAGTACTAAGCAAGTTCATCAGAGCCGAGATTGATCTGGTATGCATTAGCATCGGCTGGGGTTTTCAGTTCAAGAATGTCTGTGATTTCATCTCTCGACTGCCTGATGAGATCACCAAAGTCGTCGGAGGTTACAAGGCAACGCAGGAAGTCGAGTACCTGTTTGACCGTTGTCCGAATATCGACATGATCGTACGAGGTGAGGGCGAGGAGATCATCAGACAGATTGCTGTGGGAGTTCCGTACAAGGATATCCGTGGGCTTAGCTATCGGCAAAACGGAGAGATCGTCCACAACGAAATCCATCCTCTGCCTGACATCAAGCGTATTCCGTTTCCTGACCGGCTCCTGAGAAGGCACGATTATTACTGGATTCAGCAAGGTATTCGACTCAGCAAATGTACGTTTGACACGATGCTGACAACGAGGGGATGCCCATACAAATGCAAGTTCTGCACATTCAGTCTTAATCCACTCGGTCAGAAGAGGAGCTACACGGAGCGGCCAGTCGAATCAGTCATTGAAGAATTGAAGACGGTTACGGCTGATTTCGTGCTGTTCAGCGACGACAACTTCTTCACGAATCCAAAGAGGAGCGAACAGCTTTGCGACCTGATCATCGAGAACAAGATCAACAAGACCTTTGTTGTCCAGGCAAGAGTTGACGTCGCGAGGCACCGCAGTGTTCTTGACAAGGCAGAGAAAGCAGGCTTTAAGGTTTTTCTGTTCGGGGTCGAGTCCCCACACGACTGGATATTGAAGCAGCTTCAGAAGGGTATCACCCAACAGCAAATCCGGGATGCATTTGCGGTACTGAAGCAGTACAACTTCTATCTGCATGGGTACTTCATCTACGGCAACATCGGCGAGACGGAAGAAGAAATGCTCTACATTCCGAAGTTCGCCAAGGAAATCAAGCTGGATTCCATCAATTTCCATAAACTCCGCATCGAGAAGTTCTCACCTCTAAAGCAAGTAGTTGAGCAAACGCCGGGCTACCATTACGAATATATCGGCGGTCCTGTGTATTCGGACCGTTACGGACTCAAGGAGCTAAAGCAAATCCGGAACCAGATACGATCGGAGTTCTACGATCTCCCTCAGATCCTCCGTATCATCAGAAAAGCCCGGCGAATTGGGCTTCTTGATGGATTTGATTTGACAGGTGCATTCTTTAATCTACCTCTCCTCATGTATAGATTGGCCCGACAAAAAAAGCGAAAGAAGAGATAGTCCCGGATTACTTGGCGGTGAACCCGAAATGCCAGTTAACACATGCTCACAGACGAGTTTCGTGCAGCAGTCAGCGAGCTTCTATCAATCGCTGCAGAGTCGCGCACTGTGATTATGTGCGCAGAGAAGTTTTTATGGAAATGCCACCGTAGGCTGCTAAGCGACTACTTGTTCGCCCAAGGTGCCGAAGTGATCCACATCATAGAGCCTGACAGAACGTCTATCCACAAGTTAACGCAAGGCGTCGTTGTCGACCAGAAAAGAAATGTCATATACCTATCCGGATAGGTTATTGTGAAAGTTGCTTTCCAAGTTTGCTAAATCAATGAGCTAAGTGTATATTGTGTCCAAGGCGAATGTGGTTCAAACTGGTGCAATAACAGGGTAGATTTCCTAAGAAGGCACTCTTATATGAAAAAACTAATCGAACAGACACTGGTACTCATCAAGCCGGATGCTCTGAAGAACTCTGTGACAGGATTTCTGCTGTCTCAGCTTTCGGAGTTTCACACCGGCTCGCGCTTTGCAGCAGCAAAGATAGTCCATGTCAGTAGAATGCTTGCCGAGGAACATTATGCCGAGCACCGAGGTAAGGTATTCTATCCCGCACTTGTCGATTATATCATGGGACGCAGTCATTATCCTAACGACCCCTGGAAGCGTAGGGTAATAGCAATTGTTTATCAGGGTCCATCAGCGATGAAGAAGATACGAGACATCGCCGGCCCAACAAACCCTCATGAGGCTCGAGAAAAAAACCCTGGATGCATTCGAACTCTGGGCACAGTAGTTCCTATTAAAGATGATGCGGGAAGCATAATCGGCGAACGACTGGACAATCTCATCCATACCTCAGCAACGAGCAGCGATGCCGAGCGGGAGATAAAACTCTGGTTCCAGCCCTGCGATATCCCCCCACTCATGCGTGCCTATCCAACGCAAGTTTGCGAGGAACACTACTATTTCAAGGATGGCAAGCTCTATGACAAACATGAACCTAACAGCGTCTGCCTACTCGCCCCAGGCGATGTGGCTTGGGAATCTGATCTGGAGGCACTACGTTTGCTGTACCAGGGTTCAAGAGCTGCCTATTCCATTGACGCGGTGGCTGCTAAATACCTAATTAATAGGGATTCCCAGGACCGTTAAATGTGGTTTTTTACAATTTTTCCTTGACTTAAGGCCGCTAATCTTATATATTTTTATATTATCGGATGAGGGTTGCAAATTGAAGTAAATCCCCATCTAAAAGATCTGAGTAAGCCCTAAAACGGTCAGGAAGGAGATGTAGATACTCCTTTTATTACTGGAGAAACAGGTTTTTGATTGAAGGAGTGTAAGATGAAAAGAATCATTCTCATTGCCCTAATCACGATCTGTCTGGCGGGCGGCGCAACAGTGTTTGCACAAGCGGGTGACGATGTCACTGAAAAACCAGCGGTTATTCCTGCCCCTGCGGCAGTTGTGCTTGGCGGCATTGGCGTAGCGGTCGTTGCGTGGCTCCGAGGTAAAAAGAAACTCTAATCCCCTGCGAGGTTATCAAACCAGTCAGGTCAGCTAATGGCGTGAACACACAACACAATCGCGGCATTTAGCAAGACCAACCTCGCGGGGCTTCGCCTGTAGGTATTATCATATCTGCTCGAATCCCATTAGGTTATATGTATGCGCCCTGATGGGCAAGTTCCTCATTTAACTAGCATCAATCCTTGCACCAGAGTCCTTTGCCGGGTAGATTTATAACCTATGAGTTTTACCGGCACACACTCAATAAGATCAAAATACAGACGCCACGGTTACAAAACGCAGCTGTTCGGCACCAATACTTCCCTGATAGAGGTGGGCGCAGGGATTCTCATTGGGATTCTTTTCCTTTGCTCAAGTCACATACAGGTCCCGAAGACCACAAGGGTGAGCTTTGATATCGCTAATGTAAAAGAGGCGATTCATAAGGCGGGAGACTACTTGGTCCGACATACCCATGCCGATGGTATGTTCACATACTATGTCAGTCTGGACCCGAAGATTACACCAACCAAGGAGTATAACATCCTGCGACATGCCGCCACTATGTACGCAATATCTATGTACTACCAGATGTATCAAGATGATAACGTACCAGCGGCGCTGCTCCGGGCAGGTCAATACCTTCGCGATGAATGTATCGAACCTCTTTCCGAGGGATCCGACATGCTCGCAGTGTGGTCACGACCTGAAGTCACGCACAGTCGCAGGCCACTAACAGCAATTCTTGGCGGTGCGGGACTGGGTTTAGTAGCCCTGCTAAGCCTTGAAGACGTCTGTCCGAATACTACTTCATTGTCTACTCTACGCGCATTGGGACGATTCATCGCATATACGCAGAAACCGGATGGTAGCTTCTATACGGAGTATATTCCCTCCAAAGGAGGACGAGACGATTCCTGGTCGTCACTATACTACCCTGGAGAAGCAACGTTGGGCTTGGTGATGTTATACGAGAAGGACCCTTGCGACGTGTGGCTCAATGTTTCTTCCAAAGCCCTTGAGTTCCTCGCGATTAGTCGCAAAAGCAGGTTACGTGTTCCCCCTGATCACTGGGCGCTTCTCGCGACACAAAGACTTCTGGCTCTCAAAAGTGTCGATCTGCCGGTATCCCGAGAGCTACTTGTCAATCATGGCATACAGATTTGCGAGGCTATATTAAAGCGGCAGGTTCAAAACCCTATGCGGTCTAACTATGACGGGGCTTTTACCAGTAACGGTAGGACCACGCCCACGGCCACTAGTTTGGAGGGTCTTCTTGCTGCCCTGGACTTTCTGCCCGAAGACTATCCTCTGCGCTCCCGCATCGAGGACGCTGCGCGCAGGGGTATCGCATTTCTGGTCCGGACTCAAATTAAAGAAGGTGATTTCGCGGGGGCCTTTCCAGGAGCTGTTGGGCATCGTAGGTTGATGTCAAGATTGTTCAACCGCCGCGCCTCATGGGTGCGTATTGACTACGTGCAACATGCACTAAGTGCCATGATCCAATACGACCATTTCATATATAAACAGAACGTTGGAACCGATTCTTGAAAGGCTGGGACTTTGCAGTAATAGCTCAAATTTCGCGTTATGAATTAAAATGTGAACTGGGCGATACAGGACTTGAACCTGTGACCTTCTGCGTGTAAAGCAGACGCTCTAGCCAACTGAGCTAATCGCCCAAACCATTCAATAAAAATAAACGTTTTCCCCGCCATCGTCAAGTCTCACATCTTAAAAACATTTAGTTTCGCACTGTAACGCCAAGGCGTTCGCACACTACTCTGGCCAGAGCCAATTTTCAGCTAATAGTACCAGATCACGAAAATCAATAATTCCATCCCCAGGCCAGGGTGCGATATCTGCTGGAGGTGTGCTTGGTGATTGCTGCCATTGGTAAGCAAGAATAGAAAGATCGTATATATCAACTATCTTGTCATCGTTCAAATCGGCGATGTGTTCGATATAATGAAAGCCCATATCGACAATGCCTGTGTCAGATACTTTGTCCGTGCGTGTTGTGAATCTGTCCATGCCAAGATTGACTGCCAGGTCACTTCCTGTATCCACACAGGGACTATCCGACGCTTGTCCCGCAGCTATTTGGCTTAAATGATAATCGCCCATCACCCATATAGCATTCGGATCATTCGGCTCAACTACAATATTCACATCATTTACATCCGCCCAATATCCTGGGCGAATAAACTGCGGATCAAAAGAGATATTCCCAACTCCGCCAAGATAATTGACATCCTGAATATCACAGTAACTTACACTATTGCTATTGATACTATACAATCCATCTGGTTGATTATTCCATATTATTGAATCAACAATTTCAATTTCCTCAGAACAGAAAACTCCACCACCTTTGCCTTTTCTACTCACATACCTTTGATTTTCATACCAGTTATACTCACCAGTGATGTTTCCAATAATCGTGCTGTTTGAAATTACTAACGCTTCCCCATAGAGACCCCCTCCATTACTTTGTTCTTCTCTTACATCCCAAAGACAATTCCCGGTCATATTTCCGGTTATAAGGCAATTGGTGATAACACAAGATTCACTATAAATACCTCCACCTGATCCACTTGGGCCCCCATAGAAGCCATCAAACCAACCATCTCCCGTCCTATTACTAAGAATAACGGAATCAGTGAGTATGCATGAAGTAGAATACAACCCACCTCCATGGCCGCCCTTCCCTGTCCGATTTTCCATTAAAGTACAATCTATTATTGTACCCTCTGTACAGTAAATACCACCACCGTGATTGAGTTTATACCACGTACTGTTGCTTTTTACATCACAATGAATCAGTTCACCTTTAATAGAACAAAAGACTCCGCCACCAGAACCACCTTGATTATTGGTTATAATACAATCAGTGAATTTCCCAAAGTCACAAAACACTCCTCCACCCCTACCGTCTGATCCACATCCCCCGGAACCATTACCGCCACCGCAGCCACCATAACCAGTTGTATTGCCAGAAAAGATACATTCCCTTGTTATTATAGATTCAGCCCAAACACCGCCACCATCGCCGCCATGGCCACCCCATGTTGCGAGATAACCACTGCCTCCGCCACTGCCGGTATAATTATAGCTAATTGTGCAATCGAGTAGCTCAAGGGATTCTGCACAGTAAATGCCACCACCGCTTCCGCCATCACCTGCGCTGACCATTCCCGAGTCATCACTACCATCACTCGTTGAATTGTTGCTGATGGTACTATTATATATCTCTGCTGACCGACAGAAGATGCCTCCACCGCCACTTGTGCCAGCCTTGTTGTCTGAAACTTCACAGTTAATCACCTTCAAAGGTAAAACTGACGCACAGTATATACCACCACCTCTGCCGCTACTGTCTTCATAATCAATGTTGACTGAATTACCCAAGATATTGCAGTCACTGATCTCCAGGCAGGATGTTTCATCGCAGCATATACCCGCTCCATTACCTGCTGATGCTCTGACCCCACCATATGCGAAGTCATTCAACCCACCTGCCCCAGTGAGGTTTTCTCTAATTTCAGAAGTCCTAATAATAACCGATGAACCGACACAACCGACAGCACCTCCACAACCTCCCTTACCACCAATATATTCTCCATCGCCTCCGTGTCCAGTCCTGTTGTTGGACAAACTACATTGTGATATTTCCACAGTACTACGAGCGCAATAAAGACCACCACCATAACCGCCATTGGGATCTAAATGAATAACACCAGCTTTTGTTGCATTGTGAGCTATTCGACAGTTTGATAGTGTAACATTGCTATCTTGGATATAAATACCACCGCCAGAATCAGCTAAGCCGTTTGTAATCGTCAGACCAGAAATGGTCGCGTCGACACAGCCATTAAGATAGAATCCTCGCCCTTGCTGCTGGCAGTCGATTATCGTCGCAGCAACAACGTTCGGATCATTAGTATCTATGCTGCGGACGATGATGGCCTTGCCTTTGAAGTCAATATCACGATTGCCGTAGCCGGTATAGGTGCCGGGAGAGACTATGACCGTGTCGTCGTCAACCGCTGCATCAATTGCCGCCTGAATCGAGGGATACTGACTCGGCACAAGCAGCTCTGCACCGAAAGACGGTAATCTTAAAGCGAGAATCCCAATCCCCATCAGGCAAGCAAAAACATGCCTCCGCATAGACATTTCCTCCAGCACAAGCCTCAGGCTCTAAATTGCTTAGTTGTATTAATTATCCAATTCAGCAGGTCAAAAGTCAAGAATTATCTTGCCGTGGCTTATACACGCTTGCATAGTCATATCTACTGCACATAATATATAAAAATAAGATTGAACTTTTTCAGAGGTGTCACTATGGAAGTTGAGGTGTCACTATGGAAGTTATAGAAGCAATTCGTAAAAGGTATTCGTGCAGGGCTTATCAGGATAGACCCATAGAAAAAGAAAAACTCGATACGATTTTAGAAGCTGCTCGGCTGGCGCCATCAGCGAAAAACCTACAGGATTGGAGGTTTGTCGCGGTTACGGATGAGAAAAAGAAACATCAATTGGTAGTAGCGGCCAACAACCAGATGTTTATAGCGAACGCTGGAGCTATATTAATTGCCTGTAGTAACACCAAGGAAAAAATGCGGTGCGGACAATCGATCGGACCGATTGATGTGGCTATCGCGCTTGAACATATCTCCTTGCAGGCAACACGGTTACAATTAGCAACATGCTGGATCGGTTCGTTCTATCCGGATAAGGTCCGTCCTATCGTCGGTATACCCGAAGACATTGATATTATTGAACTTATGGCAGTCGGCTATCCGGCTGATAGTCCTAAAGAGCCAAAGCGCGAGCCGATGGAAAAAATAGTCTGCTACGAGAAATGGCAGTTTTGACATTGTGTTAAGTTATGTGCAGATAAATACTTAGTATGAGGTTGCTTTTTGGTTCAGCTAAGGTAAAATAACGTTGAATAAAGGGGACGTGGTGTAACGGGAGCACACCGCGGTCGCATCGCGGAAATGAGGGTTCGATTCCCTTCGTCTCCATTAGTTCGTATCTCGTCATGCGTATATCGTATCTCGTGGGAGGAACTCCCCCACTTAGTGTTTGGACAGTTAGTTTGTGAGAAATCTCTACAAAAATTTTGTATGTGCTTGAGTTACAAGTGCTTAAGAGCATAGAGGCATAAGTGTAAAAGTAAGCAAAAATTAGCAGAAATTTGCAGAAATGCGCGCGTTTTGAGCAAAAACTTACAAAAAATGCGCACTTTTTAACAAAAACAAAGAGGACACTATGGCCGGCACTTGACAAGCTGGTTTTTGCACGGATTTACTCTTGACAGTAAGGGACACTTGTGCATCGGTAGGTGAAGGCGGGTAAAGACAAATGACAACAGAATCTATAGTCAGAGAAAAAAGGCATGGATAAGCCGGTTGTAAATTTGTTCTTTAGGCTTATGGGCCTGCACTTTTGGGTGCGCGATTTGATCTTACCCCGAGAGAAAATATTAAGAGAAGTG
>Ga0307427_1001418_pt1 | contig 12348 bp, 14 predicted proteins | sample SalMarWE160190MG_FD_202162 | JGI IMG/M metagenome (GOLD analysis project Ga0307427, IMG submission 202162) | Salt marsh sediment microbial communities from the Plum Island Ecosystem LTER, Massachusetts, United States - WE1603-190 | ecosystem: Environmental > Aquatic > Marine > Intertidal zone >... | reverse complement strand
GGCGCCCAGCCAGGGAGGACACCCGCCGCGCATGCGCTTGTCGGACCCGAGAGGTGCCACCATGCGAATCGTCGTCCTCGACGGCTACACGATGAACCCCGGCGACCTGAGTTGGGACGATCTGGCGGCGCTCGGCGAATGCGAGGTCCACGACCGCACGCCGCCGGATGAGACGGTGCCGCGATGCGCCGGGGCCGAGATCGTTCTGACGAACAAGGTCGTCCTCGATCGCGCCCGCCTCGAGCGGCTGCCGGACCTCAGATACATCGGCGTGACGGCAACGGGCTGCAACATCGTGGACGCCCGGTCCGCGCGCGGGCGGGGTGTCATCGTCACGAACGTGCCGGACTACGCCACGCCGGCGGTGGTTCAGACCGTGTTCGCTCATCTGCTGGAGTTGACGCACCACGTGGGGCATCACGCCCAGACGGTCCGCGACGGCCGGTGGTCCGAGAGCCCGGACTTCGCCTACTGGGACTATCCGCTCGTGGAACTGAAGGGCCTCGTGATAGGCATCGTGGGCCTGGGGCGCATCGGCACGGCCGTGGCCAAGGTGGCCCGCGCGTTCGGGATGACCGTCCTCGCGTGCACCAAGACGCAGCAGCCGCCGCGAGAGGGCATCGAGTTCGTCGATCTCGAACGCCTCTTCCGCGAGAGCGACGTCGTGAGCCTGCACTGCCCGCTGACGCCCGAGACCGAAGCACTCGTCAGCGCCGAGCGCCTCGCGCTGATGAAGCCGTCGGCCTTCCTCATCAACACGGGCCGCGGGCCACTGGTTGACGAGGCGGCGCTCGCCCGTGCCCTGAACGCGGGCCGGCTGGCCGGCGCCGGGCTCGACGTGCTGTCATCCGAGCCGCCGCCGCCCGACCATCCGCTGCTTGCGGCCACAAACTGCCTCATCACGCCGCACTTTGCGTGGGCCGCCCGCGCGGCCCGCGTGCGGTTGATGAGGACGGTCGTCGAGAACGTCAAAGCCTTCCTCGCCGGCCGGCCACAGAACGTCGTCACGTAGGGCCGGTCCTGCAGGCCGCGCCGGGACCGGTTCAAAGGAGACGTCTTCGATGCGATGCGCTGCTGTCTTCGTGCCGGCATTGCCCGCGCTTGTTCTGACGGTCGCGTGTGCCGCGGCACCCGATTCGGCGAAGGCGAACCGTGCCACGGGCAAGCAACAGGCGGAAGCAGAGACCAGTGCGGGCTGGGTGAAGGCTCCCGAGAGCCCCGTCCTGGGCGGCGAGTTGGGCACGTGTTTCGACGTGACTCTCCTGAAGGAGGGCGAACGGTTCCGCATGTGGTTCTCGTGGCGGCCGAAGCAGAGCGTTGCCCTCGTCGAGAGCACCGATGGCATCACCTGGAGCAAACCCGTCATCGTTCTCGGTCCGAACAGGGACACGGATTGGGAGGGCCGAATCAACCGCCCTGCCGTTGTCAGGCGGCCCGATGGCTATCACCTTTGGTACACGGCGCAGACCAAGGCCAAATCCTTCATCGGGCACGCCACCAGTTCCGACGGCGTGACGTGGAAGCGCACGGGCACAAAGCCCGTCCTTTCACCCGAGGCGCCGTGGGAGAAGGTGGCCGTCATGTGCCCGCACGTCATCTGGGACGAGGGGGTGCGACGCTTCCGCATGTGGTACTCCGGCGGCGAGCAGTACGAGCCGAATGCCATCGGCGTTGCCACCAGCCCCGACGGCCGCACGTGGACCAGGCATGAGAGAAACCCCGTCTTCCGCGCCGATCCCACGAGCGAGTGGGAGAAGCACAAGGTCACGGCGTGCCAGGTTGTGCGTCGCGGCGGGTGGCACGTCATGTTTTACATCGGATTCCGCGATGAGCACCACGCCCGGATCGGCCTGGCCCGTTCGCGCGACGGCCTGACCGGCTGGCAGCGTCATCCGGCCAACCCCATCATCCGCCCCGGACAGGGCAAGTGGGACGCTGACGCCTGCTACAAGCCCTTCGCCATGTTCGGCGGCGGCCGGTGGCTCCTGTGGTACAACGGCCGTCGCAAGAGCGTCGAACAGATCGGCCTGGCGACCCACGAGGGCGAGGACCTGGGGTTTCCGGCGGCGGTGGTGCCGGAACCGTGACCGCACGCGAGCAACGGTTGGCGCGCATGGTAAGCGAAACATCCGACCGCGTGGCCCGCGGGGGCGCTTCACCTCCGACCCTTTGGCCTTGAGCGGTCGTCTCCCGGCTCCTATCATAATGCTCCGGTCGAGACCACCGGCAGGGAGCGCGGTCCCATGGCAAAGACGCTCGTCACCAAGATCCTCGAAGACCATCTCGTCGAAGGCGAACTGGTGGCGGGCGAGCCGATCGGCATCCGCATCGACCAGACGCTGACCCAGGACATCACCGGCACGATGGCGATGATGGAGTACGAGGCGATGGGCGCTCCCCCGCCGGCCACCGACCTCAGCATCAACTACGTCGACCACAACATGATGCAACTGGGGTTCGAGAACGCCGACGACCACGAGTTCCTCCGCACGTTCTCGGCCGCCCGCGGCATGGTCTTCTCGAAGCCCGGCAACGGCATCTGCCACCAGGTCCACCTGGAACGGTTCAGCATGCCCGGCAAGACCCTCCTGGGCGCCGACAGCCACACGCCGACCTCGGGCGGAGCGGCGATGATCGCCATCGGCGCGGGCGGACTCGACGTGGCCTGCGCCATCGCCGGAATGCCGTTTTACCTGACGTGCCCCAAAGTCCTCCAGGTGCGCCTCTCGGGCCGCCTGCAACCGTTCGTCACCGCCAAGGACGTTATCCTGCAACTGCTCTCGATCCTCTCGACCAAGGGCAACGTGGGCTGGATGGTCGAGTACGCCGGGCCGGGCGCGGGGACGCTCAGCGTGCCGCAGCGTGCGACCATCACGAACATGGGGGCCGAACTGGGCGTCACGTCGAGCGTGTTTCCGTCGGACGAGGTCACGCGGCGCTTCTTCGCGTGGCAGGGCCGCGAGGACGACTGGCGGCCGCTGAAGGCCGACCGCGGCGCCGCCTACGACCGCACCATCGAGATCGACCTCGCCCGCGTCGAGCCGATGGTCGCCTGCCCGCACTCGCCCGGCAACGTGAAGACGGTCCGCGAGATCGCGGGCCTGCCGGTCAACCAGGTCTGCATCGGCAGTTGCACGAACGCCAGTGTACGGGACCTGCTGACGGTGGCGGCCATGCTCAAAGGACGCCGGGCCCGGCCGGAGGTCGGCCTGGTGGTGGCGCCGGGGTCGCGGCAGGTGCTTCAGACGATCGCGCGGACCGACGCGTTGGAGGTCCTGGTCGCGGCGGGTGCGCGGATCGACGAGGCGGCCTGCGGGTTCTGCATCGGTGCCGCCCAGGCGCCGCACACCAACGCCGTGAGCGTCCGCACGTCGAACCGCAACTTCGAAGGGCGAAGCGGCACGATGTCCGCACAGGTTTACCTGACGAGTCCCGAGACGGCCGTCGCGTGCGCGGTGACCGGCCGGTTGACCGACCCGCGCGACCTCGGCGTCGCCTGCCCCAAGGTCCGCCTGCCGCGCCGCCTCGCGCTCGACGACTCGCTGGTCCTGCCGCCCGCCGAGAACCCGGACGAGGTCGAGGTGTTCCGCGGTCCGAACCTGGTGGGCCCGCCACCCATGGAGGCCCTGCCCGACCGTCTGGCCGGGCCGGTCGCCCTGACGGTGGGCGATTATGTCACGACCGACCACATCATGCCCGCAGGCAAACTGACCATCTACCGGAGCAACGTGCCGAAGTACGCCGAGTTCGTCTTCAGCCGGGTCGACGACGGGTTCGCGTCGCGATGCGCCGAGGCGCGAGACGCCGGGAAGGCCAACGTCATCGTCGCGGGCGCCAGTTACGGCCAGGGGTCCAGCCGCGAGCACGCCGCCCTGTGCCCCCGGTTCCTCGGTGTCCGGGCGGTTCTGGCCAAGAGCATCGAACGGATCCACCAGGCCAACCTCGTGAACTTCGGCATCCTGCCGCTCGTCTTCGCCGACCCCGCCGACGCCGAGAAGGTCCGACAGGGCGATGAACTGGAACTCGCGGACCTGAGAACGGCCGTCGCCGAACGCGACACCGTGACGGTCCGCAACGTGACGCGGGGCACCGCGTTCGAGGTGCGGCTGAACGCCTCGCCGCGCCAACGTCGGATCCTCCTGGCCGGCGGCGTCCTGAACCTGGCGGGAGCCGACGCGGACGGGTAATGCTACAACGCCATGTCGGTCTTCTGCGCGGTGGGTCTGGATCGGCGACCGCGCAGAAAGTCGCGATCGGGTGCCCTGGGGACCTCTTCACGCGGCGGCTGCGGAGACCCGCCGCCCAACGCGCTGCTGTCCCCCAACGCGGACCGCCTCAGGGCGAGCGGGGTTTGTCCTTGCATGGGTTGCCGCAGCGCCGTATTGTATGTGTTGCGTACGCCGATATGTTTGGCCAGGTTCGTCATGCGCGATTGGCCCGAGGAGTGCCTGCTCGTTTGAGAGGGGCTGAAAGGGGGCGACGGTGAGAAGACACATTTCGCCCGCGTCATGGCTGGGCTGCCTCGTTTCTGTGATGACTCTCCTTTCTTCCCCGTGCGACCGCGGGCCGCTGTTGGCGGAAGAAGCCGGGTCGGAAGTCACCAACTACATGCCGATCCCGATCGTCGGCCACCTTGGCGACGAAGTGGTTCCGAAAGGCATCGAGACGTGCCTGAGGGAGGCGGCGCGGAACCCGCGGATCAAGCACATCGTCTTCCGAATCAAAAGCCGCGCGGGCAACTTCCAGGCCGCAGAGAGCATCAGGAGCATTGTCCAGAAGTACGACGACCGCTTCCAGTACCACGCGCTGGTCGAGGAAGCCATCGGGCCGGCTGTATGCCTGGTCGTCTGCTGCGACACGATACACATGACCGAAGGGTCCAGCGTGGGCGGGCAAGACGCGCAATCTGGCAGCCGGATAAGCAACGCCCTCGCGGTCTCGGTCGGCTCAGTGGCCCGGAAGAAGAAGCGCGATTTCACCTTGGTGCGTGCCATGCTGATGCCCGAAGCGCAGGCCCATGTGTGGGAGGACAAGGCCGGCAAGATCCACATCGATCCGCTTCCGCCGCAGGGGGCTTCGCCGGACAAGATGATCCTGCAGGTGGGCGGGGCGGCCTTGCTGACCCTGCCGCGGGACGACGCGGTTAAGATCGGCTTTGCCAGAGCCGGAGTTGAGAAGGCCGAGGGTCTGGGCCCCGCGCTCGGGCTCTCGGGATGGCGCGCGGTCATGAGCCACTGGGCCGCAGGCGTCATGAACCGACTGAGGAGCCAGAAGAAGAAGGAGGCCGAACAAGAGAAGGAGCGCCTCAAAAAACTCGAAGCCAACACCGAGAGGCGAAACGGCCTGCGCCAATACATCGAGCAGAAACAGAAGGAAGCCGTTCAGAACGACCCGGGGCGATTCCTCTACAAGTATCAGGACCCGGACGACACCATCGCTCAGCCCGAGATGACCCCCGCCTCCCGGCGCCACTGGCGCGAACGCACGAAGGAGTGCATAGCGGTCTGGGAGCACGTCCGCGACGCGGCCCTGCAACTTGAGGCATTCGAGCGGGAAGCCGTGCAACTCGGCGGCAAGCGTCTTATGTCCAAACTCGTCCTGAAAACCATCTGTGAACGCGCCACGGACGAGATCCAACGCCTGGAGGAGCAACGTACGCGGTGTGAGCCATGAGGCCGTTATCTCGGCGGCTCGTTGGAGCAGGCTCCCGTCGGCAGGCAAGAGACAGCACGCCGGCAGGCCCCATGCGGCATACGCATCGTCTTGGTACGGTCTTGTATCTTGACCCGCAGCCCCAAACGGTCGGCCCACGCCAGTTCCGGATGAACCCAAAAAAAGGGCCTCCCGGTCACGCCGTACCGGGAGGCTCCTCCCTCGCTCGCGCGGATTCCTGGCTTAAGCCTCCTCAGCAAAGCGCCAGGTACGTCGCGAGCGTCAGAACAACCAGTTTGATCCGTCGGATGAGTTCCTCGTTTGTCATGGCATCAAACTCCGTTGCGGGTCTTTACTGAACTATACGCAAAAAGGGGAAGAAAGCAAGCGCCGTCCCCAAGATGTAACCCTAGGCAAGATAGGGGGTTAGGGACGATGCCCATCACGCCACCCATTGCCCATTTTCGCAGGTAGAAGGTAGACATCGCGTCGGCCGGGAGTATAATTCACGTTCTACGGTGACAGCCGGGCCGCAACGGGCGGCCGCGCACCGAACCGTTGACTCGGGGAGGAATGCCCAATGCGAGAGAAGGTCGAAGCGATCATCAACGAAATCCGCCCGATGCTTCAGGCCGACGGCGGCGACATCGAACTGGTGGACGTCGAAGACGGCGTTGTCAAAGTGCGGCTGCGCGGGGCCTGTGCCGGCTGTCCCGGCGCCCAAACCACGTTGAAGGTGGCCGTCGAACGTCGTCTGAAAGACCAGATCCCGGAAATCCTACGCGTCGAACCCGTCACCGACGCGGCACCTTAGCGAACCGACCCGCGAGTCTTTCGATACCTGAAAGGAGCAAGACGTGGCGTACAAGATCACCGACGACTGTGTTTCGTGTGGGGCGTGCGAGGCGGAATGCCCGGTTGACGCCATCAGCGAGGGCGAAGACACGTACGTCATCGACGCCGAGAAATGCACCGACTGCGGCTCCTGCGCCGAGGTGTGTCCGAACGATGCGATCGTCCAGGCGTAGCGCCAACCGGTAACGACCGTGCGGGGCCACCCGATGCCCAGCCACGCCGGGCAACCCCGTACCGTTGAGGCGCACCGTCACCAACCCACCACGAGGCGACGTCACGATGCCTTCCCTCGCCGACTATCAAGCGGCCGCTGAGGCGCTGCGCCGCGCGCCGTCCGTCGTCCTGACAACGCACGTCAAGCCCGACGCCGACGGACTCGGCTCTGCCGCAGCCCTGCGCCGCTGGCTCCTCGGCGAGGGAAAGACCGCCGACATCATCATCCCCACACCCGCTCCGGCCAAGTACGCCTTCATGGACCCCGACAAGGCCGTGCGAGTGGCCGGCCGCGACGTGGACCTCTCGGCCCTCGTCGCCCCCGCCCTCGTCGTGATCGTGGACACGGCCTCGTGGCAGCAACTGGAGGGCATGGCCCCCCTGGTGGCGGACTCGGGCGCGCCGGTACTGGTCATCGACCACCACGGGACGATCGATCCCCTGGCCGACCTGGCGCTCGTCGATGCCGAAGCCCCCGCCGCCGTCGTCATCGTCCACCGCCTGCTCGTCGAGGCCGGCGCATCGATCGACCCGACCACGGCCGGCTACCTGTTCGCCGGGCTGGTCGGCGACACCGACTGGTTCCGGCTGCCGAACGTCACGCCCGAGACGTTCCGGCTGGCGGCGACGCTGGTCGAGGCCGGCGCGAGCCCGACCGAGGTCCACGCTCACCTGCACCTCAGCGACGGCCTGCCGAAACTGCTACTCTGGGCCCGCGCCGTCGAGACGCTGCACCCCGCCCTCGACGGATCCGTCATGGTCATGCACCTGACCCGGGCCATGTTCCGAGAGACCGGCGCCGACGTCGGCGACACCGAGAACCTCATCAACGAGTGCATGCGGGTCCGCGGCACCCGGGTCGGCCTCATGCTGGTCGAGACCGAGGGCGACCTGGTCCGCGTCAGCCTGCGGTGCACGCCGGGCGTCAACATCCTGAAGGTTGCCGAGCAGTTCGGAGGGGGCGGGCACATACGGGCCGCCGGGGCACGGGCGAACGGACCGCTCGACCGGGTCGAGGCCGACCTGCTTGCGGCCGTCGATGAGGCGCTGAGCGAGGCCGAAAAGTCAGAAAAGCCTTGACAGTTGCCCCCTGTGCCCGTATCGTTCGCCGTTCGCACGGCTCCACGGAGAGGTGTGCGCGCAGCGTAGGAGAGGAGAGGAGAGGTTCTGTTGGCGAATCTTCAGGTACAGCAGTTGATCGACGCGGGTATCCATTTCGGCCATCCGGCCAGGCGATGGAACCCGAAAATGGCGCCGTACATCTACGGCCGCCGCAACTTCATCCACATCATCGACCTCAAGGAAACCGTCAGGGGCCTCGTCCGGGCCAGAAAATTCCTGACCCGCCTCGTCGCCGAAGGCAAGGACGCCGTCTTCGTCGGCACGAAGCGCCAGGCCCGCGCCGCCATCGAACAGGAAGCCCAGCGTTGCCTGATGCCGTACGTCAATCATCGGTGGCTGGGCGGCACGCTGACGAACTTCCGCACGATCCGCTCGCGGCTGGGCCGCCTCGAGGAACTCGACCAACTGACCGAATCCGGCGACATCAGCCGGTACTCCAAGAAAATGATCGCCGCCCTCCAGCGCGAACATCGCAAGATGAAGCGGAACCTCGACGGCATCCGCAAGATGGAAAGCCTGCCCGGCGCCCTGGTCGTCATCGACCCGGTCCGCGAGAAGAACGCCGTCCGCGAAGCCATCAAACTGGACATCCCGGTCGTGGCCCTGGCCGACACCGAGGCCAACCCCGACGACCTGACCGTGGTCATCCCGGGCAATGACGACGCGATGCGGGCCATCGAAGTCGTGGTCAAGCATCTGGCCGACGCGTGTGTCGAAGGCCTCGCGAACCGCGTCGCACGAGCAGCGGTCGAAGGCGAAGGCCAGGCCCTCACACGCGGGCCCAGCCGGCCCCGCGCCCGGGGCGAGCCTCGCCGGCCGCCCGGCGAGCGACCGGTTCCGGAGATGCCGCTGCCGACACCTCACCCGGCCATGCTCGCGACGCAGGACGGCGCCACGCCACCCGCCGACGCCGAACCGCCCGCGCCCGACGCCGAGCAACCGGCTGCGGCCCCGCCGGCTGAGGCCCCGCCGGCCGAGGCCCCGCCGGCCGCGCCCGACGCCGCAGCGCCCGCTCCCGAGAACGACGCCGCAGCCTCCGCTTCAGCCGAGCCGTTATAAGACCCGACCTGGGCCGGGTCCGTCGGCGCGCCCGCCGCCGCCCGGCGCCGGTCCAGACGATTCTTGATTCCCTGCAGGCGGTCGCGTCCGACGCCCCTGCGAGCGGCAAACGAACACGTTGACTCTTGGTGCGAGGAGCCGAATCGATGTCCATCAGTGCAGCAGAAGTCAAGGCGCTCCGCGAACGGACCGGACAGGGCATGATGGAGTGCAAACGCGCCCTGGAGGAGGCCGGCGGCGATGCCGACAAGGCCGTCGAGGTCCTCCGCAAGAAGGGCCTTGCGACGGCCGAGAAGAAGGCCGGACGCGCCGCCGCCCAGGGACGCATCCATTCCTACATCCACCACAACGGCCGCCTCGGCGTCCTGCTCGAGGTCAATTGCGAGACCGATTTCGCCGCCAACAACGAGCAGTTCCTCGCGTTCCTGAACAACCTGTGCCTGCAAATCTGTGCCGCAGCCCCGCTGGCCGTCACCCGCGAGGGCGTCCCGGAAGACCTCGTCGAGACCGAGAAACACATCGCCCGCGAGCAGGTCGAAGGCACGAAGCCGGACCCTATCATCGAAAAAATCGTCGAGGGCAAACTGAACAAGTGGTACGCCCAACGCGTCCTGCTCGAGCAGCCTTACGTCAAGGACGACCAACGCACCGTGCAGGACCTCCTGACGGAACAGATCGCGACGATCGGCGAGAACGTCATCATCCAGCGCTTTGCACGCTTCGAGGTCGGCGAGACCGAGGCCGACTGACCCGGGAATGCCCATGGCCGCGAACGTCTATCAGCGGGTCCTGCTGAAAGTCAGCGGCGAGGGATTCTGCAAACCCGGCGGGTCCGGCATGGACCCGGACGAAGTCCGGACGGTCGCCCGCCAGATTGGGGAAGTGGCCGGCACCGGGTGCGAACTCGCCGTCGTGGTGGGCGGCGGGAACTTCCTCCGCGGCGCCGGGTTCTCCCAAGAGGCCAACGTCAACCGGGCAACGGCCGACTACATGGGCATGATCGCGACCGTCATCAACGGCCTCGCCCTGCAGGACTGCCTCGAAGGCCTCGGCGTCGACACCCGCGTCCAGTCGGCCATCGAAATGCACGACGTGGCCGAACCGTTCATACGGCGGCGATGCATCCGCCACCTCGAAAAGAAACGCGTCGTCATCCTCGCCGGCGGAACCGGGAACCCCTTCTTCACCACCGACACCACGGCCGCTCTCCGCGCCAGCGAGATCCAGGCCGAGGTCCTCCTCAAGGCCACCAAGGTCGACGCCGTCTACTCCGACGACCCCAACGCCAACCCCGACGCCACGCGCTTCGACCACCTCACCTACAGCGACGTCATGCAGCGGGACCTGAAGATCATCGACCTTGCGGCTATCAGCCTCTGCCGGGACAACACGATCCCCATCATCGTCTTCAATCTCAAACGCGAAGGAAACATCCGCAAGGTCATTGCGGGTGAACCCATCGGAACACGTATTGGAGACTAGATATCGTGCCTGTTGACGACATCCTTCTCGAAACCGAAAACAAAATGGGCAAGGCCGTCGAGCACCTCAAAGGCAGCCTGCGGACACTGCGCACCGGACGGGCCTCCGCCGGACTCGTCGAGCACCTCAAGGTCGATTACTACGGCAGCCCGACGGAACTGCGGCAGTTGGCCACCATCACCGTGCCCGACCCGCTCATGATCCTCATCAAGCCGTACGATCCCGGCAGCGTCGGCGACATCGCCAAGGGCATCCAGGCATCCGACCTGGGAATCACCCCCGCGGTCGACGGCAAGGTCATCCGTCTGTCGATACCCCCCCTGTCACAGGAGCGGCGGCAGCAACTCGTCCACCAGATCAAGGAACAGGGCGAAGAGGCCAAGATCACGCTGCGCAACCTCCGCCGCGACGCCATCAAGCACATCGACGCCGAGGAAAAGGCCAAAGACCTCGGCGAGGACGGCGCCCGCAAGGCACGCGACGACGCCACCGACCTCGTCCACCGCCACGAGAACCAGGTGGACGAGGCCCTCCGCCTCAAGACCGACGAAATCATGGAGGTCTAATACGACAGCGCCACTTCGTGCGCGGCGGGTCTTCGTACATGTTTAGCGTGTCATTCCGAGAGAGCGAAGCGAGTCGAGAGCCTGCCCTGAGCGCAGCCGAACGGGAATCTCGCCGTTATCCGTGTCCGGACGACGAGATTTCCTGCGGGCACTCGGGGTACAGCGCTCCGCTCGCCCTCGCCTTCGGCGAGGGCTCGGTCGAAATGACATCGCTTCGGGAGCACGCTAAACAGGTACGGTCTCCCGACCCGCCGCGCAACGGCGAGAATGGGCTTTCGAGCGCGGTGGGTGCGGAGACCCACCGCGCGGAATGTGCCGCGCACGAAGTGGCGCCGTAGGGCTAACCCTCACGCCGAAACACGCTCGCGGCAGGTCGATCGGCCTGCCGCGGTTTCTTTCGGGATGGACCGGGCCACGATTGATCGAGAATGACCGGGACCTTCCCGTCCCGGCTCGGGGCGCGGATCCGGGAGAGTTTCCCTTAAGGCGGCCGCAGCATCGTCCGATAATACGATAAGGCGAGGGGAACGCCTGTGCCCTGCCCGCGCAGATGCCCCGCAGTTCGCTCAGAGGAAGAGACACCGCTATGACGAGACTCGCCCTGGTGGACCGTGTACGGTCCTGGTTTGGCGGAAAGGGCCGGACGGCGGGGATCTCGGCCCGGCCGCGCCCGCTTGCCTCGGCCGCCCGCACCGAACTGGCCTTGGCTGCCAATGCCGTGGGAGGCGCGAGCGCCGCGGCGGACATGCCTCAAGACGTCGCGGCACCGCAGCCCGTGCGGGAACCCGCCGCCGAGACGGCTTCACGAATCGGCACGGGCGCCCGGTCCGCACCGCCGACGACCTGCCTCGACCCGCTGGACCCGGAGTGGCTCCAGGCCGTGCCCTCGCTCGAAGAGATCGGCAGCGAACTGGACGGGCACCGCGAGACCAACCGCACCATCATGGAGACCGTCCAGCGGCTGCCCGACCTGGCCTCGAATCAGGCTGACCTGACCGTCGAAACCAACAAGGTCCTGATGGGGCAAACCGGCCTGCTCGAATCAATTCTCGATTCGGTCACGTCGCTTCGGTCGGCGTTTCAGACGATCAACGAAGGTTCCAGGCGGCAGGCGGTCGCCCTCGCCCAACTCGAAGCGGCGCATCGCGAGGTGCTCCTCGGATACCAGACCATGCTGTTGAAGGCTCACCGGCGTCTCGGGCGGCTGGCAGCGCTGGCCATCCTGATCGCTGCGGCAGCGCTGGGCGGCGCCGGGTACGTGGCCTACCTGGTTCTGGTTGCTTCATAGTCGCTGCACACCGCGATCGGGTAGGCAGGGGCGATTGCTCGCCCCCGCCTCCCACACCACCGTACATACGGGTCCGTATACGGCGGTTCACACGGAGCGCGTGAGGCGTCG
>Ga0307427_1001417_pt1 | contig 12348 bp, 13 predicted proteins | sample SalMarWE160190MG_FD_202162 | JGI IMG/M metagenome (GOLD analysis project Ga0307427, IMG submission 202162) | Salt marsh sediment microbial communities from the Plum Island Ecosystem LTER, Massachusetts, United States - WE1603-190 | ecosystem: Environmental > Aquatic > Marine > Intertidal zone >... | reverse complement strand
AGCGATGGCGGGCAGGTCTGTACCTCAGTTGCCGAACTTTTGGATATAAAGAGGTACTGAATAAACTCCTTGTTCGATCTGCGGGAAAAGCCCTCAGCTATGTTACTCATAGACGATACTGCTGCTGCAGTAATCTGTCCACATAATCGAATGTTTTTTTGAAAATCCTTGTTTCCTTTTATTGCTCGATAAACCAAATTTACCAACTTACGTGCTTCCTGCCAACAATGTAAATCTTCAAATCTTTTAATTTTCATCTTTCTAACGCAATAGACACAATAAACACAATAAACCTTATTAGTTCGATACCTGATATAAAAATGCCCTTGTCCTGGGACCCACAATCCCATCGGGACTAAGCCCAAAATAGCTCTGGAATTTAATTACACAACGAAAGGTTGCATTGTCATAGATACCTGTAAGCTCCACCAAATATCCCAACTTTTTTAGAGTCTTCTGCACCCTCAAGACAGCCGGTGTACTCATCCCCTTAATTAAATCTACCCTTTTGCCTTCATAGGGATAAACCCAGGTAACCTTCTGCTCCCCATAGCTCTTAAAAAAATCCTTGGCAACATGCCTGTCCCTCCCGTCGGCATCTACTGCTATGACACCATCAGCTGTTACTTCACGGATAAAGAGATACTGAGACGATAAACCGCGGCTAGAAGCCATCCCTGCTGAAAAAGGGCTCGGAGTTTCAGAAGGTGAAAGGTGATTTAAAAGGACTCTAAAAGGTTTTTGGAACCTCAAAAAATATTTCGGTTCTACATAGAAAGAAAGCATTCCTACATTTTGTTCGTTTACATAATTACTGTCCATTTTTGTCTTATCATTGTAAAGATTAAAGAGACCCGCAAGACTCGTCTTTTCATTAAGAAATATGGTTGCTGCCAGCTTTTTGGCTTTGAGGGCCTTTGATTGAGCATCCTTGTTTGTCACTACAGCCATTTTTTGATTATCTGAAAAGAAGCCTAAAATATAATCTCTGAAACTCCACCCAGCAAAGCCTGCAACCATGATTAGTAACAGGAGGAGCGTAATAGATGACGCAGCTTTTTTCCAAGGCCATCCCTTTATTCCATGCTCTGCTGCTATATCTCCATGGATTTCCTTGATAGCGCTCCCAAGCATTCCTTTAGATATGGTATATTTTCCCCTGGCGTATGCAATAAGGAGTGCTCGATCACAAACAGCATTGATCCTTCTTGGATTTCCTTGAGAGTAACGATAAATTGTCTTGAAAGCGGCCTTTGTAAACCTTAGATTCCCCCTGCCTCCTGCCACCACCAATCTGTGTTCCACATAGCCCTGAACATCCATGTGGGCCAGAGGCCTCAGCTCATAACGAACCATGATTCTTTCATTAAGCTGCCTCAAGGAAGAAGAGGCCAAAAGCTCCTTTAATTCAGACTGTCCCACTAAAACAATTTGAATCAGTTTCTCTTTTTCTGTTTCTAAATTTGAAAGCATCCGTATCTGCTCAAGAACCGTGTCTGAAAGGTTTTGAGCTTCATCTATCAAAAGTACCGCATTGCCACCAACACTAAAGGTTTTGAGCAGAAACTGATTGAGGCTATCAATATGTTCCTTTTTTGTTTGCACCCCCGGATCCAGATGGATACCAAACTCCTGATTTATTATCTCTAAGAGTTCATTCTCAGTGATAAAGGAATTAAATATCAGAGCGCTCTTTATAGATTCATCTAACTGGTCTAAGAGAGCACGGCATAGGGTAGTCTTGCCAGTACCGATCCCCCCAGTAATAGCAATAAAGCCCTTCCGTTCGTTAATTCCATAAAGGAGATGATCAAGGGCTTCCCTGTGATGAGGGCTCAGAAAGAGGTATCGGGGATCCGGTGTTAGATTGAAAGGACTCTCTTTAAAACCAAAATAGGATGTATACATATAAAAATTAAAAGTGCCTAAAGTGCCTAAAGTGCCTAAAGTGCCTAAAGTGTCTAAAGTGTCTAAAGTGCCTAAAGTGCCTAAAATGAGCTAAAGTTTGAAGAGGAAATTCTTAATACAAGAAACATAACAAACCCAATAAACACTACAAACATAACAAACATAACAAGTATCTCTTACCTGAATTTATAATTTATTATTTTCTGCTCATTATTTCTCATTATCTGCAATGCTACCTGAGATCCTAATCTAAATTTTTTGTACATCTCCATTACGTCCTCCGGGCTCTTGATAATCTTACCATCTATACCTTGAACAATATCACCATTCTTTAATCCCAACTTTGAAAAAAAAGATCCAGATCTTATATTGGTAACTGATAAACCGTCTGCCTTGCCATCTCTGAAATAAGGCCTTATTCTCACCTGAGATAATAGGTTGTGAACATTTCTCATTGATTCTTGTACAGCCGAACGGCTTACCATTATAGTAGCGCCTGCCTCGATTGGTTCTGACGTCAGGTATTTCTTTCCAGATCTTAAGGCAGCAGCTTCTTCTATTGTCAGAATTTCATCCCTCTCCTTGACCCTAAGTATTACCTTACCTCTTAAAATTTTCTTAACTATAGCGCCCTGAACACTATCACCCACCCTGTAGAGGGCTTGCTTTTTTTTGTTAATTTCTTCTATAACAGCAAAAGTGTTCTGTCGATTGCCTGAGACTGTGCCCAAAAGAGCTAATTTTAAAGAAGTAGGCTGCAGGTTTTCAATCTCTTCTGTCCGTATTTCTTTAGAAACGTCCTCTCCAGAGCCAAAGATATTTCTTTTTAAAATCGGCTTATAGTAATCAAGAGTAGGTCTTCTATGTTTTTCAACCTCCGGTATATGATACCTTATTATACCTTGAGTATTGACATTTTTGAGCTGCACTCTGATGATCATGTAGAAGAGCTCTACGCCAATAATAATAATTATGGCTAAGGCAAAAAGATTGAAAATTGTCTGATAATATTTTGGCATAGTCATATAAATTTAGGTGAACCTAATTTTAGGCTTGGCAAGGGTTCCCTGGATAATAAAATTAAGGGCTCCCTTTTTCAGCCTTTGTTTAAAAAAACTCACTGCATTGGAGATACTTCCCAAGCTTTTGAAAAACGATGTAAAGGGCTCTACCGTTCCTTTTAAACTAAGGGCGCTTTTCACAAATTCTTTTTTCAATCCTATGGTACCTGACAGTGTGCCTCTCAGCAGAGGTCCTGTCAATTCAAGTCGTTTAATGTGTATCGTCTGTTTTTTAAGCATCATATCGCTCTTAATTTCATGAAATTCAATGGACTCCAGGCTTAAAATAGGCGCCAAAAGTCCAATACTGCCATCTAACAATTTTAGATTGGCCTCCCCGGTTCCATCCATCAGGTTTTTGTGCTGCCCTTTAAAAAAAATAGTTGCGTAAAGAATTCCATCAATCTGCAAGGCGATCAAATCTTTTAGATGCTCATATTTAGCAATTTGCATATTCCTCAGTTCAATTTCCGTATCAAAAGGCATTTCCATACTATTTTTTTTGAAATTTACACAACCCCTTGCATCGCCTCCATATGTCAAACACTCAAAGCAATATTTACTCTTTCCTTTAAAAAAGGCCCATGGGTCAGGTTTGACAAAAATACTATCAGCCCTGAAAAGCTTTATGGAAGGCTTGTCTTTGAGAATAAGCTCTGTGTGCCCGAATTTTAATCCAAAAGGAAGAGAGGGTTTGATCTGACCAATGGAAAGAGTGGCTGAGTTATTTAAATTATTTGCAGTTATCGTTAGATAATCCCTTAGAGCATCTGAAGGAAAACGATAATACAAAAGACTACCTGCTACAATAATGCAGAAAAAGACATAGCCAAACCATTTCTTATGCTTTGAAATAAATCTTCCCATAATCTACCGAATATTTCTCATTAGACTGCTTACTTTTGCTAACCTGTAATCTACAACACACAATTCCTCAATTCCTCAATTCCTCAATTCACAATCTATCAATTACCAATCTACTTGAAGGTCACTATCTGTAAAATAGCATCTAAGCGGCCAGACTTTTTCTTATTTTCCTTAATTGAAATCCGTTTGATGCTTACAACATTATCAGGCGATTCAATGCTGTAAAGATAACCAATTAACTGGTTCAATGTAATCTCCTCCAATTTCATTTCAATCTGGGACTCTTTATAAGGGCCAGCTCCCGTCGAGATGGAGGGTTTCATATACTTGATATAAGTCTTGATGCCAGCATCACCTGCCTTGTTTTCAAGAAATGAAAAAAGTGTGAATCCCTTCCTTCGTTGAGCAATAACCTGCTTTATACCTTGAGAAGATCTCCGATATCTATTATATTCAGAGCTCAACCTTACAATTTCTTTTAGACCATCTTCTTTAGCGCTAACACCCCTTTGAATCCTCCTTCTTGCTTCAAAGAAGGGAAAAATTAAAAACTGAAATAGACAAAAAATCCCTATAAATATCGCTGCAGCCGATATAAAATATTTTTCACGCCTTGCCAATTTCATGATGTGAGTTTCTCGAGTTTTTTGGGTTTGTTGTGTTTCTTGGGTTTGGATAAGCTCTGATTTTGAAGCAGATAGGTAATCAGGCCAGAATCCAATTTAGAAACTCTTTTGGCTTGCTCATAGATGTGATGGAAAGTTTCCTCCGTTATATATTTCTGATCTAACGACACATAAGCTTCACCCCGCCCGCCTCGCCTGAGCGAGAGCGATGGCGGGCAGGTCTGTACCTCAGTTGCCGAACTTTTGGATATAAAGAGGTACTGAATAAACTCCTTGTTCGATCTGCGGGAAAAGCCCTCAGCTATGTTACTCATAGACGATACTGCTGCTGTAGTAATCTGTCCGCATAATCGAATGCCTTTTTGAAAATCCTTGTTTCCTTTTATTGCTCGATAAACCAAATTTACCAACTTACGTGCTTCCTGCCAACAATGTAAATCTTCAAATCTTTTAATTTTCATCTTTCTAACGCAATAGACACAACAAACACAACAAACTTTCTTACTTTGCCCGTTTGAGTTTTATCTCAAATTGCACCCGCTTGCGAGATCGGTCAAGATTGGCAGAACTAATAGTAACTGTACTAAAATACTCTGAGGGCTCCAGCCCTTTCTTGATAATGTCTACAGTATTAAATGTATCAGTTTCTCCTTTAATATTTACAGCCTCTGGATTAACTACCATCCTCATTACCCTCACATCCAGCGATTCAGGGACTTTAAGGGAAATATCCCGTAACAGGTCAACGACCTTATGGTCTCCACCAATTCCAGGAAGGAAGAATGCTGACTTTTTGATTTGAGTTATTTTTATCCTCATCTGCTGTACCGGATCCACAATCCTTCTTACATCAGGAAGGGTTTGCCTGAATGTATCTGTAATCTGTTTATCCAGCATCCTGTAGCGCTCCTTTAGAAAATAATAATCCATACCAAAATATGTGGTTAAAAGAGATAGAATAACTATCAAAAAGACAGCAGCCATTCGGATATCCCCCTTGAGCTTAGTATCCTTTCTTTTTATCTCAAATTCATCTTTTCTGAAATTGAAACCCAGGCCTTGCTTATTGCCTCGAAGAGCAAGCGCTAAGGCGCTATCCATTGTAGTAGAATTCCAGGATTGAGCTATATTTGTGTCCAAATGAATACTCGGATCACTGCCTACCACATTAATTTCTTCAACAGGGATATCAAGGAATCGCTCTAAAATATCCACCGCATGAGGATAAAGATTTCCTGTGCCAGTGACAAAAATCTTTTCTGGTTGAGCTTCTATGTCATTCTGATACTCAAATGCATGGAGCGTATTTTGCACATTTGTACACAATGACTCGAAGCAGGATACAATCGGCTCAGCTGGCTGGCTTTGTGCATTGCTATGAGTTGTGGAATTTGAAATAGCTTCAGGCATAAGACTATCACAAAAAGCAAAGCTCCTAATTAAACTTATATGTTTTTTAATATAAAGGATTATTGTGGTTCTCTTTTGGCCTATCTGGAAAAGGATCCCATCATCGGGTATCTCTACCTGCCTAAACAACCACAAAACGACAGGCACCCCGCTTATGTCCAGTATATCGGGTTCAACTCCATAGTTCTGTAACAGGGCTAAATATTTGGAGATATACTCTCTCCTTACTGAGGCAGTAAGAATATCACTTTGACCCGACTGATCAATTAGGGTAAAATCAACTACTAAATCTTCGACTGGAAAAGGTATCATCGGCTCAATTTCATAGGCTATTGTCTGCCTAATCTTTTTTGTGGATCTAAAAGGCATCTGCAAATTCCGATATGACACCTGTTCCCCGGGAATAGTACTGATGTAAGTATCAGCCTTGAAATCTACTTGTTCACTCAATGCCTTAAATGCCTCATCCAGGCCGTCAACATCTCCCATCATAACACTGGCACATCCTGTTACGTGATAGCCTCTCAGTCCTCCCTCTACCTGAACTACTGCAATTGAATCAGTCTGTATGTCAATCCCTAAAATTTTTCCTGCCATGATTAGCCTACATCGCCTTCCAGGACAAAATTTGAAGTGTTTTTTCTTTTCTTTCCACCACAGCCTCGATCTTTTTACTCATTGGCCCTTTGAAGCCTTCTGATGTGATCTCAAAGTAGATACTTGAGGTGGTAATCAAACTGTCTGGAATACTCACATCAGCCATCCCTGGAACATTTTTATACCATTTGAGATCTGACAGGCCATTATCTTCGTTCTCACGGTATGCAACCATATCCTCAGCCCTTTCCTGGTCTATATCATCTGAAAGAGACCTTAATATTAAAATATCTGCAGTATTTATATTTACTTTGCCATTACCGTGCGGGCTTAAGTATTGAGAGATACCCGGCTTTTCACCGGAACCATGCAACAGTTCTTTGGTGATACCTCTTACAAAAAGCAGCTCCTCTAAAAACTCAATAGGAGCATTCTTGCAAGGGTATGGCTTTTCTAATGTCTGATAATAAGAATCTTCCGCACCAAAGCGGGTAGTCTCATTATCTGTGTCTATCCAATCCTTTATTGCATCTACGATATTTTCCACCTCTTCAGGATCAAGGCCAAATTCTGGGAAATTCATAAATCGTATAAGGAGACTCTTTTGTGTGCTATTATAGTTTCCGTCCTTGTCAACCAATTGACTAAGCTGAATTTTCCCTGAAAGGTCTGTAATATCAAGAATAAATCGGCCCTCATTAAATAAAGACGGAGAGCTTTCAGAAAATAATTTTGCATGCGCCCAGCCCTCACGCAAGGTATCCAAATTCCCTGAAGAGGCATCCTCATGCAGAACTGCGAGTGCGCCATTAAATCCTGACCTTGCTATACAGCCGAGTTTTATGCCATCTCGGAGATTCACAGCCGCCTGTAGGTTAGACCTCATTGATGTATTGAACTGGAGTGTCAGTGCAACTATCAGGCTTATAATTAAAATTGTCATGATCAAGGCCATGCCTTCGTTGTCTCGGATAAACCTTATCACATCTGTCCCCTCTCTATTGGCAGTGAAACGCTTGTCATGAATCTAAGAGGCATTTCAGGGTTTAATGGGTTTACAAACTCCAGTAAAACTGAAACCATTCTTGGTATCGTATCTTTATGTTCTTCTGAAGTAGAATCCCAGTTCTCGAAAGCTTCGCCTTTCTCTTTATAATAGGTAAAATTCACCGATACTAATCCCTCACAAAGTACCAACCCATCAGAGTTTTCCTCAAGGAGAAACCCCTTCTCGAACATCGGCCTATCGCTCCGATAAAGAACAAAATCCTCCCCCTCTTCATTTTCTTTAACATAATAGCCAATTTCCGTTTTTCCAGTGTCTTCATCATCACCGCTTAAATTAAGGTATGCTCTGGAAATAAATCGGAGGGTGTCAGCATACCTTCCTTTTATCTCTTGGTCCTTGCCCACAAATTGAAAAAATTGCATAGGACCTTCTTCTGATTGAGGATTTCCTTCTCTTTTAGGAACATAGGTAGATTCCAAATCTTCAACCATCCTTTCCATAGCAATCCTGGCCATTCTGTAGATTTCGGCTTGAGATTCAGTTGCATTTACAACCCGAAAAGTCCCTGTATAGGAAGTATAGATCGTTGTGAGGACCACTGCAAAAATGAATATGGCTATCAGAATTTCAGCCAGGGTGAAACCACCTGAGTTTGTTGGGTCTATTGTGTTTATTGAGTTACTTGTGTTCATTGTATTAATAATTTCCTTTTCAAACTTTAGGCACTTTAGCTCACTTTAACTTTTGATTTTGGGTACAAACCGATAAAGCCGGAGACTGTATTGATACTGGCTATGTTCACCATAAAAAATACTCAGGTCAATTCGTTTGAGATAGTCCAAAACCTCATCTGTACCAATAAATGAAACATCACTCACTGTCAGATTCCAGTGATAATTTGGAAAATTCTCTCCAAAATCACCAGAATCTGAGGCCAGATCCTTAGGATTTACTGCCTCAATTTCAGCCATTTTACTCTGGGCTAGGAGAGCAGCGGTTGTACTGAATTTGGCCTCATTGGCAAGTAAGAGGCTTTGAGACTGTGACCCAAAAACAGCCACCAAGGTAATTGCAATAATGGCTATGGCAATCATCACTTCAAGGAGGGTGAAACCTAGATTACTTTTGGAGTATTGGAGTATTGGAGTATTGGCCTCCTGCTCGTAGAGCCCACGGCTCGGAGAGAGTAGTTGCTCTTGCTTTGTGTTGTTCCATTCCCCCAACACTCCATCCCCCCAACACTCCATCTTATATGATTCCAATATCCACATATTTATCGTAGCTCTTTATCTTCGCAAGAAAAGGATTTAAGAGTAGGGTAAATTCCCTGCCGTCGTCTGCCCCAAGATGGATTACTGTTTGCTCGACATACCCTTTCTTGCTAAACCGGATAGCTACCTCTCCATTTACTCTCTTTCCCTTTCCTTTTGTCCAAACATCCATAATCTGAACATCCGAGGGCAAATGGAAGGCCTTTTCCTGAGCCATCTCACGTGCTTCTTTAGTTGTGGCGTCAGAGTCAATCCAAAGCTGGTTTGATCCGATATCAAAATGCAGAAGATAAATCTTTTGCTCTCGAATCGCCTCGTTTCTGAGACCCTTTATAAGGCCAACAATCCTCCGCGTCGTAGATTTGAGGTTATCTGTTATTAAGGAATATCGAAACCTGGGGATACTCACTGCAAGCATCACACCAATCAAGAAAACGACTACTGTCAGTTCAATGAGGGTGAAACCTTTTGTGGTGTTTGTTTGGTTCATTGTGTAATGGGGTTTCTTGGGTTTCTTAAACTTGACGGTTTCGTAAAAAGTCCAACTGCTGCGTTACGCTTCATCTTTCGTCATTGCGGCGTACCGGTAAGTAGGCCTCATTCCTCAAGATTCGCAAGCCTTGCATTTGGAGCTTTTTACTTTGCCGTCCCAATTTTGAATTTTTACTAGTTAGTCAAGTCTATTGTACAAAAATTTCTATTTTGGTTATATATGAACACAGATTAGACCCGTAACTCGCAACTCGATAGTTATTTTAACACAACAAACTCAACAAACCCAAGTAACACAAAAACTGTTTCTTAAAGGAAACAAACTATTCCAGTTCCCAGTTATTAATATCCATGTCCTTGCCCTCACCACCTGTTTCTCCATCAGCCCCATACGATACAAGGTCCAAATCGCCATGAATGCCAGGACAAAGGTAAACATATTCGTAGCCCCATGGATCTTTTGGAACCCTTCCTTTTTCCAGGTATCCTCCCTCTCTCCAGGCACTGGCAAGTTTGCCTACCGACGGAGGCTCTACAAGGGCCTGTAGTCCCTGTTCAGTAGTAGGATAATAGTCATTATCAAGTTTATACAGCTTAAGCGCAGTTTCCATATTCGCGATCTGAACCCGGGCCTTAGTCCGCTTTGCCTTTTCTGGCTCTCCCATAATTCTCACACCAACTATACCGACTAAAATACCCAGGATCACAATAACCACCAGGAGTTCTATCAGGGTAAAACCCCTTCTATCACCAAACCTACATCGTATCATAATGCCTCCAATTAAAGCCCTTCAACGGATCACCTGGCTTATCTCAAATATGGGGAGTAATATAGAAATAACAATAAATCCAACAATCAAGCCCATTATCAAGATCATAACTGGCTCGAGCATTGAGGTCAATGCCATGATGCGCGATTCTACCTCTCTTTCGTGAGTGTCTGCAATCTTATTCAACATGCTTTCCAGTTCTCCACTTTGCTCACCTACAGATATCATTTGCACAACCATGGAGGAAACCCATCTGCTTTGCAAGAGAGAGCTAGCTAGACTTTTGCCTGCCCGAATCTCATGCTCAGCCTTATCAAGGACCTCGGCAATCAGAACATTATTAACAATGTTTCGCGCTATCTGCAGGGAAGATAAAAGAGATACACCACTTTGAAGAAGACTGCCGAGTGTCCTTCCAAATCGAGCAAGGGCAATTTGTTGGTTTATAGGGCCAAGAACAGGAATACGAAGTTTGAGTTTATCCCAAATGTAATGAACGCTTGGCCTTTTTTTACTATACTTTAATAGTATAATACCACTAAACATAGCCAGTAAAATAACCCACCAGAAAGAGAGTAAAAAATTACTTACATTTATGAGCACCACAGTAGGAAGAGGAAGCGTGTGATGCATCTCAGTGAATATTTTTGTAATATTAGGCACGATAAAGGTTATAAGAAAAAACAGGACAGAGATTCCAATTAAGGACATAAAGACTGGATAGGCAAGGGCCGCTTTAAAGCGCCCTCTCAAGGCCTGTTGATTCTCACCAAATTCTGCCAGATGAGCCAAAACTATATCAAGGGATCCTGAAGCTTCGCCAGAGCGAACCATATTAATGTAGAAATTCGAAAATATTTTTGGATGTTGAGATAGAGAGAATGCCAAGCTGTTACCTTGGTTGACAGACTCCTTTATCTGGGCAATGATTTTTTTAAGAAGTGGGCTGGATTTCTGTGATATGAGAGAATCCAAAGACGCAACAAGAGGAACACCCGCACCTAATAAAGTAGAAAGTTGGCGCGTTGTAGCATACACCTCTTCAGGTTTAACACGCTGGAAAAAAGCAAACAGAGAAAGAGTATCTGAATGTCCGCCTTTGGGTCGGGAAAGTGTCTCTTTCACCTCAACCGGAAAGACTCCTGAGGCCCTGAGCTTCTGGCGGGCTGCCACTGTGCTGTCTGCATCAAGGATTCCCTTCAGGGTCTTCCCAGAGCTATCAAGTCCTGCATATTCATAAACTGGCATAATGTAAGGCTATCTTTAGCTTATTTCAAAGTAGAATATTTTCAAACATAGATACAGGTGGCGAAAAATAACATAAAAGCAGAACCATTAGCTGAATTGATAGTGAAAAAAATCTCAAAGAAATTTAGCTTTTATTAATATATTTATACCATAAATATGCTAAAAATACCTATTTTTTATGTCAAACAATGGTCACAAAAGGATATGCTTCAAAAAGACAATAGAAATAATACAGATAATATATTTGCCTTCATCTTTTATAGTTATACACCCCTTGACCTGTCTTTCTGCCCAATCTTCCCGCCTTAACTAATTTAACGAGAAGCGGGGCAGGAAGGTATTTTTCACCAAGTTCTTTCTGAAAGCTCCTCATACACGCAAGGAGAATGTCAAGTCCAAAGGCATCGGCTGCAGCAAGTGGGCCTAAAGGAAAGCCAAGACCTTTCACACAGCTTCTATCGATCTCCTTCGCACTTGCAAGCGAGGCTTCCAGAGCAAAGAAGGCCTCGTTTACCATGGGAAGATAAAGACGGTTTATAACAAAACCTGGGGAATCCCCAACGGTAACTGTTTCTTTCCCACATTTTGTAAGAAATGAAACAATATCATCCTGTGTTCCATCAGAGGTCTCCATGCCCCTGACTACCTCAACAAGGGGGGTAAGTGCTGCTGGGATCAGGAAATGTGTTCCTATGCACTTCTCTGCTCTTGTTGTGGCCGCACCGATCTCAGTAATACTCAGAGTTGAGGTATTGCTTGCGAGAATAGTCTTTCTGGTGCAGGTAATATCAGCTTTTCGAAAGATCTCTTTTTTTACCTCGATATCCTCGTAAACAGCCTCTATCATAAGATCCGCCCCTAACAAGGCCTCATCTAAATTGCTGCTTGTATGTATAAGAGATAGAGCAGTTTCCATTTCCTCTTTGCTCATCTTTCCTTTTTTAACTTGGCTATCTAAGAAGACTAAAGTTTCACCGAAATTGTGTCCTATAGAATCACGCAACCATGCGCAACAAAGTATCCACGAAAGATTTTCGCGGGAGTTTATCGTGTGTACGGCAAACGGCATCAAAATCATCTGTCAGGGCA
>Ga0307427_1001414_pt1 | contig 12380 bp, 11 predicted proteins | sample SalMarWE160190MG_FD_202162 | JGI IMG/M metagenome (GOLD analysis project Ga0307427, IMG submission 202162) | Salt marsh sediment microbial communities from the Plum Island Ecosystem LTER, Massachusetts, United States - WE1603-190 | ecosystem: Environmental > Aquatic > Marine > Intertidal zone >... | reverse complement strand
GCTGGCTGGCGTTGCCGCAGGGCAGAGCGGTTGCATTACGGCCGCCGTGACCGCCACCGTGATGTACGTCAAGGGAACGATGGAGCACACGGCCACGGTGAAGGTCCAAGCGACACCGGCCGACACATACGCCGCCATGCTTCGTATCCTCGAGCGAAGGCCGGACGTTGCCGTGGACAAGCGCGACGATGACAAGCGCGAACTCAAACTCTCCAAGGGCAAGAACAAGGCGACCGCCCGGGTCAAGGAGGCCGAGAGCGGCGCAGCGGGTATGACCGAACTGACCGTGACGGCTCGCGAGGGCGAGACTGACCAGAGCCACGAGGAACTCGCTCTAAGCATCGTCCAGCAGGTCTGTGACGAGCTGGGTGTCCAATACGAAGTTGTTGAGAAGAAGGGATTGTTGCGAAAGTGACCGGCTCTGCGGTGATGTCACGGTTTGCCGTGACCCGCGGCCGGCGGGAACGCCAAAGCAGGAGAAACCACCAGTGGCGCGAGTTACCAGAGCGTTTGCTTTCCTGTCGATAGTGATCTGCCTGGGGGCGGTCGGCTGTTCGCAGGTCGCGCCGGACCGTGCCGAGCGCATCCCCCGAGGCTACGTCTATTACCTGGACGGCGCGGGAGGCGGGGGGCTCGTCAACTACGCCGGCGGCGTGAGGAAAGGCCTCGAGAAAGCCGGCTACGCCGGCGCCGGCGAGGTCTTCACGTGGCAGACGGGACTCGGCGTCGTCGCCGACCAGGTCGCCAGCGAGTCATTCAAACGCGAGAAGGCGGCGGAACTCGCCGCCAAGATCCGCACGTACAAGGCGGCGCACCCCGCGGCGCCGGTGACCTTGATGGGCCTGTCGGCCGGGACAGCCGTCGCGGCCTTCACGCTGGAGGCGCTGCCTGCGGATGCCCAGGTGGCGAACGTCATCCTGCTCTCGGGGTCGCTCGGGGCCAACTACGACCTTACGAAGGCCCTACAGCGCGTCGGCGGCAAGATGTACGTCACCACCTCCAAACGGGACGGCGTCCTGGGGTTCCTCGTCCCTATGTCGGGAACCGCCGACCGGGGTAGCGGACCTGCCGACACCATCGGCAGGCAAGGCCCGAGGATGCCGGCCAGCGCCTCGCCGGAAACGCGGCAGCAGTACGCCAAGGTCGTCGAGATCCCCTGGACCCCCAAGTTCGAACAGTATGGTGACCACGGCGGGCACCTGGACACCGTGAACGCCCGGTTCGTCGAGGCCGTCGTCGCGCCGCTGGTCCTGACGACCACGCGCCGTTTCTCCGCGACACCGGCCGAGACGGCCGGCCAGGTGGCCAACCCCGACTTCACGCGGTGGGCTGGCTTCGGTGTGGGCTCCTACGTCGTGTTCGATGGCTATCAGGAGATCGACGGCGTGCGAGAGCCGATGCGCATGAAGGCAACACTCGTCGCCAAAGATGCCCACCGGCTGACCGTTGAACGAACTTTCGAGGCCATGGGCGGAGCCAAGAGCCAGCCGCCGCTCAACCGGCATTTCTACGTCTCGGCGACCATCAAGCCCGAGGAGCATCCCCTGACGCACCCGCAGGCAAGTGTCGTCGATCTGCCGGGCAAGACGGTGGAGGTAGACGGTCGCGGCCTTCCCTGCCAGGGCCGGGAGGTCCGCGTGCGGGCCACGTTCGCAGAGTGGGGCACGAACGTTGCCGCCATCCTCTACAGCCACCCCGATGTCCCGGGCGGTATGGTCAGCGTGGGCCTCCGGACGTACATGGAAGGCAAGTCCGCGGCCTTCGCCGCCCGAGTAGTGCAAACGCATGTTGCAGGCAAGTGAGGCCGCGCGGGGAGCACAAGGAGTCTGACACGTGACCGAACTCGACGCCAGCCCGTCGCCGCAGACCATTCTGGACTCCCTCAACGACGGGGTCTACGCCACGGACACTGACCGGCGGATCGTGTACTGGAGCAAGTCCGCAGAGCGGATCACCGGTTGGCGGGCCGCGGACATTCTGGGGACGCGGTGCTGCGACAACGTCCTCTGCCACGAGGACAAGGACGGCCATCTCCTGTGCGGCGAGGAGTACTGCCCGCTTCACCGGTCCATGGTTACGGACCAGGCCAGCACCGTCTCGCTTATCGTGTTCGCCCAGGGCAAGCGGGGCAACCGGATCCCGATGCGAGTGAGCGTTGCCCCGATCCGCGATGCTTCCGGCACGGTGGTGGGCGGCGTCGAGACATTCCGGGACCTTTCGGTCCAGATCGCCGACATCCGGCGGGCCCAGAAGGTCCAGAACCTCACCTGCCAGAGCGAACTTCCCGACGACCCGCGGGTCCGCTTTGCCACGCACTACATCCCGCACGACATCATCGGTGGCGACTTCTACGCCATCGCGCAACTGGACGCCGACCGCTACGGATTCCTTCTGGCGGACGTCACCGGTCACGGGGTCTCCGCCGCGCTCTACACGATGTACCTGAGTTCTCTCTGGAAGGAGCATTGCCACCTGTTGAGCGCCCCCTGCGAGTTCGCCGCCGCGATGAACGACAGGTTCTGTGGACTCATGGAGGGGGCTACCTCGTTGGCGGCGGGGATCTGTGGCGTGCTGGACCTGGCCGCAGGGGTCTTGCGCGTTGCGAATGCCGGCAATCCCTTCCCGCTGCACATCCGCAATGGGCAGTACGAAAACCTCGAGTGTTCAGGCTTGCCTCTGGGCTGTTTCCATGACGCCGAATACGAGGAAACCGTCGTCGACATCCAGGGCGGCGATTGTCTGCTGTTCTTCACCGACGGGGCCGTCGAGATCTTCGACGAACGCAAGGAAGCCCTGGGTTCGGAGGGGTTGGCCGAGATCCTAAAGGATCTGGGGTATCCCGAGTCGGACGTGGGATTCATCGCCGTCGAGGAACGGCTTCTGAAGTACTCCCATCGCATCCGATTCGACGACGACCTGACGTTTCTGGAGGTGCGCTTGCCCGCCAGGTAACCGCCAACGCATCGCTCTTGGGAAAGGAGTTTCGGCTATGCTATGCCGACGGCTAATCTTGCTCACTGCACTTCTCGCGACAGGCCAAGCGGCCCTTGCCGACGTCATCGTCCGGAACGACGATCACCGCTTCGAAGGGGAGATCATCGCCGAGGACAAGGACACCGTCTCGATCGACACGGTGATCGCGACGATCCGGACCGTTCTGAAGGTCAAGCGGTCCGACATCAAGTCGCTGGAGAAGAAGCCGGTGCCGCCGGGCTTCTTCAATCCGCCCCCGGCGCCCGAGCGCCAGTCCGACCCGACGGCGTTCGCGACCGCCGACACGCCGTATCTGGACATCCCGATTGTCGGCCGGTTCGGCAAGGACGTGCACGGCCAGGGGATTCGGGCGGCGCTGACCTACGCCAGCCGCTACCGCATCCGGCACATCGTGTTCTTTATTGACAGCCAGGGATTCAACGACCTGGACGAGGCCATCGACGCCTTCCGCGCCCTGAAGTCGTATGGTGACCGGCTGACGTGTCATGCCGTGATCCGCAACTGCACGGGCGACGCCCTGGCCATTGGGCTGATGTGCGAAACCCTTCACGTGGTGCCGGGCGGCCGGATCGGCGGTGCCCCGGGCCGGCTCTCCGACGCGTCCCGGAAGATCGCCGCCGGGGACGAGGAGGTCGTCCGCCAGCAGATGGCACACGAGGCGTCGCGTCTGATGCAGGAGCGCGGCAAGCCCGGCCGGGCCATCCGCAAGATGATCGATCCGGCGGAGCCGCTCGCGTGCTGGCTCGACGATTCCGGACAGCCTGCGTTCGGTGCCGAACCGGCGGCCGACCTCGCTGCGGAAAGGCTTGTCTTTCGCTCGGGGCCGGGCGAGGTGCTCGTGGTGGACGCCGGAGCGCTGGCCAAACTCGGCTTGCCGCCGTTCGAGGGAGGAGTAGCCGGGCTGGGCGAGGCCCTCGGGCTACCTGGCTGGAAGGCCGAGAGCGACTACGGCCGCAAGGTGATGGCGACCACGGCGGCAAGGAAAACCCAGGAAGCCGAGGAGAAGTCAGCCCGGTTCGCCCACGTCGTTCAGACCAATATCGCCCGGCGCGAGATGACTGACCGCGCCCTGCAGCACAACATCCAGGAAGCAGCCAAGTGGAACCCCACGAATGACTCCTACGCGACGTACTCACACCGCTGGCGCTGGGGCTGGGGAGGACGTTGGCGATGGCGCGACGACGACTACGACGAGCCGTCGAACCTCTTCACCCAGGACTCGCGCAAGAAGTGGCAGATGCGGACCGACGCGAGCCTCATGTATCTCCAGCGTGCTGCCCAAGCCGCCTCAGCCATGAAGCGCCTCGACGACGAGGCCTTCAAACTCGGCCTCGAACCCACCTACAAGCCGGGCGAACTGGACGAAATGATCACGGACACGGCAGCCAAGTTTGCCGCCGTGGAAGCGCACCGCGACAAGCGGGGCAACTGAAGTCCTCAAGCAGCACGGGAAAGACTATGGTCGACAAGAGCCAACCCGAACCGGGCGCGTCGGTCGAACTTCGTCGCGACGACGACGAGCAGTCGGTCGTGCGCCTGGCCGGGCGCCTCGAGGCCGGCACACTGCCGGGCGTCTGGGCAAAGACCGTCGAGCCCCTGCGCCGGACCACACCGAAGCGCCTCGTCGTGGACGGGTCTGGCATCGAGTATTGCGACGGGGCCGGGTTGGGGCTGTTCGCGGAACTGCGGAGGATCCTAGCCACGACGGGCGGTGAGATGCACGTCACGGGCCTCGCGCCCGACCTGCGGCGGCTCCTCGATCTCTCGGCCCTGGAGGATGCCGCCGCCCGCGTCCTGGAGCCGGAACCGCGACCCGGATTCGTCAGCCAGGTCGGTCGGGCGACCGCCGAGATTCTGGGAGACGTCCGTGACATCATCGAGTTTGCCGGGGAAGCCCTGGCGGGACTGGCATGGGCGGCGGTCCACCCTCACCGCGTCCGCTACCGCGACATGTGGATTGTGGCGGAGAAGGCGGGGGTGGCGGGCCTTCCGGTGGTGTGCCTGCTGGGCCTGTTGCTCGGGCTGATCAGCGCATTCCAGGCGGCGATTCCGCTGGGGAAGTTCGGCGCCCAAGGCTGGATTCCGGCCATGGTGGCCGTCGGCATGACGCGGGAACTGGGGCCGCTGATCACAGCCATCCTCCTGGCCGGTCGTTCAGGGTCGGCGTTTGCGGCCGAGATCGGTACCATGAAGGTGACCGAGGAACTCGACGCCCTCGTGACGTTCGGCCTGAACCCGACGCGGTACCTGGTGATACCGCGCGTGCTGGCGGCCCTGATCGTGACGCCTGTACTCGTGGCATTCAACATCATGATGGGGATCGTGGGCGGGTACTTCGTCATGGCGGGGATGGGCTACTCGGTCCGGTACTACGCCCAGTCGATCATCGATTCAATCACGTACGTGGACCTGCTCGGGGGGGTCTTCAAGACGCTGGTGTTCGGCCTGCTCGTGGCGGCGATCGGGTGCCAGAGGGGCCTCAAGACCCAGAAGGGACCGGGCGCGGTGGGCGACAGCACCACCCGGGCCGTCGTCGCGGGCATCGTCCTGACGATCCTCGCCGACGGCGTGCTGGGGTGTGTCTACTATTACCTGGGTCTCTGATCCGAAAGGCAGGCGCTGTCCGGTGGAAGCGATTATCCGAGTCCAGGACTTCCACGCGGCCTACGGCGGCCGGACCGTCCTGAAGGACGTGACCTTCGACGTCCAACAGGGCGAAGTCCTCGTCATCGCCGGCGGGTCGGGGTGCGGCAAGAGTACCGTCCTGAAGCACATGATCGGTCTCTACCAGCCGGCGGGTGGCCGGATCCTCATCGACGGCGACGACATCTGCACCGCCGTGGGCCGCGACCGCGAACGCATCCTCCGCAAACTGGGCGTCGCGTACCAGGGCGGGGCGATGTTCGGCTCGATGACGGTGCTGGAGAACGTGCGGCTGCCCCTGGAGGAGTTCACGGACCTTGCAGACGACATGATGGATATGATCGCGCTCGCGAAACTCCGGCTCGTGGGTCTGGACCAGGCGGCCCAGCGGATGCCGGCGGAACTCTCGGGCGGCATGCTGAAGCGGGCGGCGCTCGCGCGGGCCATCGCGCTTGACCCGCGCATCGTCTTCCTGGACGAGCCGTCCGCGGGCCTCGACCCCATCACGTCCGCCGACCTCGATCAACTCATCCTGAACCTGAAACGCCTGCTGAACATGACCTTCGTCATCGTGACGCACGAGTTGCCGAGCATCTTCACGGTCGCGGACCGGGTGGTGGTACTCGACGCGGCTGTCCGGACGATGGTGGCGCTCGATGACCCGAGGACGCTGCGTGATGGCAGCCCCAACCCCTGGGTGCGGGCATTCTTCAACCGGCAGGCCAGCGAGACAGACCCAGAACCAACCCCTTCAGAGGTCGCGCCCGACGACGGCAGACCGAAGGCGGAAAGAGGTGACGCATGAGTGCGAAAGCCAGTTATTTCAGACTCGGCCTGTTCATGATCCTTGGCGTGGCCCTTCTCGTCGGCGGCGTCATCGTGCTGGGGGCGGGCGACCTGTTCAAGGAAACCGTCGCGGCCGAGACGTTCTTCGACGAGTCCGTCCAGGGTCTCGGTGTCGGCTCGGCCGTCCGGCTCCGCGGCGTCGACATCGGCAAGGTCAGCCGCATCGGCTCCCTCCGCCGCAGGTATCCCGACTCGAAGCGGGCCGAGGACGTGGCCTTTGGAAAGTACATCCTCGTCGAGATGGAACTGGACTCCGAACAGTTCCCCATTCCCGGGACGAAGGATATGCGCCAGCGCCTGTCCGGCGCGGTCGAGTCAGGCCTGCGCCTCCGCATGGCGTCCTCGGGGCTCGTGGGGGCCGTGTACCTGGCGGCCGACATTCTGGACCCGCAGACGTTCCCCGCGCCCAAGATCGACTGGACACCGAAGTCCCTGTTCATCCCGTCCGCGCCCGGCACGATGAGCCAGGTGATGGCCACGGTCGAGGAACTGGCCGCGGAACTGAAGGCAGCCGACCTCGCGAAAGTTATCGGCAACATCAGCAAGTTCTTCGTGACCGCCGACAAGGCGGTGACGGAGTTGCAGGTCGCGAAGATCAGCGAGCAGGGCGTGGGCCTCCTGAAGGAACTCCGCGGAACGAACGAGCGGTTGAAGAAGATTATCGACAATCCCAAGATCGACGAGGGTCTGACCGACCTGACGGCCGCGATCAAGGGCGTTCGTAGCGTGGTTGACGAAGGCGGTGCCCCCGTCACAAAGGCCCTGAAGGACCTGCCGGCCATCTCGACAAGGCTCAAGGCCACCACCAAGCGCATCGATGAGGTCCTGGCCGATCCGAAGGTCGACAAGATCATCGCGGACCTTTCCACCACGGCGGAGCACGTGGCGCCGGCCGCCCTGGAACTGCGGAAACTGCTGAAGCGGCTGGACAACCTGTTCGCAACCCAGCAGCAAGACGTCCAGGCGATCATCCGCGCGCTGCGCGACGTCCTGGAGAACGTGGAAACGCTGAGCGAAGATGCCAAGGACAATCCGGCGCGGTTGCTTTTCGGCGAGCCGCCGCCGCGCCAGAAGCCGGGAGAATGACCATGATCCGAGTCCGTGCCACTATGCGGCCAGTTGCGCTCGCACTGCTCTGCCTGAGCCTCGTGTCGTGCGAGGCCATGATGAAGCCCGCCCCCGACAAGGCCTACTTCGCAATCGACGTCCCCCCGCCGGCGAAGGCCAAGGCGTCGAGCGACCTTGTGCTCCGAGTTCGACGGGTGAACGTGGCCACGCCCTACAACGCGCGGACCTTCGTCTACAAGGTCGGCGAAGGCAAGTTCGAGAGCGACTACTACAACGGGTTCATCACGACTCCCGCCGAGAACCTGACGGGCGAACTCATCGAATGGCTCGCGGCAGGCGGCCCCTTTGCATCGGCGATCGACGGCGCCAGCAGCGTCAGCCACCAACTCGTCCTGGAGAGCAATGTCACGGCCCTGTACGGCGACTACACGGACAAGCAAGCCCCTCAAGCCGTCATCGAAGCGAAGTTCTTCCTCATGGACGACACCGGCGCCGACGTGCGCATCGTCTTCCAGAAGACGTATCGGCAAACCGCGCCCGTCGATGGCGAAGAGCCCGCCGCGCTCGTGAGGGCGTGGAACGAGACCTGGCGGAAGACCTTCACGGCTTTGGTGAATGACCTTGGCCAAGTCAATCTGCCGGCCAAGGAACCGTAGGGCTTGCCGACCGGCGAAAGTCCTCTTGACCTTGGTCGGCGAGAAGAAGGCGGCGTAGTGGATGTAGCCCAGTCCGCTCTTTGGCCGCATGCCCGGCGCCACGGCTTTGCTCCGCCCTTTACACTCGCGGTGGGATTTGTTGCGGCCCGCGGCGGGTTGGGCCATTACCCCCTCAACATCGGCGACGCGCTCATCTCGCCGAATCCGGCCCTGAACGCCGTCAGCCTGAACCCCGTCTATTCCGTGCTTCGGACGGTTTTCCGCGCCTCGGAGCGCCAGTACGCGTTCTACGGCGAGGCACAGAACCTCGGCACCGTCCGCCGCTTGCTCGGCCTGGAGGAGACCGAGCCCGAGGACCCGACCTACCCTTTCTCAAGGACCTCACCGGGAACGCCGAGGGGCAACCGCAAGAACGTGATTCTGTTCGTCCTGGAGAGTTGGTCGGCCAAGGATGTGACGTGCCTTAGAGGACGGCCGGGCGTCTCGCCGGTCTTCGATGACGATCTATCGGTGCTTCCTGTCGGGAAGGCATGGACTGATGGTTCGAGGGGCAACGGCTCGTAGTGTCGACGACTACAGCAAGGGCGAGTGGATCTGGTCATGGGGAGGAACCTCCGACATCAACGTGATCGCCTGCCGACTTCAGGGCTCCGGCCCGACGAGCGAGAGTCCTTCGGGCGGAGCAGCATACTACCACGATGCCCCGGTGCCCAACGCCGCTCACGCCGGGCAGGGACATCGTTTCGTGGCGTGCAATTTCCGCTCAAAGAACAAGTACATGGTGTATCTGCGCCATTCCAATCGCGATCGATTCACGAACTGCTACTTCGAAGGCAGGGGGGCTGAACGTTCCCCTTACCCGATGATGAAGAATGACCGCTTACGGACAGGCTCAGTCCGGATACTGGCCTGCCGCTTCACCCATGTTGACAGGACGTCCGAATGGCACGTCAACCAGACGAAGGAGTGGTGACGGGCAGATAGTGTCGGCGATAGAGCCATCTTCCAGGACCCCCCTCCCTGTGATTTGACCCAGGTTTTGTGGGAGAATCCTGGCGGCGTGGGCCGAACCGGGCCGTGTCCCCGCTCCGATGACAACTCATCGTCCGCCAGCCCGCGCCCGGACAAGGTTGTCCGATGTCGGCAGATGCAGTAGACTCCTCGGGAAGGCTGTCATGGTCGTGGGCAGGAGGCCGTCCGGGATCTACCTGGTTGGCTTGGCCGGCCCCGCTTCCTGCGAAGGGACGCCCGGATGCCAGACTGCCCACAACCAATGGCCGCCTGCTCTGTCATTTCGCCGCTCTGGATCGGCTGCCTCTGCCTCTCGCTTGCCGTATCGTCGGCCGCGACGGCCTCCGAAGCCCCGCTGGAGCAGCCCGCGAACGACGGCGGCCCCAACGTACCGCCTTTGAGCAAGATCCTGGCGACGCTGCGAGCAGGACATCCACGGGTAATGGCCGGGCCGGGGACGTTTGGTGTTGTGGAGGCCCTGGTGCGACGCGGGGGTTTGCCCGCGCGGCTCTACGGCGACGTCAAGAAATCCGCAGACCAGATTCTCGCGGCGCCGGTCTCGAAGTACGAGAAGCCGGATGGCCGCCGGCTGTTGAGGATCAGCCGGCGCGTGCTGGACCGCGTCCGCGTCTTGGCGATGGTGAACCGCCTGGAGGGAGACCCTCGCTATGCAGACCGGGCCTGGAAGGAACTGGAGGCCGCGGCGTCATTTGAGGACTGGAACCCGGCGCATTTTCTGGACACGGCCGAGATGACCCATGCCTTCGCGCTGGGATACGATTGGCTGTATGATCGCTGGAGCGATGACCAGCGACGAGTGTTGCGGGAGGCGATTGTCTCGAAGGGCCTGCGCGAAGGCCTGAAGGTCTATGAGCGCGAGAAGGGCTGGCACCGCAACAGGAACAACTGGAACCAGGTGTGCAACGGGGGGCTGATCAGCGGCGCGCTGGCCGTCGCTGACGTCGAGCCGAAGATCGCGGCGAGGATCGTCTACGAGGCCGTGCGAAGCGTGCCATTGGCGATGCGGCATTACGAGCCGGACGGGGGGGGCACCGAGGGGGTCACCTATTGGGGGTACGGCTCCCGGTACAATGTTGTGCTACTGTCGTCGCTGGACACGGCCCTGGGTACCGACTTCGGTCTGTCGCGGGTGGGGGCGTTCAAGCAGAGTGGCTTCTACCAGATCTACCTCTCCGGCGCCGGCCGGGTGGCGTTCGACTTTGCGGACTGTGGGCGGAAGCCGGTCTCTGAGCCGCAGCATTTCTGGATGGCGCGCAAGTACGCCGTGCCGGCGTTCAGCTGGTTTCGGCTCCGCGGTCTTGAGGGTGGCGACGAGCCGGGCGGAGCTTTGGACCTCCTCTGGTACGACGGTCGAGGGCGAGACCTCAATGTCGAGACGTTGCCGTTGGACCGCCACTTCCGTGAAGCTGAATGCGCCGCCTTGCGGAGTTCATGGAAGCCGGACGCGATGATGGTCGGCATCCAGGCCGGACGGACGATGAACCTCGGTGGCCACCGGCATCTGGATCTGGGCACGTTTGTGCTGGACGCGCTGGGGCAGCGGTGGATCACCGACTCCGGCGTCGAGCGTGAGACCTACATGGCCCATCGCCACAGGAACCCTCGCCACGCCTACTACCGTGTGCGAGCCGAAGGCCACAATGTCCCGGTGTTCAATCCGGGCAAGGGACCCGACCAGAACCCCCGGGCGGTGGCGCAGATTGTGATGCTCAAGTCCGTGCCGCACGAGGCCGTAGCGGTCGTGGACTTGACGCAAGCGTACCAGCCGCACGCCGACCGTGCCGTGCGCACGTTCGCGTTCGAGAATCGCAAACGCCTGGTCGTGACGGACGAACTGCGGGCACGCACCCCTGCAGAACTCTGGTGGTTCCTGCATACCGAAGCCAAGGTCACCCTTAGCGATGATGGCCGCAATGCCACGCTCGCCCGACACGGGAAGTCTCTCACCGTGCGGCTGCAGCAGCCTGCCGGAGTCAAGTTCGAGGTGATGGACTGCCGACCATTGCCATCGTCACCCGACCCGAAGCCTCAAGCAGACAACCGCAACCGCCGCAAACTCGCCCTGCACCTGACGAGGGTGCAGGCGACGCGCATCCAGGTCTCGCTGGAGCCGCAGGAGTGATGATCGCTCCGCAGTTCGACTATATCCCGATGCCCCCCATGCGTCGCCAAGGCATTACAATGGCCGAAGACACCACTGAGATTGGTGAACCGGCAGCGCTGGATGGCAACGTCTTTCGCCTGAGGCAAGTAGACGAGTGTGTGCCGGTAGGGCGACGGCACGCTGTCCTTCTCTGTGACAACGGGATTGGCCGTGCCGTTGGCGTCGATTCCGAGGTCCGTCATCGAGAAGCCCTCGATCGCTTTGCCCGCGAAGATCGCGTCATAGGCCCCCTGGCTGTCCGCCACTCTCACAACGCTCCTGCGCATCCCCACGCCTCGCAGCTCCAGGCGGTTGCAGAGCTCCACCTGGGGTGCCCAGTGGCCCTTGTTCGGAGCGGTGATGCGGTAAACACCCTCCGGGAAGTGCACGACCCCGCCACCGGCCTCGTCCACGGCATCGATGGCCGCCTGGATCGCCGCACGATCGTCGGCCTTGCCGTCTCCCTTCGCGCCGTGGACCCTGACCGACACCATCGCCGCGGGCACCGACGCGGACGTAAACGCGAAGGCCATCGCGATCATGCCAGTAAGCAACCGAACGCTCATCTGCGGCCTCCCTTTGGCCGCGCGGCGCGCGGCAGCTCGCCACAGCGCAGCTTGCCTTGCTCCTCACGGGCTCCTATAGCATCTCTGCATCCAGGCAGGGTCAATGGAGCCGAGAGCATGGGCTTGGTCATTGTCTGTTGCCGGGTCGCTTGCCTTGACTGGCTGTGGCCGTGCTCGTGCCGGTGGCCGTGGTCGCGCGGGACAGGATCATCGCGGACACGAGGAAGGTGGTGTCCGACGTCTCGAGCGGGCCGGTCGGCCTGTGCGTGAACCTCCTTGGGATAGGTGGAGCGTTGCCAATGACAAGCCGGCAACACTCACCGACGACGCCCTGAGAGAGCGGGCGAGGGCCGTCCCGGCACGCGGCAGCAAGACTCCTCAGGAGAAGGGAACACGATGGGAATGACCCGCCGTCGATTCCTGGCGACCTCC
>Ga0307427_1001408_pt1 | contig 12418 bp, 12 predicted proteins | sample SalMarWE160190MG_FD_202162 | JGI IMG/M metagenome (GOLD analysis project Ga0307427, IMG submission 202162) | Salt marsh sediment microbial communities from the Plum Island Ecosystem LTER, Massachusetts, United States - WE1603-190 | ecosystem: Environmental > Aquatic > Marine > Intertidal zone >... | reverse complement strand
CAAGTGTCAGAAAATGAGATCAAAGAGGTTCAACGCAAGTTAAATAATCGACCTCGAAAAGCCTTGAACTTCTATAAGCCTAACGAGGTCTTCAACAATGTTGTTGCACTAAAAGTTTGAATCCACAGATATTAAAAGGATTTATTTTTTTGGCACGACCACTATGGTTTATTGAATTTCTTAAAAGGCATTTTGAGTTGCGCTATTTTGGTGCCGAAATGACGAAGTGGCCCGTCGTTGGTCGCATGATGGAGCGCGCGTTGTTCAATGGTCATCAGACCGGCGATGCCCTGTTCTACCTGCCGAAGGATCGGGTTATCATCCAGCAGCGTGTGGACGATCAGGAGAATGTTGTGGTGCCCTCAGAGGTCGTGGCTCATTTCATCAAGGAAGCCAGTCATATCTTCCTGATGAATTATTGTATTTGCAGGGAAGCAGCGAACTGCCAGAATTATGATCACGACATTGGATGCATCTTTCTCGGCGAGGCGGTCCTGGATATTAATCCGAAGTTGGGACGGTTGGTGGATCAGGAAACTGCGCTGGCGCATCTGGAACGGGCGCGGAAAGCCGGGCTGGTGCATTTGATCGGTCGGGATAAAATTGACGCGGTGTGGATGGGCGTGAAACCCTCCACGAAATTAATGACGATCTGTAATTGCTGCCCCTGCTGTTGTCTGTTTCGATTCCTGCCCAACCTGGCGCCCAAACTGCAGAAGAAGATCGAACGCATGCCCGGTGTGCGTGTCGAGGTGACGGAGGATTGCATTGGCTGCGGTAAATGCACGGAAGATATCTGCTTCATTGACGCCATTCATCTCGAGGATGGCAAAGCCGTCATCTCAGAGGACTGCCGGGGCTGCGGTAATTGTGCTGAAATTTGTCCGGAAGGTGCGATCAAAGTGATCATCGAACAGGAAGACTACATCGAAAATGCCATTGAGAGGCTGTCACAAGCGGTGGACGTCCATTAGGCGGGGAACTTTTTATATTTTATTTTTCGACTTCATCCAAACGTGATTGAGCAAGCCGGCAATAATCCGGGTTAATGTCGTATGCCACAAAGTGGCGTCCGTCCTGCCTGGCTGCCAGGCAGGTGGTACCGCTGCCGGCGAAGGGATCCAGGACGATTTCGTCTTTATAAGTGTAGAGTTGGATGCAGCGGTGGGGAAGTTCCACTGGGAAAGGCGCCGGGTGGCCGATCTGCCTGGCTTGAACAGCTTGAAACTGCCAAACGGATTTCGTCCAGCTCAGGAAATCTTCTTTGCTGATGGTGTTTTCGCGATCCCCCTTTGGCCTGCGGAAAGTCTCTTTACTGAAGACCAGAATATATTCATGGACATCACGCAAAACAGGGTTGCTGGCGGAGAGCCAGCTTCCCCACGCAGTGGAAGGGCTGGCACTGGCCGCTTTGTCCCAAATGATCTCGCCGCGCATCAGAAAACCGATGGAGACCATTTGTTGGATGATAAAACTGTGCAATGCTATATACGGTTTGCGCCCCAGGTTTGCCACATTGATGCAAGCGCGTCCGCCTGGAACGAGGACACGATAGGTCTCCCGCCAGACGGATTTCAGCAAATCAAGATAGTCATCCAGGCTCAGGTCCTGGTCATATTCTTTCTGTGCGTTATAGGGCGGGGAAGTGACCATGAGGTGGACGCTGCAGTCGGGGAGTTCTTCCATCTTTTCGCTGGATTTACAAAAGATACGATCCAGATATTGCGGTGGGATCGGGGACTCATGATAGGGTACCTTCTTCCCTTTTTGGACGTCCTCATACATGCGACTCTCATAGAACCGTGATGCGTCGTGGCTGATCCGCCCAGGCGTGCCGAAAGAACTTGTTTCCGTCGATTTTGCTTTATCATCATCCATAGTTTCATTATATAACGAAGATGTCGAATGGGTTTTGGAGACTGGTATAATGGATGCAGGCATTTATCACTGGAGGTTGGATGTTAAACACAGTTGAATCTATTTTGGTCATGGTTGATTTTCAGGGGAAGCTGGCGGAAATAGTCGACCGTTCGGACCTGGTTTTACCCAACGCCTTGCGGATGGTGAAAGGGTGCCAGGCGTTGGGAATTCCGATCATCCCCACTGTGCAAGTGCCTGAGAAACTCGGCCCCATAATACCAGAATTAGGGGAAGCCTTAGCAGGGATTGAGCCGATTGCAAAAAGCAGTTTCAGCGCCCTGCGCACATCGGAATTTCTGGTCGCATTGGAAGAGAGTTCACGCCGACAGGTGATCCTGATGGGGATAGAAGCGCATGTGTGCGTCCTGCAGACGGGATTAGACCTGCTGGATGCCGGCTATGAAGTGTACGCCTTGAGTGACGGTGTGTTTTCACGCACAGCGGAGAACCATCAACTCGCCCTACAATGCCTGCATGATGCCGGGGCATTTATCTCCAGCGCTGAGATAGCTTTATTTGAAATGATCCGTACCTCGGAACACCCGCAATTTCGCACCATTTCGAAACTTATTAAGAGCAGTGGAACTACTTCCGATATTTCCTAGCTTTCATAATCCATGTACTCCATGATAAAATGATGGGGAAATGGTTCAAAAATATCGTCACTGATCCATAAGAGAGGTTGATGATGGCTGTCGGTCGAAAATTACGAAAATGGCATTTCTTGTTTTTAGGGGGTGCCTTAATTTTTGTCGCGGCCTTTCTCTGGTATTGGGATTGGCGCAGCCTGGGGCTGCCGGTCCCTTTGCGGGCAGAACACATTATCACCATTACAGCCTTTGTCCTGGGTATCATTGTTTTGGGTCTCTTTATCTATCGATTAAATCGACGCCAGGTCTTGATCATGTTGCTTGGGATGGTCCTGGTGAATATGTTGGGGGTATTGGCGTCCGTGTGGATCTTCCGAACCTATCCTGCCTTCTTTGAATTATTGCGACCCGCAGGGATTGAAGAATATGACCCCAGTTATGTGACCAACTGGTGCGATTATTTCCTGACGCCGGCTGTATATGCGTTTCATGTAAGTTTGCTGCTGTTATGGGTGGAAAGTCTGGTGATGTTCCTGGTCCGCAAGCCAACGGATCATCCCGAATAGTATTGGAGAGAGGTTTGCTTGACAAGGTCATAGGGAGGGGTTAAAATCAGGGTCACGCTTAAACAAGGGAAGCGTTATAAGCCGAGTTAGCTCAGTTGGTAGAGCACGCGACTGAAAATCGCGGTGTCCACAGTTCGATTCTGTGACTCGGCACCTTGTATTTAAAGGAGACCGTTCCAGTAGGGACGGTTTTTTTATCGGGGATGGGGAATGGTGAATTGGAATAGAACCATATTTTTAGAGATTTCTATTTTGATACGTGTCGCTTTGTTTGATTGATATATCTGCATACGCAGATGAGGTTGTACTATCACGATATTATGAGGTTGATGATCTTCCAATCTTGACAATTGTAGTTAATAGTATTATCCTATACAATAATGTATAGGATAAACAAACTCTTAGAACAAGACAGAAAATTGTATCACACAAACGATCTGGCGATTCTTTGGGAGATTAAGAACCGTCAGACTCTATATATGACTATATCCCGCTACACAGAAAAGGGCATTTTATATCGGGTGTATAAAGGGCTCTATTCTGTTGTGCCCATTGATCAATTGAATCCCATTGAGTTGGGTAGAGCTATTATTCACCGTTACGCCTATCTATCCACTGAATCTGTCCTTGCGGAAGCTGGAATTATTTCACAAGCGGTTTATAGTTTCACTTTTATAGCTGATCTCTCAAAACAGATTAAGGTGGGGAATTGGTCTTTTCGTTTCCGCCAAATGAAAGATAAGTATCTATTTCATCCATCAGGAATTATTCTTGGTGAAAATGGATTAATTGCATCGCCTGAGAGGGCAGTTGCTGATATGTTATATTACAATCCCAAGTATCATTTTGATTTCCCTGAGATCATAGATTTTAATAAAGTTAAAGACATACAGGATGAGGTTGGTTATGCCTGATTACGCGCTTAGATCGGAAGATATCGTTCATAAATCACATTTGCATCGTCTATTGGCTGAAATTGTTGATCAACCAAATATGGCTCAATCCCTCGCCTTTAAAGGCGGAACCTGTGCAGCTATGTTAGGTTACCTTGATCGGTTTTCGGTCGACCTGGATTTTGATGCTCTTCCGGGGGTGAACGAGGAGCAATTAAGGGAGGGGTTCCATATCGCATTCAAGACATTAGGGCTTGAAGTTCAGGTAGAACTCGATAATGTGTTATTTTTTCAGTTACGATACCGGAATGAACCTGGTAAACGAAATAAACTGAAAGTCTCTGCAAATTCATATTACATTGCTGTTAATCAGTATAAGGTTCAATACTTTCTTGAAATTGACCGTTTAATCAACAGTCAAACAATTGAAACAATGTTTGCGAATAAATTGGTAGCGGTTATGGATCGTTGTGAACAGCATCAAACGATTGCGGGACGTGATATATATGATGTGCACCATTTCTTAATAAGAGGGTTTGGATATCGTAGTGAGGTCATCAAAGAGCGTACTCGATTAGAGTTGCCAGTATTTTTTGATAAACTGATTCAATTTATCCAGAAATATGTGAATCAAAAAATTATTAATGAGGATTTAAACACAATTCTTCCCTATCAACAATTTCAACAGATCAGAAAAATTTTAATTCCGGAGACATTATCTCTGCTTGGGCGTGAGAAAGAAAGAACAGCGGAGAGTTAATAATCAATATTGAACCGCAGTTGATCCCTTAATTCTCATGGAGCGCCCAATCTACTGCTGCCTGGGCGTGTATGGTGGTGGTGTCGAAGATGGGGATGGAGACGTCGGACTGCTTGACCAGCAGGGGGATTTCCGTGCAGCCGAGGATGACACCTTGTGCCCCTCGGGCATTCAAGCCTTCAATAATTTTTATGTAGGCATTCTGAGAGGAATCTCGTATCTCACCTTTGACCAGTTCCTCATAGATAACTCGGTGGACGGTTTCCCGCTCTTTTTCAGGTGGGATGAGAACCTTCAAGCCATGCTTTTCTTCTAAGCGCATGCGGTAGAAGTCGCCTTCCATGGTGAAGCGCGTCCCCAGCAAACCGACCGTGTCAATATTCTGGGCTTTAATGGTTTGCGCCGCGGCATCGGCGATGTGCAGCAGGGGAATGCTGACAGCTGACTGTACCTCATCCGCCATGCGGTGCATGGTGTTTGTGCAGATAACGAGGATGTTCGCGCCGCCCTGTTCCAGGGTCTGAGCGGCATTGACCATCTCCTGGGTCAATTGCTCCCAATCTCCGTCGTTCTGTAAGCTTTCGATTTCCGCAAAATCAAGGGAGTACATCAAGGACTTTGCAGAGTGTACTCCGCCCAGGCGTTCGTTCACAGTCTGGTTGATGATGCGATAATATTCGATGGAAGATTCCCAGCTCATCCCGCCAATTAATCCGATGGTTTTCATGTTTTACTCTTTCTATAAGGTAATGAATCACATTGATTGAACAGATCTTGAAAGCTGCCCCTTCTTATTCATCCTCTTCAAATACGATCCATCTTTCGAGTTCTTTAGCAGCCTTCACCGTTCCCTCAGCTTCTTTGGGGAGGGTGGGGACGCCATTAAAGCCAGTTTTCTCGACAAATTTCACCATAGCGTTGTGCAATGCCATGGGTTCCTCAGCAGCCAGCTTTTCCACTGTGTCATAGCCAGAATCCAAGTAAAGGCGTGCCCTCACTGCCTTGACTGCAAATAGCCGCGAGAGGTCCGCCATTTTAACCAGATCCAGTAATATATCGTAGGCAATGTTCAGCTCGTTGGCAAGAGCTTTACGTTCTTCTGGTGATTGACAAGTGTGCAGGAGTTGATATGCATCGCGGATCCCCTTTTCCTCCAATGCGGTAATCAATGTCTCATCCACCCCAATATACTCATTTAGGGGCATGGGTTTGATTTCCTGGTTCAGCATGTTTCTACGCATCTCGATTGCGGCTTTCTTTAATGCTTCCTTTCCCTGAAAACCAAAGACATTAGCCAGTCCCATGAGCAAGTTCTTTTGACCTTTGTTCACCGATCGGATGAAAGTTTCGAGGATTTCCAAGGTGATTTCATCGTCAATGGTCAGACCGTGTTCCGCGTTCAGCCATTTTTCAAAGATTTCAAGTGCGTTCAGCGATCGGTTAATGGCTGACTTTGAGCGTCCGGCAGATTTGAGGTAGGCTGATAATTGATCCTTATCCATTTTCCACCTAGATTGACCTTTCTGATAGATCAGATATCTCCATAATCGAATGGTTATTGCTGTCGTTATCCATTATCTATCAAATTGCGAAAATGTTCCATATCAATCGTTTTGCTTTCAATCCGTGCCTCATCCGCGGCAAAAGCCATAAGATGGCTTTCGAGGGAATCTCTCGCGCTGGTCAGGGGCTGTTTTTCCCCACGCATGGCTTTGACGAACTGGCGCATCAAGCCGGAATCCCCGCCACCGTGTCCTGCGGTTTGATCAACTTCTGCAGGGAAGGTGTAGCGTTCCAGCGGTGCAAGGGTGTGGTCTTGGACTTCCAGCCATGCCTGGCTGTAGGAGAATTTTCCCAGGAGGGTAGCCTGCGAGCTGTCAACCCGCAGTGTGCGCCCTTCCTCATGGGAGTGCCCGTGCATGGTGAGGGTGGCAGTGATGCCGCTCTCGAAGGTCATGCTGACGACTTGATGATCCACAACGTTATTGTCACAGCGGTATACGCAGCGGCCGTAGGGACCGGTGCGCAGGGCTTCCAAGACTGCCCGATCGTCACTGGGGTTTTCGGTGATGGTGTTGCGCGGCCAGCCGCTGTATTCCGTGAGCAATCTGACGGGCGGAATGATCTTGCCAAGGTCTTTTGCCGCTCTGGGATGGTTTAAGGATAATTTTCCAATAAACCGCAGCAGTGGATTTTCCGTCTGGCTGACAGCTTTTTTGATTGGATAGCTTTCCAGATAAATGCGGGGCGCGAAGTATGGGCAGGTGCCCGCAGCCGGGCAGCCGTCTGTGCAGCGCTCCGGCGCACCCTTTGGGGCGTTTTCAGCGCGGAAGTGGCGTAAGTTGCCAATGGAACTCAGGTGTGTAACCTTCTCCCCTAAAAACCAGTATAGGAGATCCAGGTCATGGCAGCACTTGGCGAGGATCATGGGGGCGCTGAGGTCCCGATTGCGCCAGTTGCCGCGCACGTAACTGTGCGCCATGTGAAAATAAGACACGTTCTCAGAATGGGAAATGTTGATTATCTGCCCCAATCGTCCCGATTTGATGATCTCATTCACCTTTTGAAAGAAACCGGTATAGCGCAGGACATGACAGATCATGAGGATTTGTCTGCTTTCTTCAGCTTTCCGGACTATTTCGACCGTTTCTTGCAGCGTTGGCGCAATGGGTTTCTCAAGGAGCATGTCATAACCGGCTTCGAGGGCAGCCAGTGCAGAGTCGTGATGCATGTGGTCCTGGGTGGCATTGACGACGGCATCGGCAATTTTGCCCGCCTCAAGCGCTCGCCGCCAATCCGTGAATTGGCGGTCGGCTGGGATGTGATGCGCACATGCGAAGCGTTCCCGCCGGATGGGGTTGGGTTCAGCGACAGCCACAAATCGGATTTCGTTGGGGTGCTCGAGGGCGTAGCGTCCGTAAGCGTCCGCACCTCGGTTACCGGCGCCGAAAAGTAATACCTGAATGGGTTCTGACATAAAAACTCCTGTTGTTGATATCTGCGATTGGATTATAACACTCCCCCTGAGACGGCATGATAAAATAGGGCTGTTCGAAAGGGATCTTTATGAAGCATGAGTTTTTAGACAGAATTGAAGAAGCTGCGTTGAATGCCTGGCCGGCGCCCCATGAGATGCTGTATGACGGCTGGCTGCTGCGGTTCGCAGAAGGGTACAGCAAGCGGGTGAATTCCGTCAATGTGCGGTATTCCTCCCGCCTTCCGTTGGATGAGAAGATTGCTTATTGTGAAGCGGTCTATGCCCGTCAGGGGCTGCCAACCCTTTTCCGGCTGCCGGAGCCTTTCACATCACCGAAAATTTTTACGGTGTTAGAAAAGCATGGTTATGTGCAGTTTGACCCCACATGGGTGTTGGGGAGGGAGATCAATGCTGGAAATGAACTGCCTTCAGGGGTCGAGGTCCAGCAGCATTCCCTGGTGGAGTGGATTCAATTACGAGCGACGCTCACCGACACGCCCCTTTCCAAGTGGCCGGTGCATCGCAAGATTTTGGATGTGATCGTGCCGGAGAAGGCATTGATGGGATTATATGCCGACGGTCAACCAGTTTCTTGCGGGATGGGGGTGTTGGATGGGGGGGTGTTGGGGTATTTCAGCATTTTTACAGGGCTTTCTGTACGCCAGCGTGGGTTCGGCCGGGTGATGATGGACGCATTGACGCAGTGGGGGGTGGATAGGGGAGCGACGTTTGGTTACCTGCAGGTGGAGGGGGATAACGATCCTGCCCTGGCGATGTATGCGAAGCTGGGGTTTGAGCGGTGTTATAGATATGTATACAGTAAGCGTGAATGATAATTACTGGTTGAATTGGGTTTCGTAGAGGTGAGCGTACAATCCGCCTAGTGTCAGCAAGTCTTCATGGGTCCCTTGCTCAACGATCCTCCCTTTATCCATGACCAGGATCAGATCGGCAGAAAGGATCGTGCTCAGGCGGTGCGCGATGACAATGCTGGTGCGGTTGGCATACAGATTTTCCAGGGCTTTTTGGATGAGTGCTTCGGATTCGCTGTCCAGGTGGCTTGTGGCTTCATCCAGGATCATAATACGGGGGTTCTTGAGGAGGACGCGCGCCAGCGCCAGCCTCTGTTTTTCACCGCCGCTGAGGCGGTACCCTCGTTCGCCGACAATGGTGTGGTAGCCATTTGGCAGCTCTGAGATGAACTGATGGATATTGGCAGCCTGACATGCCGCGATCAGATCCTGATCGGATGCTTGCGGGTTGGCAAAACGCAGGTTGGCTTGAATGGTATCGTGGAAAAGAAAGCTCTCCTGCGTCACCATGCCGATGGCTGCGGCAAGATCATCCATCCGCAAATCACGCAGGTCGTGACCGTCCAGCTGAATGACGCCGTTATTGGGATCGTACAAGCGGGGAATCAGGTAAGTCAGGGTGGTCTTCCCCGCCCCGCTGGGGCCGACAAGTGCAACCAATTGACCGGGCTTGGCAGTAAAGGTGATATCCTCCAGCGCCAACTCCCTGGCCTGGCTGACAAAGGGAAGAGCGGTGATTTGACCATGCTCTTCATCCTCAGAAAGGATGCCCCCTGATTTATCCATCAGATAGGGTCGGTTAACATCGCTGAGCAATCCTTCACGATTGTCTGGATATTGGAATGTGACATGATCAAAATCAATCCGACCAGCTACCTCTTTGAGGGGCTTGGCATCGTCTTTTTCCTGGATTTCTAAGGGCAAGTCAATCACCTCAAAGACGCGCTCAAAGCTGACCATGGAAGTCGCAAATTCCACGGGTGCATTGATCAGTCCTTGAAAGGAGGTATAAAGTCGGGAGAGGTAGCTTCCGAAAGCGACAATAGTACCCAGTGTGAACATTTCCAGGATGACCAGATAACCACCAACACCATAAACGAGAGCTGATCCCACTGCTGTCACCAGGTGGACAATAACCATGAAGATAATTCCCCAGGTGGCGCGCTGGATGCCTAGGTCTTTAACCTCTGCCGCTCTCCGGCTGAAGCGTACAACCTCTGCGTTAAGTCGTCCAAATAATTTGACCAGCAAAGCCCCGCCGATATTAAGCGTTTCATTCATTGTAGCGTTCATGCGGGCGTTGGTTTCCATTTGCTGCTGGGCAATCTCTCGAAAAACGCGCCCTAGCTTGCGAGCTGCGATGATGAACAGCGGCAAGATGATGATACCCAACAGGGTCAAGCGCCATTCTAGCGTGACCATCACCACCAAAGTGGAGATCACTTCAATGAAATTTGTTACCAGGGTGACGAGGGTGCGGCTGATAGCGGTTTGTGCACCGACGACGTCATTGTTCAGGCGGCTGATCAGTTCACCGAGCTGAGTGTGGGTAAAAAAGCGCAGGGACATGCGCTGGAGGTGTTCATATAAGGACACGCGTAGATCGTATATAACGCCTTCACCGATTTGTGAGGTGAGGCGGCGGGTGATGATTTGGAATAAACCGCTGATGATGGGCAGGATCAGGAGGCCCAGCGCGGATAGGATCAGTTGCTGAAGATCTTTTTCGGGGATGGCGACATCAATCAGGTGCCGCAGGATCAGGGGAGAAAGCAGGGCAAAGCCGGTATAGATCAGGATGCTGAGCAGGCTGCCGATGATTCGCCAGCGATAGGGTTTGGCATAAGCCAGAACCCGCTTGATCAGGCTCCAGGAGAGCCGCGGTTTTTCATCTGATGCGTCAATATAACTGCGCCAATTTTTACGTCGCATGCCCAAGGTTTTAATTTCCTCTCTCGTAAAACGATAAGGTAGATAAATATTCCATCTTATCCGCTCTCGTGCTTGTAAAAAAAGAGGGTTATAGATGAGGGTTACCTGTATTACATTCAATTATCTAATTAATGACTTCTTTTATCACCTATAAGAATTTGGAATGTGAAGATCAACAACGCTCTCAATTCTGGTGTTTCATCAATCGATTTCATTTATTAATCCCTGGGCAGAGAGAAGCAGATGCGTGCACCTTTATCCGTCTTTGGGTCCGCCCACATGCGCCCGTTATGGGCTTCGATGATCGCTCGACCAAGGTACAGACCGAGTCCCGCGCCCTTGGTCTTGCGGCTGGTTTCGTGGGCGCGATAGAAACGGTCGAAGATGTGAGGCATGTCACCAACAGCAATCCCCGGGCCTTCATCCGTGACACAGATGATAACCTGATCTGGATGGATTTGACCAATGATATGGATTTCACCGTCAGGAGCGTATTTGATGGCATTGGAGATCAGATTGGAAAGCACCTGTTCAATACGGGTTTCATCTGCCATCACCACCGGGAAATCTTCTGGGACGTCCACGATGATCTCATGTTCTTTTGTTTGGGTTTGGAAACGCTCTGCTAAACGGAGGGCAAGCTGTTGTAGATTAATATCGGATCGTTTCAGTTCCATGCCGCCAGCCTGTAGTCGGGAGGCATCCAGCAGGTTTTCGATCAACTCGGTCAGGCGGTCGGCTTCTTCTTCAATGACTTCCAGGCTGTCTTTCATGACATCCCCCTCCCAATCAACGTCATCACGGCGGAGGGTACTGACATAACCTTTGATCAGGGCTACGGGGGTTTTTAATTCGTGGCTGACGATGGAGATGAATTCGCTTTTCAATTCATCTGCCTGCCTGAAACGGGTGATGTCCCGAACAGTGGCGATGGTGTTAATCAGGGTGCCCTCTGAGGAAAGCAGGGGAGCATAGGTGATTCCCACAGGCAGTGGCGGCTGGTTGTTTGGACGCCGGATGTCGCCTTCAACATATAAATGAGCCTGGGGGGATAAAGGCCATCCGCCAGCTTCAGCTTTTTCGAGGGTGATGCCGTGAGGGGGATTCATCCATTGAATCACATCTTCGTGGTCCATGCATTGTAGTTCTTTTTGCGGTAGGCTATACATGCGGGCAAAAGCAGCATTGGTGCGCTCGATAGAGTGGTCGGGATTGAGGATCAGGATGCCGTCTGCGGCGGAGTTGAGCATGGCGTCAATCCGCTGTTTTTCACGATTGACTTCGGTGTAAAGCCTGGCATTTCTGACCGCGATCGCTGCCTGATTGGCGAAGCTGGAAAGGAGTGAACGATCGTTAGAGGAGAAAACTCCTTGATAATTACGGAAGATATAAATGAAGCCGATCACTTCCTGCTGGGCGATTAACGGAAGGCCGACAGCGGAAAGGTTACCCATGCTGATCTGCTGGAGCAGGCGGTTGATTTCAGGAATTTGGATATTCTTTGGATCCTGTACAGGAGGTACCTTTTCCAACCAGGCATCCAGGAAACGCTGGATGGCTGCCGGAAGGCCATTACTGACGGCCAGCGACCAGTGGCTGCTTGGCGTATTCAGGGCAATGAATCCAGCATGACCTGCCAGCATTTCAATGGCATATTTCAGGATTCGCCCCAGGAGCTTATCCAGGTCAAGTTCTTCGGTCAGGGCGCGGGAAATCTCCAGGAGATAATCCCGCTGGCGCACACGGATATCAGGTAACATGGTTTTATTGTAGCCTAGTTTTGTTACAGGAGTGTAAGAATATTTGGAAATGGTGAGTAGGGGATGGTGAATGGGATAATTTGACCCGTCCTAAATAATGTTTACAGGAAAAACTAGTGAATAGTGAACTCATGCCACTGCCTGAGGAATATGAATAGGAGTGATCTCGATAACATCTTGGTCATAAATCGAGTTTGGCGTAGCATAG
>Ga0307427_1001405_pt1 | contig 12454 bp, 15 predicted proteins | sample SalMarWE160190MG_FD_202162 | JGI IMG/M metagenome (GOLD analysis project Ga0307427, IMG submission 202162) | Salt marsh sediment microbial communities from the Plum Island Ecosystem LTER, Massachusetts, United States - WE1603-190 | ecosystem: Environmental > Aquatic > Marine > Intertidal zone >... | reverse complement strand
GTGAGGAGCCTCAAGGGCGGCGGCAACCCCCGGAGGGTCGAGATAGCCTTCGAGGTGGAGGACGATGAGTGAAGCCCTCCACATCTGCATAGACAGCAACGAGGCGTCCAGCCGCCGCGACATAGTCAACTACATGATGTGGAACGGCGTCGAGGTCGACATCAGGAAGCTGGACATCTGCGACTACGTCGTCAGCGACCGCGTCGGCGTCGAACGCAAAGACGTCAGCGACTTCATCGGCAGCATGAAGGACGGACGCCTCTTCAGCCAGGCACGCGACATGGCCGCGGTGTACGAGCGCCCCGTGGTCATCCTGGAGGGGCAGCTCAGCCGAGCCTTCAAACGCAGCGCCATGAAGCCAGCCAGCGTCTACGGCGCCCTCAGCAGCCTAGCGCTGGACTACGGCGTCAACATCATCCCCACGGACAGCCCCGAGTCCACCGCGATACTCCTCCACCGGCTCGCCTACAGGGAGCAGGCCAAGGAGGAACGGACCATACAGCTCCGCAGCGTGAACAGGAGCCTGCCCCTCCACGAGCAGCAGGTGTTCCTCCTCTCGGGGCTGCCCCAGATAGGCACCACCCTCGCCCAGGAGCTGCTAACCGCCTACGAGACCCCGTACAGGGTGATAGAGGAGTTCACCAACGCCGAGGTGCGGGTGAGCAAGAGCGGGAAAACCAAGCGGCTCCTAGGCCCCCTGGCAGACGTCAAAGGCGTGGGCCCCGTGATAGTCGAGAACGCCCAGCGGCTGCTCCACGAGCAGTACACCGCGCTCCGCGGAGCCGAGAAACCAGACTAGAAAAATGTCTGGACCACGTAACAAGTTATGAGAGCAGGGGTCAGACCCGCTCCAGATACCTCTTCAGCTCCCACTGCCGAGCCTCTGATTCTCCAAGCCTCTCGGCGTCGAGGTACTCCCTGTACTCGCGTCGCTTGTGCTCGAGCCAGGTCTCCACGAGGTCGCCGCCCAGCACGTCCCTGACGAAGCCGCTGCCCTCTAGGTGGTCCAGGGCCTCCCCGAGGTCTGCGGGGAGCTGGGTGATGCTCAGCTCTTTTCTACGCTTCTCGGTCATCTTCTCGACGTTCTCCGTGGTGGGGGGGTTTGGCTCGATCCTCCGTTTGACGCCGTCGAGTCCGGCGGCGAGGAGCAGCGCCGAGGCCAGGTAGATGTTGGTCGAGGCGTCGGTGGCCCTGTACTCTATCCGGGCCTTGCTCTCGTACCCGGGGACCCTTATGAGGGCTGTCCGGTTGGCCACGCCCCAGCTCTTGTAGACAGGGGCCTCGTGTCCCGGCACCAGCCGCTTGTAGCTGTTGGTGGTGGGGTTCAGTATCGCCGTCATGGCGTCCACGTGCTCCATGATGCCGCCAACGAAGTGGACGAGTAACTCGCTGACGCCCTTCTCGGGGTCGGCGAACATGTTCTCGCCGCCCCTGGTGAGGTACTGGTGTATGTGGAGGCCGCTCCCCGCGAGGTCCGGGAAGGGCTTGGGCATGAACGTAGAGACGATGCCCTCCATGAGGCTGTCTGTCTTGGTGACCATCCTCGCGGTCTGGACGCCGTCAGCGTTACTCAGGGCGTCGCCGACGGTGAACTCGTACTCCTGCTGACCGGGCCCGTTCTCGTGGTGGATGGTCTTGACAGAGACATCCATGGCCCGGATGTCATCCACTATGGCGCGGCGGAGGAAGCTGTACGAGTCGAAGGGGAGGGTATCCATGTACCCGCCCTGGTCCGCCGGCGTGTGGTCGTCCTTCACGAAGTACCACTCCAGCTCAGGACGCGTCCTGTACTCGAAGCCCTGCTTCTCGGCGTCCGCTATTACTTTTTTAAGCATAGCCCGCGTGCCCAAGGCGTGGGGGGAGCCATCGTTCATAGCGGTGTCGCAGATCAGTCTTGCGACGCCCTCGTCCCACGGGATAACCGCATACGTGGACAAGTCGGGCACGATCATCATGTCGCTCTGCTCTGTGCTGAGGAAGCCAAGGCTGCTGCCGTCGACCCCGGTCCCCTCGGCCATGTCGCACCAGATCTCGGCGGGGAACTCGACGGCTTTCAGGTCACCGAACAGAGTGGTGAAATGGAACTGGACGTAGTCCAGCGAGTCGATTAAACTCTCTAGTTCACTCAACCCGTGCACACTCCCATTTACTCCCAACAGACCCTTTAAATATTTGATCGGTAAACCGCGTCTTTCACGCATTTTTGTTCAGCCAGTTTAGTGGCGCCTAAAATCGTCCGTCACTCGTACAGAGCCCTTCATGGACAGGGGTTACGACGCAGGTTACATCAGAAATACTTTAATCGTGTCTGTCTCGCCTATGTGTGTGCGGGCCCGTAGCAGAGTGGATAATGCACCGGCCTCCGGAGCCGGAGATCGCGGGTTCGAATCCTGCCGGGCCCGCCAATCGAAGTGAACAAAGATGAATCCCCTCGCAGAGCTAAAGACGGAGTGTGAGAAGCTCCTCGTGGACGCCCTAGAGGAGGCGTACCCTGGAACAGAGCTTCCCCCGGTCAAGTACAGCGAGCCCCCGTCGCCAGATATGGGGGCCATCTCATCGCCGGCATGCTTCCAGCTCGCGAGGACGCTCAGGCAGGCCCCGGCCAAGATAGCCGAGAACCTGGCGCAACGCATCAAGCCGGAGAAGGGCGGCGTGGTGGCCTCGGCTGAGGCGGTGAACGGGTACATCAACTTCCACACCGATCTGGGAGGCTACAGCGAGCTGGTGCTGAAGGCGGCCATCGAGGGCGACGAGGGTTATGGCTTCCTCAAGACCGGCGAGCCCAAGAAGGTGATGGTAGAGCACACAAGCGCCAACCCCAACAGCCCCCTCCACATAGGCAACGCCAGGAACAGCATCCTCGGCGACAGCCTCGCCAAGCTGCTGGAGAAGCGGGGACACGACGTCGTGAGACACTTCCTGGTGAACGACATGGGCCGCCAGGTGGCAATGGCCACGTACGGGTGGAGGCTACTGGGGAAGCCCGAGCCGAAGACCCCCGCGGAGCTGTGGGTGGGCACCATCTACGCCTCCGTGAACGTCATCACAGAGTTAACCCGGTTTAGGGCTGACCTCAAGGAGGCGAAGGAACAGGGCTGGGTCTACGAGGCCCAGGAGGCAAGAGACGAGATCGAGAAATATGAGACCGCCGCGGTTGATCTCAAGGACAGGTTCCCCGGGCTCTACGAGAGCCTGGCGAAGACACTCCCCGGAGTCGAGGACCCCATGGCGGAGATAGTGGCGCTGAACACCGCCTACGAGAACAACGAGCCTGACGCCGTCAAGGACGTGCGGCGGGTGGTCCGGTACTGCCTGGAAGGCTTCGAGGCTAGCCTGGGGCAGTTGGGGATAGGGTTCGACAGCTTCGACTACGAGAGCGACCTGGTGTGGAAGCGTGCAGCCGACGACGTCCTGGAGGCGCTCAACGAGTCAGGGTACGTCATCAAGGATATGGGAGCACAGATACTGGACTGCGACTGGATAGCCAGGGACCTCGGCCTGAAGCCGAAGTGGGGCCTGCACACGGAGCACGAGATACCGCGTCTCGTGCTGGTCCGCGGCGACGGCACCACGCTGTACACGCTTAGGGACATGGCTTACCACATCTGGAAGTTCGGCTTCGTGGACAGGGTCATCAACGTCATCGGCATGGAGCAGAACTTGGCCCAGCTGCAGCTCAGGATAGCGCTGGCCGCCATAGGCAAGCAGTGGATGGGCGACAAACTCCTCCACTACAGCTACGAGTTCGTCAAGCTGCCCGGCGTCAAGATGAGCGGACGTCTCGGCAGGTACGTGACCCTCAACGAGGTGCTCGACAAGGCGGTGGAGCTGGCCTACATGGAGGTTGACAAACGGAACCCAAAGCTGGGCGAGGCCGACAAGAAGGACATCGCCCGGATGGTGGGCTTCGGCGCCGTGAAGTACACGCTCCTCAGCGTGGACCCCATGAAGCAGGTGGTGTTCGACTGGGAGAGGGCCCTCAACTTCGAGACCAACAGCGCCCCCTTCATACAGTACAGCCACGCGCGGACATGCAACATACTCAAGCGGGCGGAGAAGACGCCCGACCCCGACTACGAGCAGCTCGTGGACGTCAAGGAGAAGGAGCTCGTGAACCTCATAGCCCACTTCCCCGAGGTCTATGAGCGGGCGGCCGAGGAGCTGAAGCCCGGAGACATAACGGCGTACGCGAACAACCTGGCGGACAGGTTCAGCAGCTTCTACGCCACCCAGAGGGTCATCGACGCCGAGACCGAGGGGCTCATAGGCGCCAGACTGGCGCTCGTGGACGCGACGAGGATAACCCTGAGGAACGCTCTAGAGGTGCTCGGCATCGAGGCGCCTGAACGGATGTAACGGAACCCAATCTGTTTATATTCCGGGCCGTTTCGCAGACTATTGAGACTTTAAGCATGAGCCTGAACAAGCTGAGGCTGTCGATGGCCGGAACCGCGGCGGTGATCATAGGCGTGTCCACCCTCGGACTCGCGTTAATAATGTCCAGCCTTGGAACGCTGAACCTCACGTCGCTGATACTCTTGGCGGCGGGGTTCAACCTCCTCCAGTGGCTCCTCGCCCCCTACCTGATCAACCTCACCTACCGCGTCAAACCCATGAGCCCCGACCAGAACCCGGGGCTCCACAGCAGCCTCGAGGAGCTCAGCAGACGCTCAGGCATCAAGACCCCAAAACTCATGATATCCAGCCTCCCGATACCCAACGCCTTCGCCTACGGCTCCCCCCTCACAGGGAGCCACGTAGCCGTGACCTGGGGGCTCCTAGACGCCCTTGACGCGGAGCAGGTGAACGCCGTCGTCGGCCACGAGCTGGGCCACATCAAACACAGGGACATGCACCTCATGATGATGGCCAGCTTCCTGCCAAGCCTCTTCTACATCATCGCCCGGTCCACGATGTTCAGCCGCGACAGGGACAGGGGAAGCACCGGGCTCGTGGGCGCTGCGAGCCTCCTCGTCTACTTCGTGCTCAGCCTCGCAAACCTGAGCCTCAGCAGGACGCGGGAGTACTACGCGGACATGCACAGCGCCGGCCTCACGCCGGGAGGCGCCCGGAAGATGGGCGAGGCGCTGACGAGGATAAGCCAAGCAACCTACCGCACCCAGATGTTCGCCCCGAGGCAGGCAGGTTCGGGGAGCTTCAAGGCGCTGTTCATCTCCGACCCCGACAGGGCCGGCAGGGACCTCAACGAGATGTACAAGACAGGGTTCTCCGGCGACTACGAGTTCGTGGACCAGCTGGCCGCGAGGCGCGTGTCTGGGTTCGAGCGCTTCCTCGAGCTATTCAGCACCCACCCGAACATGGTGAAGAGGCTCAGGGCGCTAAGGGCCCTCGAGTCCGGCTAGCCTCTTCATGTCTCGTTCGAGCTCCTCGACGAGCCGTCTGTTATAGATGGCGGCTGCGGGGTGGTACAGCGGCACCAGCTTAAACACGCCCCAGCCGGCTTCTATCTCGTACTCCACTCCGTGGACGTCCCCCACCACCGCCTTCCCCAGTCCGTGCTTCTCGAAGAAGTAGCTGATTGAACTGTTCCCCATCGGGGCGATCACACTGGGCCTGATGATGTCGAGCTGCTCAGCGATGAACCGCCCGCAGGCGTCTACCTCACCCTTCTTGGGGCGGCGGTTATTTGGCGGCCTGCACTTGACGACGTTCATGATGAACACATCATCCCTGGAGAGACCCGCCTTCCCCAAGATGTCGTCCAAAAGCTTCCCGGCTCTCCCGACGAAAGGTAGACCCAACTCGTCCTCGGCTCTACCCGGCGCCTCCCCCACGAGCACGATCTCGGCGTCGAGGCATCCAGACCCGACCACGGCGTTGGTCCGGGACTCCCATAGCCCGCAACGCGTGCAGGACTGGGCTCTGTCTCTGAGGGCGTCCATGCGCGTCGTCTTGGCCTCGTCCGCCGAGTGGTACACTACACCACGCCCTGCTCCTTGAGCCTCTCGTACTCTTCAAGGCTCATGCCTAAAAGGTCTCGGAGCACCTCAAAAGTGTCTCCGCCAAGCGATGGGGCCGGCCCACGGGGGACGGGTCTAGTCTCGGACATCTTGACGGGGTTGCCCTGGACCCTGACGGCTCCGAGGCCGGGCTGCTCCAGCTCCACCACCATGCCGCGGGCGCCCCCGATGTGCTCGTCCTCTGACGCCTCCCTTACGTCATAGATAGGGCAGGAGGGAACCCGGTGCCTGTTGAGCAGCTCAACGATAGCGTCCTTCTCGTGGCGCGTGGTCCACTCCTCAATGAGGGGCTTCAGCGCCCCGTGGTTATCGACCCTGAGCGTGTTGGACGCGAACCTGGGGTCATCGCCGAGACGGACAAGGCCGGTTACCTCTATGAACCTGTCCCAGATGACGTCGTTGGCTATGCCGATGACGACCCAGCCATCAGTCGCCCGGAAGGTGTCGTAGGGGTAGACGAACTCGTAACGGTTCCCGATGCGCCCCGGGACTTGACCATCGACGTAGAACCGCTGGGGGATGTTCTCCAGCGCCGCGAAGACGCTGTCCACCAGCGAGACGTCCACCATCTGCCCCTTCCCCGTCCTCTCCCTCACGTTGAGGGCGGCGAGGATGCCTACGCAGCAGAACAGCGCGCTCAGTATGTCGCCTATCGCGGTCCCGGACCGTGTGGGCGGCCCGTCGGGCCACCCAGTGATGCTGAGGAGTCCCCCCATGGCCTGGCCTATGATGTCGTAGCCTGGCCTCTCCCTGTAGGGGCCGTACTGGCCGAACCCCGAGATTGCGGCGTAGACCAGCCGGGGGTTCACCTTTCTGAGCTCCTCGTAGCCCAGGCCAAGACGCTCCATGGTGCCCGGCCTGAAGTTCTCGAGAAGCACGTCACATCTCTTTACCAGTTCAATGAAGAGGCGCTTACCCTCATCGGTCTTGAGGTTCATCGTGATGCTTCGCTTCCCCCTGTTCAGGTTAACGTAGTACATGCTCTCTCCGCCCACGAAGGGGGGGAACTGCCTGGAGTCGTCGCCCCTGCCCGGGATCTCCAGCTTTATGACCTCAGCCCCCATGTCAGCCAGCAGCATCCCACAGAAGGGCCCCGCCAAGACCCTGCTCAGGTCCAGAACCCTCACGCCGAGGAAGGCATCACAGTCAAGCATAGGGAAAAATATTGACGACTACGCTATAAAAGCGGTTTCAAAGAAGGTATGGAAAAAATAGGGAGCTAGTCTATTACCATCACAGGGGTGTATACGGCGGGTATCTGACACTCTATGGTCATCACGGCGCCTTGGCTCGGCCTTAGCTCGATCCTGAAGTTCTCGTACGGGTGAGTGTACATTAGGGGTCTGCTAGCTGGGATCGGGTCGAGGTCTGTTAACAGTAGCTCGGTGAATTCGACTGTCACCTTGAACTTCTCCCCTGTCTCGAGCAGGGTGTCAGTGTCACCGTTGGCGGTATTGATGGTCATGACTGTCCCGTTGGTGTTATAGATCTCACCGTGGCATACGTCGTTCGTGAAGGTGGCTACCAGCCTGTTGTCATCGCAGTCGACGGGCTCGTGCCCCTGACTCAGCTTCAAATAGAAGACGATCTTGGTTAAACAGATATCTGCCTGCTGAGCCCCAGGAAGAGTCGTGTTAGAGAAGAACGCGACAAGGCCGCTGTCGATGAGCATGGAGCTGCTGGCTTCGCTCATGCCGGCGGAGATGACTGACTGGGCCTTCTGGGCCGTCAGGAACCCCATGTTCAGTATGACGAAGGCGAACGCCGCAGCGGTAATCACGAAGGCGACGAGGATGATCGCGGTCTCTAGACCGGTCATTGCTCGTCTTGACTTGAAAATTGTTCTCATTGTTATACCAACACCAGTTACCTAGGTTTGAAGAGCTTTCCCCGTACCGCTTTATTAAGAAAATGTATGTAGACTCTATAAACGACAACTCTGGGTGCATGAGCCAAAGGTTATCAATCGACGCCGCCCAGATAGCCGTGATCAAGGTGCGGAGAGCAAGGCCAGCCTACAAGCTCTGGCTGGAGACCGACGAGGGCCACGTCTTCGGCCCAGGCGTCTACAGCCTCCTCAGGAAGATACAGGAGAAGGGGACCCTCAAGGAGGCCGCCGCCTCCCTGGGCATGAGCTACAGATACGCGTGGGGCCTCATCAAGAAGGCGGAGGAGAAGCTGGGAGAGCCCCTCATATCCGCCACCAAGGGGGGGAGACACGGCGGGGGAAGCACCGAGATAACGGAGCTGGGGAGACGGTACGTCAGGGACTTCGAAAGGTTCAGGAGGATGCTGGACGAAGTCTCTGAGGGCTCTCTCTGGGAGATTCAGGTTCAGGGAATCGTCCTCGACGTGGCCGAGAAAAGAGACCGTGTAGAGTACATCGTAGAGATGAAAGATGATACGTTAACGGTCTCGCTGCCTAGGGGCGGCGCCGTCAAGGAGGTCGGGGACGTGGTGCTTTTACACGTGTCCTTGGAGAACTAGCTTGGGCTTATGTTCAGTATGTCTATGAACTTCTGGTAGCGGTGCCTGATCCCGTGTCCCTGCTGCGTCAGATCGTAGAAGCATTTTGGGCAGTCATCGGGGCCCTCGTTTTTATTTATGTAACCTATTGCGCAGAGATCGTTGAGGTGGTGGTAGACGTTCCTTATATCGTTGTCGTTCATGTAGACGTAGAAGCTGGTCTTGAGCTGCTGCCATATGCTATATCCATAGGACTCTTTATGGTTCTCGCAGTCGTTGCATATGACTGCCAGTATCTTCATCTTCGTCGCGCCGCATGTACCCTTGGGTTTAGGCATAGGGTTACCCTCGAAACGCTTATATAAAGGCCGATTTATTTATAATTTACGTATGGGTAAAATATCCATATACGTTTCTATGGTTTAAATTATGAGGGATAGAGTAGAGTGAAAGAGGAAACAGTTCATAACAAGTGTCCCAGATGCGGGAGCACCCACCTCATAAGCGACCCGGAGAACGGTGAGATGGTCTGCGCTAGCTGCGGCTTGGTGGTGGAAGAGGAGCTAATAGACAGGGGACCAGAGTGGAGGGCATTCACGGCCGACGAGAAACAGAGCAGGACACGCACAGGGCTCGGCATGAGCTACACCCTCTACGACAAAGGGTTGTCCACGGTCTTCAACGGGTACAGGGACGCCCAGGGGAACAGGCTCAAGGACGAGACCCGCATCAAGATGGACCGGCTCCGCAAGTACGACAACCGCAGCAAGTTCGACGAGACGTGGAGGCGAAACCTGAGCATAGCCATGGCGGAGCTTGACCGTGTGGCTGCGGCCCTACACCTGCCCCAGAGCATCAAGGAGCAGGCTGCCCTCATCTACCGCAGAGCCCTCAAGATGGATCTCATCAGGGGCCGAAGCATCGACGCCTTCGTCGCGGCGTCTATATACGCGGCGTGCAGACAGTCAAGGATACCTAGACCACTAAAGGAGATAACGAAGGCGTCTACCCGAGAGCACAGCGAGGTGGCGCGCACCTACAGGCTCCTCATCAGGGAGATGAAGCTGAAGATGCCTGTGGACGACCCCATGAAGTTCATACCGCGCATCGCGTCGAAGCTCAACCTGAGGAGGGCCACCGAACAGTACGCCGTAGATATACTCAGGAGAGCCAAGGAGAGGCAGGGGCTCACCGGGAAGGACCCGAGGGGAATCGCCGCGGCGGCGCTGTACATGGCGTGCATCGACAACAACGACAAGAGAATCCAGAAGGACGTCGCGGAGGCGGCGGGCACCACAGAGGTCACCCTACGTAACAGGCTCAGGGGCCTCGAGTCCACGCTGAAGTCGCTACCAGACACGCCGGAGAAGGAGATACACCAAATAATAGACTAGCCGCCACATAGCTTCGCCGGAGCGGCGTGACTCAATAGAAGATCATAAACCTTTTTTCTTACTTCTTCTTTCTAGATGAGATAGTTTTGACCGAGGAGAAGCCCAGCATCGCGGAGATACTGGACGCGAACCGTAGGTTCATCTATGCGCTGCTGGCCACGCCCTACCTCGGCATGACAATAGCCGTAGGGCTCATCTGGTACAGGAAGCCCAGCAACATGTACATCGCCATAGGCGTCATCTTCTTCCTCATGGTCCAGTACGGGCTCACAGTCTACTTCTTCATCAGGAAGATGGACAGCATGGCGAGGGAGGGAAAGACTCATGCCCTCCGGGCGTCAAAAGAGTATCTGGATGAAGAGGAGGAGAGCCGGTGAAGGAGGTAACGGTCGAGGTAGACGATGACCTGTACAACTACCTCGAGTTCCTTGAGCGTACACGCTACATCAAGAACAAGAGCCAGGCCATCCACAAGGCGCTGCTCCTCTTCAGAAGGCTCAGCATGCACGACTGGCTTCCAGACATCTACCGCATCGGCGAGAACCGCGTCATCGTAATGGACAGGGGCATGCTCCTCGACATATTCGAGAGCCTCACCGAGTATGAGATCTACAGGGTGGGGAGCATGACGGCCCTCAAGCGGAAGGTGCTGAAGCCCGAGTACAGAGACATCAACCTGACGAAGAAGGCCAACTGGCCGCTTGTGCTCAACGAGCTCCAGAACCTGGGCTGGGGAAACTTCGAGAAGGTCGAGGACGAGATAAAGATCGAGAACACGGCGGTGCCGCCCCAGTACCTCAAGGGCTACCTTGAGACCATGTTCAAGGTGACTCTGGAGGAGCATCACACCAACATAAAGGACCTGATCGTGTTCAGGGTGGCTAAGCCTAGGGAGGACGCGTGGCTCTAGAGCCCCGTCCATGGGCACCTCTTATAGGGCCCGATCACGATGGTTACCACCGTCCCGATTATCCCATCGAGGGCTATCTCATTCTCCAGAAAGGCGTTGAGGTCCTCCATCTGCTCGAATATGACCTCGATGAGGAGGTCGACGTCGCCGCTGGTGCGGTAGAGGACGTGGACGTCGGGGTTCTTCTTTATGTCATTGACGATTGATGAGAGTTTCGCAGGTTGGACCTTGAGGCCGATGAAAGCCTTGATGGCTCTGCCCAGCTTGTGGTAGTCCAGTATAACCGTGAACTTCGTTATTATGCCCTCTTCCTTGAGCTTGTCGATCCTGTTCTTGACGGTAGCCTCGCTCACTCCCGCCTCCTCCGATATCTTCTTGTACGTACATCGTCCGTCGTCTGTGAGGCACTGTATGATCTTCATATCGAGAATGTCCAGAGACACGGCATCATCCTAATGGGTCTACTAGTTAAAATATTTTTAGGTTTCTTTAATGGTATTATGGTTTTCTTTAATCTAATTACGTGTTTCTTTACAGAAATTAAAGATATTTTCGGGTCCCCCCCAAATATACAAATCTATGTTAAACCTCATCCATTATTTATTCAATATTAATATAAATAGATAAATACCTAAAAATATCTTTAAAGAAAATATAGAAATAATGAATTAATTCTGATGAATCCATAATTTATCTGATTTATTCTATAATTTTCTTAATGAAATGTGATATATTCTATATGCATCGTAAATACTATCGTGGAAAAGATGGAAGCCATAAAAAAAGTGCCAGTGTCTCTGTACAAGACCCTGTCAGACAAGCTGGTGTCCATAATCCTCGACTCCGAGGACAGGGACGCCGTGTCAGCCGAGATGACCAAGAAGATCATCTACCTGTGGAGGCAGGACATGCTCGCCTCTCCGACAGGCATAGAGACGCTGGTAAAGGCAGCGGTTCAGGTGGACTCCACGGCCGTCGTAAAAGTCATGGACGACTTGGGCCTCCAGGAGCTCACTGTAGCCGTGAAGAACCCATAAACCTAAATTTTCTTTATACATTCTTATGAACCATTGAGGAAGGATCGAGTTGGTAGTAAGCTATACTCTGGCGCGGGTTAAGCCGGCGAAGGATGTCCAGGTCTACTACAAGGTCAAGGAACTACCCGAGGTCGAGGAAGTAATCACGACCTACGGCGAGTATGATATCATCGTCAAGGTCAACGTTGACAGTCTGGAGAAACTGGACGATTTCGTGTTCCACAAGCTGAGGACCATAGAGGGCGTGGAGTCCACGACGACGCTTATCCACGCCGACTTCCCGAAGGAAGGGTAGGTGAGCAGGGTTGGAGAAGTTCCCTTCAGTCGTCTCGGACATAATGAATGAGCTGGTCACCATAGAAGGCTCAGTGTCAGTGAAGGAGGCGGCCGAGAAAATGCTTGAGAAGGGCATCGGGAGCATCGTGGTCACGGAGAAGGGAAACCCCGTCGGGATAGTGACTAAGAGCGATCTTCTAAGCAGGGTAATAGTTAACTGCAGGGACCCGCGGGAGTGTAAGATAGGCGACATCATGTCTAGTCCCCTAATCTCCATAAACAAAAACACGCCCCTCCTCGACGCGATGAGGGAGCTGAGGCACAGGAAGGTCCGCCGTCTCCTCGTGAATGATGGTGCGAAGCTTGTGGGCATAGTCTCCGAGTGCGACA
>Ga0307427_1001404_pt1 | contig 12457 bp, 4 predicted proteins | sample SalMarWE160190MG_FD_202162 | JGI IMG/M metagenome (GOLD analysis project Ga0307427, IMG submission 202162) | Salt marsh sediment microbial communities from the Plum Island Ecosystem LTER, Massachusetts, United States - WE1603-190 | ecosystem: Environmental > Aquatic > Marine > Intertidal zone >... | reverse complement strand
TAAAACCTCTATTAATTTAATAGTATAGAAAATCCCATTTTTTAGACAGGATAGATGGGATGTTCAGGATATAAAGAAAATCTTGTTAATCGTGTTAATCCTGTCAAAAAAGTTCCGCCGCAGGCGGCTAAGTGCTAGTAATACTACTTACAATAGCATACGATTCGTCAAACTTGCAAAAAATAAGTGAATTGGTAATTTTTAAGGACATCTTTCTGCTACCCTATCTTTTGATGAAATTCAACTATTATCGTAGCAACTCAAGTTCGAGGTTCTAAAGTTGACGCCTGCCCGCCAGACGGCAGCTTGGGTTCAACGTTAAAAAACCTGACAACCCGACTAGATACCTATTATTTTGTATTTCACCTTATAATTATAGCATATTGATGTCTGAAATTATTTTAAAAGAAAAGAAGACAGAGATCTTATTTATTTAAGAAGGAGTGCTGGGTAGAGGAGGGGAGAAAAAGAAAATTTTGACTATGGTATATCTTGTGTAGTATAAAGACCGAATTTTGCAGAGAGGAGAAAACATGTATACGTTTCCAAGAATTGATCGCTTGCCTCCTTATGTTTTTGCTGCTGTTGATGAGTTGAAGATGGATGCAAGAAAGAAGGGCGAGGATATTATTGATTTGGGGATGGGTAATCCAGATTTGCCAACGCCTGAACATATTGTCAAGAAGATGGTGGAGGCGGTTCAAAAAGCGAAAAACCATAGATATTCTGCCTCGAGGGGGATAACCAAACTTCGGCATGCCATTTCAGATTGGTACAGGGTCCACTTTGGGGTTGAGATAGACCCTGAGAAAGAGGCTATTGTTACTATTGGTGCCAAGGAGGGGATAGCCCATTTAGTTTTAGCCACTATATCTCCTGGTGATGTGGTATTTGCTCCTAATCCTACATATCCCATTCATCCATATTCAGCAATTATTGCTGGGGGCGACCTCAGGGGGATTCCTATTGGTCCTGACAGAGATTTTTTTGAAGATCTCTTAACAGCAACAAAGCAGACATGGCCCAGACCAAAGATGTTGATAATATCCTATCCCCATAACCCGACTACCAATATAGTGGATAGAGAGTTTTTTGAAAAGATAGTGGAGTTTTGTACTGATCATGAGATAATGGTTGTTCACGATTTTGCCTATGCAGATTTGGTTTTTGATGGCTATAAGCCACCCAGTTTTCTTCAGGTAGGTGGGGCCAAAGAGGTAGGCGTGGAATTTTATTCCCTTACTAAAAGTTTTTCTATGCCTGGCTGGCGGGTAGGGTTTTGCCTTGGTAACAGCAAAATGGTAGCAGCTTTACGAAAGATAAAGAGCTATCTTGACTATGGTATTTTCCAGCCTATACAAATTTCCTCTATTATTGCCTTAAAAGGATCCTATGACTGTGTAAGTGAGATGGCAAAAGTTTATCAGCAGAGAAGAAATACCCTGATCCGTGGTTTGGAAAGGATTGGCTGGAAAATAGAGAAGCCTAAAGCTACTATGTTTGTATGGGCAAAAATACCAGATAGCTGTACAAAGATGGGTTCCCTGGAATTTTCAAAGTTGCTCATACGAGAGGCTAAAGTTGCAGTTTCTCCAGGTATAGGTTTTGGGCAATATGGTGAAGGATATATCAGGTTTGCCCTGGTTGAAAACAATCATAGGATTAACCAGGCTATAAGAGGGATTAAAAAGATACTATAATAGACGTTCAAATTAAGTGGACACTATTTAACCAATAAATCCTAAATTCTAATGTCGAAATCCTAAACAAGCACAAAATTCAAATATTCTAAACCGTGAAATTGAAATTGTTTTGTATTTTGAATTTTAGTCATTTGATATTGTTTAGGGTTTAGTGTTTAATGTTTTGAATTTTTACCTGTTATGTCACCTCACTTAAGACATCTACTATATAAGGGGGTAATGAGATGTCTCAAATAAATGTTGGTCTAGTTGGATTTGGAACAGTAGGGGCAGGCATGGTAGAGCTTTTGCTCCATAACCAAGAGCTGATACAGGGTAGGGTTGGTGTAGAGATAGTAGTAAAAAAAATTGCAGACCTGGATATTGTATCCGATAGAGGAGTAGATATTGACCCTGGATTTCTTACAACCGATGCACTGGAAATAATCAATGATCCTGAAATACATGTCATTGTGGAATTAATCGGTGGCTATGATCAGGCAATGAAATATATCTTAATGGCTATGGAAAGAGGAAAACATGTGGTTACCGCCAATAAGGCCCTGATAGCTAAACATGGCAGGGTTTTGTTTGAGGCGGCCGAAAAATATAATGTTGATATTGCCTTTGGAGCAGGTGTTGCTGGAGGTATTCCTATTGTGAGGGCCTTTAGAGAGGGCCTGGCAGCAAACCAGATTAAAGCAGTTCTGGCTATTTTGAATGGAACATCCAATTATATCTTAACGAGGATGACAGAAGAAGGGCTTCCTTTTAATGAGGCACTCTCTATAGCCAAAAGACTTGGTTATGCAGAGGCAGATCCAACCCTGGATATTGATGGAAGTGATGCTGCTCATAAATTGACCATCATTATTTCTCTGGCCTTTGGGCAACCTTTTACGTATGAGGATGTTTATAAGGAAGGAATTAATGAGGTTTGCCCTGAGGACATACGGTTTGCAGGTGAGTTTGGCTATTGTATAAAATTGCTGGCTATTGCAAGAGAGTCAGATGGTCAAATTGAGGCCAGGGTGCACCCGGCTTTTGTTCCCCTGGACCATATCTTGGCAAATGTCAATGAGGCATATAATGCTGTGTATGTTGAAGGTGATTTTGTAGGGCCCACCCTCTTTTACGGTCTCGGTGCTGGTAGAAAACCTACGGGAAGTGCAGTGGTGTCTGATTTGATGGATATAGCCAGAAATCACATTAAAGGTATTACCAGGAGGATTTCACCTCTGTCCTTTGCACGCTCTCCAGCAAAGGAACTAACTATTAAACCTATGGATCAGATAATTACTGATTATTATTTTCGGTTTTCCGCAGTGGATAACCCAGGGGTCCTTTCTAAGATATCTGGAATTTTGGGCGCTCACAATATAAGTATCGCCTCTGTTATCCAGAAAAGGAGAGAGATGAATGGCTCTGTCCCAGTCGTAATGCTTACCCATGAAGCAAGGGAGCGTGACGTCAGAAAATCTCTGGAGCTTATTGATAAGCTTGACATTGTAACTGAAAAGACAGTTCTTTTCAGGGTGGAGAAAAAGACAGGAATCTAAATGCATATCGTTTGCCCAGATCTTGAAGGGATTTTTGTACCTGAAATCTGGATCAGTGTATCAGAAAGGACAGGGATACAAGAACTCAAATTAACTACCAGGGATATTCCTGATTATGATCAGTTGATGAAAAGGAGGCTGGAGATCCTTAAAAGAGAAGGCCTTACGATCACAGATATCCAAAGGGTAATACAGTCAATGAATCCTCTGGATGGGGCTATAAAGATTTTGGAGTGGATTAGGAAGAGATTTCAGCTTATCCTTGTCTCTGATACATTTGTCGAGTTTGCCGACCCCCTTTTGGAAAAGCTCAATAGGCCTACTCTCTTTTGTAACTCTCTTATCATTGATCTGGATGGAACAATTATCGATTATCGACTTCGACAAAGAGACGGCAAAAGGCATGTGGTTAAGGCTTTGAAGGACTTGGGCTATAAAGTAATCGCTATTGGAGATAGTCACAATGATACCACTATGCTAAGTGAGGCGAATGAAAGCATCCTTTTTAGACCACCTAAGAACATAAAAAATGAATTTACCAGTTTCCCTGTTATTGAAACGTATGAGGAGTTAAAAGCTGAACTGGAAAAGTATATATAGCACGGATTTTGATATTCGAGGTTTATGTTTTCCACGAAAGCTCCAAGTAAATAGATTAGCCTGAGTCTTCTTATATTTTTTAATTGATGTTCTTGTAAAAAGTCTTTTTACTCGCTCATGAATCTTTTCCAAAAGTGGCCAGAATCACTTGCAAAAGACTTTTTACGAGTTAGTCAATATTGATAGGTCTCTATCGAAAATTAGGCTATCTTGGTTCGTGTATTGTTGCCCATATTCTTTTTAATGCTGTATTTTACTTTGCCGTTTATTATCATTATTTATTTTTACAATAATTAGTGATGATAAGAAATCGGGGCAAGCCCTAGATATCATAGAATAATGATTTTATCCGGGTTTAACTGAATCCCACTTTAAATATAAAGAGACAGTTATGAGTATTAAGTCAAAGATACGACCCGTTTTTATTCTTTTTGTTTCTGTTATTATCTCTTGCTTCTTCACTCTCACTGCCAGCTTAGCCCTAGCCATATCTCCTCCACCAGATGTTGATTACGGAAGTGTCATGGATGAACAACAGGGAGGAGGTGGTCTGGCAGCTGAGATAATCCGTATCTTAAATGGTAATAATATCCAGTCTCGAGAAGATCTGCGGTTTGCCTCACCCAACCGCCTGGGTCTTATCTTTAAGGCTACTTACAACAGTCAATCCAATATCCTTGGTTCCCTTGGCTATGGCTGGGCCCATACCTATAAATCTTCCCTTGATCCTTCATTTGGAATAGAGGGTGTGACTTATATAAAGATTATCGATAACACCGGACGGTCCTCATATTTTCTTGAGGAGACACTTGGTCTTTATAAAGGCGCCTTTAAAGAGCTCACTCATGTCAAGGCAGAAGAAGGAGGTTATGTCTGGTATCGCCTGGACGGAAGCCGTCTCTGTTTTTCTTCTTCAGGCAGACTCACCTGGATAGAGGATGAAAAAGGCAACCGCCTTGAGCTTGCTTACTCAGATAATAAACTTCAAACCGTTACAGATACTTCCAGCAGCCGTATGCTCACCTTTAACTATAACGGCAATGGCAAACTGGAGTCTATATCCGGCCCCATTACTGATGCAGTCCCATCCGGTATCTGGGTAACCTATAGTTACGATACCAACCAGAATCTCACCTCCGTCACCTATGCGGACGGTTCAGGATTTAACTATGCCTACACTGATCCCAATGATGTCCATAATCTTACTGAAAAAAAGGATAAACTAAATCATCTTTTAAGTACATGGTCCTATGATAACCAGGATCGTGTCATCAACAACTTCAGTGCAAAGGGCAAGGGAGTAAGTATCAGCTATGTCAGTGCCATCCAGGTGGATGTGACAGACGCCTATGGCACCATCCGTACCTATACTCTGGGAGACATAGACGGCCGCAAGAGGGTGACTGCAATGAGCGGGACTGCAGGTGCTCCGTATAGCGACGGCAATGCCACCAGGTGGGTATATGATGACAGCATGAGACTCAGTGAGGTGGAGTATTCAGGAGGCACTATCAACCAGTACCAGGACTATGATGACTGGGGGAATCCTCAGACAGTGAAGCTTTCTGTTGGCACCCCTGAAGAAAAGGTAACCACCTATACTTATCATCCAGAGATGAATGTGGCAATAAACCGAATCGAGGCCAGTATCCTGGGTGGAGGTAACAAGGTGACCATCTGGGACTTTGACAATGACTATGATGCCACCCCCAATGAAGAGCCCACCAGGTTACTTTCCCGTATAATTGAGAAAGGGTTTACAAAAGATACATCAGGTGGTGTTATCCCCTATGAGTACATCACCACCTTCATCTATAACAGCAAAGGCCAAATATTGTCCATTGACGGGCCTCTTCCTGGAAGTGATGACATAACGTCCTTTACCTACGATACAACAACAGGAAACCTTCTCGGAATAACAAGACCCTTGATTGGAAGTACTAGCCTTTCTGAATATGATGGCGCTGGTATGTTAGGTAAGGTGACCGATGTAAATGCTCAATCAAAGAGCTTTTCCTATGACGGGAGGGTCAGGATTACTGCTATTATCAATAATGCTGATGGAAGCTCAACAACCTTTACTTATAATATTGCCGGCCAACCGGAATCCCTAACCGATCCTGATGGAATCACCCGCGGCTTTTCCTACGATACCGTTTATGGCAGATTTATCAGAATCACGGATCCTGAAGGAAATTATATAGCCTATGGCTATGACGCACAGGGAAACCGGATAGAGATGAGCTACCATGACCCATTAGACAGCCGTACTTTCTGGAAACGTTATACCTATCAACAGCCTGATATCCCGGGCAAACTCTGGAAGGTGATAAACTCGGATGATACCTATACTGAGCATGGCTACGATAGTGCAGGAAATACCGCTTTAAAGACTGACCATTTAGGCAATGCCACCACGTATAATTACGATCCGCTAAACCGTCTTATTATGGTTATACAGCCAGGGAATGTGACAAGCTCTTACTCTTACAATATCCAGGACAAACTCTCAGGTGTAACCGATCCAGAAGGCCATGAAACAACATACATCTATGATGACATGGGGAGACTACTTTCCACCACCTCACCTGATACTGGCACTGTCACCTTTGTTTATAATGAAGCAGGCAATCTTATCCAAAAGACCGATGCAAAAGGAACCACAGTCACATATACATATGATCCCTTAAACCGCCTTTTAGCAAGCCATTTTTCTGATCCATCCCAGGATATAACCCACTCCTATGGTCAGGGTACAAATGGCAAAGGAAGGCTTACAGGGATAACCGATCCTTCGGGAAACATGGCTTACGAGTATGACGCCCTGGGCAGGATTGCCCATGAGATAAGGACTGTCGATGAACGTGATTTTACAATAGAATACATATACAGCGCTGCAGCTCGCCTCACAGGTATTATCTATCCCACAGGAAGGACTGTCACCTATAGCAGAAATATTTTAGGAAAAATATCAGGTGTCTCTACAACATATAACGGAAATACCAAGACACTGGTAAATAACCTTACATATCTCCCATTTGGTCCTGCTAAAGGAATGGATATGGGAACAGGTAGTGCGGTAAATAACCTCTTTGATGAACTCTACCGCATGACAGTGGCTAATCCCGGGGCAGAGAAAGAACGAATTTATGAATATGATGCCAATGGTAACATTACCTCAATCAATGTGACCAACAACATGGATAAAAACCAGACCTTTACCTACGATCCTTTAAACAGGTTGACCGAGGCCACAGGGATCTACGGCCCTATAAGTTACACATATGATAAAGTGGGAAACCGGCTTACCAAAACCATGGATGATCAAACCGAGACATATAATTATATCACCGGCACCAACAAACTCCAGGAGATCACAGGTCCCAATCCCGTAACCTTCACCTATGATCAAAATGGAAATACCACGGCAATAGGAAATAAGTCCCTTATCTATAATCAGAACAACCGTCTAATCCATTCAGAGGAGAATGGGACTACCTTGGGTGAGTATACCTATAATGGGTTGGGCCAGAGGGTAAAGAAGGTAACAGAAGGGCAAACGATACTCTTCATCTACGACAAAGATGGAAACATTATCACCGAGGCAGATGACAAAGGTAATATTCTGAGGGAATATGTCTACCTGAATGGAAAGATACTCGCACAGTTTACCTATGAAATACCAGAAGAAATAGAGGTAAATGTAACCACCAGCAAGGGAAGAGAACTATTCGGCATAAATGTCTATGCATTTACAGAATCAGGGAGCTATACAGGAATACACTCAGTAACCAATGATCAAGGTGTGGCCTTATTTTCACCAGAAGATTTTACAGATGGGAATTACAAGTTCAGGGCAGATTACCTCTCCTATCAGTTCTGGTCACCCGTAATTAATATTCCAGGCACCTATTCTACCCAAGTGCTTATCGAGGAAGAGTCAGCAGAGGTGACAGTCACAGTTGCAGGGGAAGAAAAAGAGGGGATTAATGTCTACCTCTTTAATGAAAACGGCTCCTATCTCGGCCTATACCAGGTAACCGACACAGAGGGCAAGGTATCATTTGACCTTCCTGTCGGTAAATCCTTTACCTTCAGGGCAGACCATATGGGAAGCCAGTACTGGAGTCATGCAACAGTTATTGAAGCAGGTGGTACTACATATGTGGATGTAGATACAGGAGGCGGTATCCTTACAGTAACTGTTCGGAAAGATGTTGACCAACCCCTAATTGGAATTAACGTCTATCTTTTTTCTCCATCAGGCTCTTACTTAGGCCATTATGATACCACCAATGAGAATGGCCAGGCCTCCTTCACTGTCTCTGAAGGAAACTATAAAGTAAGAGCAGATTACCTTGGCTACCAGTTCTGGAGCGATATTATTAGCGTTAATGAAAACACCTCCTCTATCCTTACAATCTCCCACCAGGATGTCATTATTACCGTAGAAGGGGACTATGACGGTGATATAAAGCCGAGAGAAAACCTCAATATCTACCTCTTCACCCCATCCGGCTCCTATCTGAGTCAGTACCAGGTTACTAATGATCAAGGCCAAGTTACCTTTAACCTCCCGGAGAAGGACTATAAGGTAAGGGCGGATTATCTATCCCAGCAGTACTTCTCTGAGGTATTTAACTGGACCAATGAGACAATAACAATAAACGAAGGTATTGCAGAGGTTACTGTTACCAATATGGGCCTGCCTATTGAGGATGTAAATGTCTATGTATTTAATAACTCAGGCTCTTATCTTGGTATTTATGATGTCACAGATATAAATGGTAACGCCTTCTTCAGGTTGCCTCAAGGAGACTATAACTTCAGGGGAGATTACATGGGGAGCCAGTACTGGAGTGGTGTATCTACTATCATTGCCCATGTAGAAAACCCGGTAAACATATCCACAGGAGGAGGTTCTTTTACCTTAACAGTCTTAAAGGCAGAGGAAGATCCTTTAATTGGTGTCAATTGCTATCTCTTCAGTGAATCCGGCTCCTATCTTGGTGAGCATGGGCTAACTAATGACCAAGGAGAGGTTGGTTTTAATCTTGCAGATGGCACCTATAAGATAAGGGTTAATTATCTGGGATACCAGTTCTGGACAGAGGTCTTCAGTGTACCTGATACCTCTTCCCTCACCTATACAATTGCCCACCAGGATGTAACTGTTACAGTAGAAGGAGACTATGATGGTGATATAGAGAAAAGAGAAAACCTCAATGTCTACCTCTTCACCCCGTCTGGCTCATATTTGAGTCAGTACCAGGTCACAAATGATCTGGGACAGGTTATATTTAGCCTACCTGAGAAAGACTATAAGGTAAGAGCGGATTACCTCTCAGGCCAATACTTCTCTGATATCTTCAACTGGACTGATACAACAATCACAATAAACGAAGGTATTGCAGAGATACATATGCTTCAGGGCTCTACCCCCCTTGAGAATGTGAATATATATGTCTTTACATCCTCAGATTCATATCTTGGTATCTATGGCCAAACAAATGAAGATGGTGTTGTAAACTTCAGGCTCCCTGAAGGGACATATAAGTTCAGGGGGGACTATCAGGGAAGCCAGTACTGGGCCACAGAGCCGGTTAATGCCCATCAGGTAAATATTATAAATCTCAACACAGGAGGTGGAACATTTACCCTGACAGTGGAGAAGGAGGCAGGAAGTCCTCTTGTTAATATCCCTGTCTATGTCTTTACATCAGGAGGTAGATATCTTGGTATTTCAGCTCATACTGATGATCAGGGAAAGGTCTCATTTGATCTCTCAGATGGTGATTACAAGTTCAGGGCAGATTATCTTGGATATCAGTTCTGGAGTGATGTGGCTACCATCCCAACCACACTCTCAGATACACTTACAATCCCCCATCAGGATGTAACTATCACAGTGAACGAGGTCTATGGTGCTGAAAGTGATCCTCTGGAAGGTATCAATGTGTATCTGTTTACCGCATCGGGTTCTTATATGAGCCAGTATCAGGTCACCAATGCCCAGGGACAGGTTACATTTAATCTCCCACAAGAAGACTACAAGGTCAGGGCAGATTATCTTTCAGGTCAGTACTTCTCTGATGTATTTAACTGGATGGACACAGAAGTAGATATTGACCATGGCCTAATAGATCTCCATGTTACTTTCAATGGAGAGGATGTCTATTATGCATCTGTTTATTTATTTACCGAATCAGGTCGTTACCTCGGAAGATATGAAAGAACCGATGAATATGGTCATGCAGTGTTTCTTATCCCTTCCAGATCATATAAGTTTAGAGTGGACTATGAAGGAACCCAGTACTGGAGTGGTGTGGTAAATGTAATTGCCCATGAGGAAACAGATGTTGAGCTTCCCCTGGAGCAAATTGCATTGAATTTAACCAATGATCCTGATCCTGTTAGGTTTGATGGCAAGCCGCCTGTATTTAGACCTGGAGAGCTAAAGGTGGCAAGCATAGGGAGTCTTGTCGGCATCTTAGCTCAAACAGTCGTTGCTAATACCTCTTCACCAAAGGTATACAATTACCTGAATAACTATCTCGGTACCCCTCAGATCATGACCGATGAAAATGGAGTTGTGGTCTGGGAGGCAACATATAAACCTTTTGGTGAGGCGGATGTTAATCCATACTCAAATATAGTAAATAACTTCAGGCTACCAGGCCAATACCTTGATCAGGAAACAGGACTGCATTACAACTACTTCAGGGATTATCATCCAGGGGTTGGAAGGTATATTGAGGCTGATCCTATAGGATTAAGAGGAGGGATAAATATGTATGCATATTGTATGAATGATCCAGTTAATTTGGTAGATCCAAGTGGTCAGTTTATAATTAACATCGTTGGAGCCGCAATTGGTGGGGCTTCAGGTTTCGTAAGTGGTTTTGTTGCAGGGGCTCAGGCCGGCAATATATGGGCAGGCATTGCTGGTGGTGTTGCGGGAGGAATTGTAGGAGGAATTGTAGGTGGTGTTGGTGGGTATGTTTTTTCTCCCAAGGTGGGAGCTATTGTTGGAAGTATAGTCGGAGGTGTGATTGGAGGAGCGAGCGCTGGAGGAATTACCAAGAAATTAGAGGACCCGAATGCCTCCACCGAAGAAAAGCTTTGGGCTACTGGAAAAGGCGCTGGCATTGGTCTTATTATTGGAACTTTCGGGGGTTTTGTAAGCTATACCGCAATAGGTATGAATACCTTAAGAGTTGGAGTGGACATAGGTGCGGCAGTTATCACCACCCCCATCGCATGTGTCTTGGGAGTATTCTCTAACTTGTTCATGGGACGTGACACTGAAGGCAATATCACCTCAACTCTTCCAGGTGATTGGCAATACGACCTGAGCTGGCTCTATTACTGGAATCCAGATAATCCCCAGGAAATAGATAGAAACAGTTCTGTAGAGATAAGTGTTATTGGAGGATTTCCCCCTTACACATGGCAAGTAAGCGGAAATGGATTTATCCTATCACTAAATGAAACAGAAGTGCCGTCCAACGCCCTTTATGCTAATAACACAGCCTGCGGCACTGCCACAATAACAGTTACAGATAACTATGGTGTACTTGTTAAAGGCTATGTAAGATGCACAGCAGAGAGTGATTGGGTACTGAAAGGAAGTTATCGATCAACTGATACAGGTGGTTTAGTAGGAGGGAGTAGTTGTCCTTGTTGTGGTGATAGTTATAAGGTTACTATAGGACATGAAAAATATATTGGTATAGGCTGTGGATGTTTTTCAGGTGGAGATGATGCAACATGGACAAGTACTCCAAGTGGAGCACCAGCATCACCGCCTTGTGGCAGTCCTTACAATTGTTGTGGAAGTGATGATCCAGGTCATAATTGTCACTGTATCTGGCAAGTTATATACTATTATAAATGGGAATGTACTTAATTGAAAGATTTTTCATATTTACAGCCCTTCTCTCCAAAAATATTGAGAGAAGCAAGACGGATAATATTGATAAGCAGTTTTACAGAACCCTGCCACCTATTTCCTAACCGCTTCAATGTGAAAAATCGCCCTATGCTCTATGCCCTTTGCTCCATGCTCTATGGAAATTTGTGCTGGTTTTTATCTTTGTTTTGGAGTAATGGGATTATACAATCACCATATATAAGAATGGTAGAGCGGTAAATAGAGGGATTTCCATCGATCTATATAGGATTATTAAAACGAACTAATAGCTTTAAACGAGCAATGAACAACCAGCAAAAAGCAAGGAATGTTACATATTACCGGGTTATTTATGGTGATTGTGACTCGATGGCTATAGTCTATTATGCAAATTATCTCAAATTTTTTGAGATAGGCAGGACAGAGCTATTAAGAGAGGCCGGTTTGACATACAGGGAGGTTGAAAATAGAGGGTTTTTTCTCCCGACAACAGAGACTTACCTCAAATACGTTAAACCTGCCTTATATGACGATTTATTGACAATTGAAACCACGATTGGTTTTGTGAAAAGGGCAAGTAGTAGATTTGATTATGCCATTTATAGAGGAGAGGATATTGTTGTGGGGGGCTATACAGTCCATGCCTGTCTGGATAGATACAACAAGATAGTCCCGTTTCCAGACTTTTTGCTTAACGTCTTGAA
>Ga0307427_1001402_pt1 | contig 12468 bp, 7 predicted proteins | sample SalMarWE160190MG_FD_202162 | JGI IMG/M metagenome (GOLD analysis project Ga0307427, IMG submission 202162) | Salt marsh sediment microbial communities from the Plum Island Ecosystem LTER, Massachusetts, United States - WE1603-190 | ecosystem: Environmental > Aquatic > Marine > Intertidal zone >... | reverse complement strand
GCCTTACTGACGAAGGGGACGGTGCGCGAGGCGCGCGGATTGACCTCGATGACGAAAACCTGTGCGTCCTGCACCGCGTATTGGATGTTGAGGAGGCCGCGGACGTCGAATTCGAGGGCCAGGGCGCGAGTCTGCTCGCGGACCTCGTCGAGGACGTATTCGGGCAGTGTGTGGGGCGGGAGCACGCAGCAACTGTCCCCCGAGTGGACTCCTGCGGCCTCGACGTGCTCCATGATGCCGCCGATGTAGACGTCGGTGCCGTCGGCGACGGCGTCCACGTCGAGTTCGATGGCGTTCTCGAGGAACCTGTCGATGAGGATGGAGTGTCCTGGCGCGGCCTTGATGGCGATAGCGACCAACCGTTCGAGTTCCTGGCGGTTCATCACGATGTCCATCGCGCGGCCGCCGAGCACGTAGGAGGGCCGCACGAGGACCGGGTAGCCAAGTTCTCCGACGGCCACGATCGCCTCTTCGAGCGTATCGACGGAGCGATTAGCGGGCTGGCGGAGGCCGAGCCTGTCGAGCGCGGCGGCGAAGCGGCGGCGATCCTCGGCGCGGTCAATCCTCTCGGGGGTGGTGCCGAGGATCGTGGCTCCCGCCCGCTCGAGGGGCGCAGCAAGGCTGAGCGGGGTCTGACCGCCAAGCTGGACGATGAGACCGACGGGCTGCTCGGCCTCGACGATGTTGAGCACGTTCTCGAGGGTCACAGGCTCGAAGTAGAGCCTGTCGGCGGTGTCGTAGTCGGTCGAGACCGTCTCGGGGTTCGAGTTGACCATCACGGTGTCGTAGCCGAGTTCGCGCGCGGCGAAGACTGCGTGGCAGCAGCAGTAGTCGAACTCGATGCCCTGTCCGATGCGGTTGGGGCCGCTGCCGATGATGACGACGGTAGGTCCCTCGGATGGCCGTGCCTCGTCCTCGGTCTCATAGGTCGAGTAAAAGTAGGGTGTGGCGGCGGCGAACTCGGCGGCGCATGTGTCGATGAGATTGAAGGTGGGGCGGATGCCGGCGTCGAGGCGCAGCCTGCGTGTGGCCATCTCGTCGGAGCCGATAAGATCGGCGATGTGTGCGTCGGACAGGCCCGTCTCCTTGGCCCGGCGCAGCAACGCGGGCGGCAGGGCCTCGGGCGAGCCGGCGCTGGCGACTTGTGCCTCGACCTCGATCACTTGGCGCATGTTCTCAATGAACCAGGGGTCGATCTGCGACAGATCGGCCACCTCGGCCACGCCCCAGCCGGCGCGCAGGGCGGCGAGCAAGCAGGCCAGGCGGTCGGCGGTCGGGCGGCGCAGGCCGGCGCGCAGGGCATCGCTCTCGTCGGTGCCCACGCAGGCGAGCGGGGCTTCGAGGCCGCGAATGGCCTTCAGGAGCGCCTCCTTGAAGGTGCGGCCGATGGCCATGGTCTCGCCGACCGATTTCATCGACGTGGTAAGGGTGGGGTCGGCGCCTGGGAACTTCTCGAAGGTGAAACGGGGCACCTTGACCACGCAGTAGTCGATGGCCGGCTCGAAGCTGGCGGGGGTCTCGCGCGTGATATCGTTGGACAGTTCGTCCAGGGCGTAGCCCACGGCGAGTTTGGCGGCGATCTTGGCGATGGGGAAGCCTGTGGCCTTCGACGCGAGGGCGGAGCTGCGGCTCACGCGCGGGTTCATCTCGATGACAACCATGCGGCCCGTGCCGGGGTGGAGGGCAAACTGGATGTTGGAGCCGCCGGTATCAACACCGATCTCGCGGATGACGGCGATGGCGGCGTCGCGCATGACCTGGTATTCGCGGTCGGTGAGGGTCTGGGCGGGGGCGACGGTGATGCTGTCGCCGGTGTGGACGCCCATGGGGTCGAAGTTCTCGATCGAGCAGATGATGACCACGCAGTCACGGTGGTCGCGCATGACTTCGAGTTCGAACTCCTTCCATCCGATGAGCGATTCCTCGATGAGTACCTCGCCGATGAGGCTGAGGGCGAGGCCGCGGGCGGCCGTGTCGGCCAGTTCCTCGACGTTGTAGGCCACCCCCCCGCCGGCGCCGCTCAGGGTGTAGGCAGGGCGGATGATAACGGGCAGGCCGATCTCGCGTGCGACGGCCCGGGCCTCGTCGGTGCTGCGAGCGATGCCGCTGCGGGGCAGGTCGAGGCCGATGTTCCGCATCGCATCGCGGAACTCCTCGCGGTCCTCGGCCTTGCGGATGGCGGCGGGGCTGGCGCCGACGACCTCGACGCCAAATCTCTCAAACACGCCGCGCTCGGCGAGCACGGTGGCCACGTTGAGCGCGGTCTGCCCCCCGAGGGTGGGGATGAGGGCATCGGGGCGCTCGGCCTCGATGATCTGCGCCACCACCTCGGGCGTGATCGGCTCGATGTAGGTCGCGTCCGCCATCTCGGGGTCGGTCATGATCGTCGCGGGGTTGCTGTTGACGAGCACCACCTCGTAGCCCTCCTCGCGGAGGGCCTTGCAGGCCTGGGAGCCCGAGTAGTCGAACTCGCAGGCCTGGCCGATGACGATCGGCCCCGAGCCGATGATGAGGATCTTCTTCAGGTCGGTTCGCTTCGGCATACGGTTACCTGACTGGCGTTCGGACGTGGACGCCATGCTGGCGGAGGAAGTCCTTGACCTGTCCGATGGTGTACTCGCCGTAATGGAAGATCGAGGCCGCCAGTGCCGCGTCAGCCTTTCCTTCGGTCAAGACATGCAGCATATCCCCAGGCCCGCCGGCGCCGCCGGAGGCGATTAGAGGGATCGCCACGGCATCACTGACCGCCGCGTTCAGTTCGACGTCGTACCCGGCCCTGTGCCCGTCGGCGTCGATGGAGGTCAACAGGATCTCGCCGGCCCCGAGTCTCTGCGCTTCACGCACCCAGTCGAGCGCCTCGAGGCTGGTGGGCGTCGTTCCCGCGTCGACGTACACTTGCCACCCTCGGTCCTGACGCTTGGCGTCCACCGCCACGACAATGCACTGGCTGCCGAAAGCCTCGGCGGCCTCGCGGACGAGGTGCTTCCGCCTCACGGCGGCGGTGTTGATCGAGACCTTGTCGGCCCCGGCTTTCAGGAGTGCTCGGATGTCCTCGATGCCGCGGATCCCGCCGCCGACGGTGAACGGAATGAAGACCTGCTCGGCTACCCGCGCGACGAGATCCCTGATGGTCTTGCGCGCCTGAAGGGTGGCGGTGATGTCGAGAAAGACCAATTCGTCCGCCCCGGCGTCGCTGTAGGCCCTGCCGCACTCGACGGGGTCGCCGGCGTCGCGCAGTTGGACAAACGAGCGCCCCTTGACCACCCGCCCGTCCTTCACGTCGAGACACGGAATGATTCGCTTGGCGAGCACCTAGCCCCTCCGACACAGCCGGCAGAAGTTCGTCAGCAGTTTCAGCCCCGCCGGGCCGGACTTCTCGGGGTGGAACTGCACGCCAAACACCCGCCCTTTTTGGACGGCCGAGGCGTACCTCCCGCCATAGTCCGTGCTGCCGATCACGGCGCCCGGGTCCTCGGGCTCCACGAAGTAGGAGTGCGCGAAGTAGAAGAAACTCTGGTCCACAATGCCCTCAAAGAGCGGAGAGGGATTCTCGTGCTGCACCTCGTTCCAGCCCATGTGCGGGACCTTCTGCCCGACGGCAAAGCGGGCGACGTTGCCGGCAATGATGTTCAGCCCCTTGTGTTGCCCGTGCTCGGCGCTTTCGCCGAAGAAGAGATGGAGCCCGAGGCAGATGCCAAGAACCGGCTTCCCGGAATCACCGGCCTCGTGCATCGTCTCGAGGAGGCCCAATTCGCTCAGATTCTGCATCGCGCGCCGGAACGCCCCGACGCCGGGCAGGACGATACCATCGGCAGCGAGAATTCCGCTACGGTCGGAAACGACCGCCGCGCCCTCGCCGAGGCGGTCAAGGGCGCACTTGACGCTCTTGAGGTTGCCCAATCCGTAATCGACGATGGCGATCATCTATTCCCACTCGATGGTGCTGGGCGGCTTCGAACTGATGTCGTGGAGGACGCGGTTGACACCATCTACCTCGTTGATGATGCGGGCCGAGAGGCGCCCGAGCAGGTCGTCGGGCAGCCTGGCCCAATCGGCGGTCATGCCGTCGCGGCTCGTGACGACTCGGATGGCTACAGCAAAGTCATAGGTCCGCGCGTCGCCCATCACGCCCACACTGCGCACAGGGAGCAAGACGGCGAAGGACTGCCAGATGCGGTCATAGTGTTCCCAGGTTCTCACTTCCTCCTGCACGACGGCGTCGGCTTGCCGCAGAATGTCGAGCCCTTCGGGAGTAACCTCCCCCACGACCCTTACCGCCAACCCCGGGCCGGGAAAAGGCTGGCGATGAACGATGCTGTGGGGAAGGCCAAGTTCCCTGCCGAGTTCGCGCACCTCGTCCTTGAACAGCTCGCGTAGCGGCTCGATGAGCTCGAACTGCGACCAACTCGGCATGCCGCCGACATTGTGGTGGCTCTTGATTCGCGCTGACGGCCCCCCGAAGGCGGATCGGCTTTCGATGAGGTCGGGGAAAAGCGTGCCCTGCGCCAGGAAGCGGGCCCCGCCAAGTCGCTCCGCCTCCTCCGTGAACACACGGACGAACTCGTCGCCAATGATCAGCCGCTTCTCCTCCGGGTCGGTCACGCACTTGAGCCGCTCGAGGAACCGCTCCACAGCGGCCACAGCGATAACATTCAAGCCGATCTCGTCGCGCGCTACGTGCATGACCTCCTCGGCCTCGCCCGCGCGCAGCACCCCGTTGTCCACGAAGATGCACGTGAGCTGGTCGCCGACCGCGCGATTGACGAGGGTGGCGACCACGGTCGAGTCGATCCCGCCGCTCAGGCCGCACACCGCGCGCTCGGCCCCGACGCGCTTGCGAATGGCGCGCGTGGCCTCTTCGATGAACGACTCCATCGTCCAGTCGGCGCCGCAGCCGCAGATGTCGAACAGGAAATTGCGAAGCATCTGCTTGCCCTTGGGTGTGTGGCTCACCTCGGGATGGAACTGCACGCCGTAGAGCCGACGCGTCGTGTCGGCGAATGCAGCGACGCCGACCGTGGGCGTTCGCGCTGTCACGTTCGCGCCGGCGGGCAGCCCGGTGACGCTGTCGCCGTGGCTCATCCACACCCGCTCGGTGTCATCGCAGCCGGCGAAGAACGCGTTGCGTTCGACGATCTCGATGGCGGCGGGCCCGTATTCGCCTGCGTCGCCTCGCTCGACCCTGCCACCCATCAGATTGGCGAGGAGCTGCATGCCGTAGCAGATGCCAAGGACCGGGACGGCGAGGTCCAGGAGGCCTGGCTCACAGGTCGGCGCTCCCTCGGCCCACACACTCGATGGGCCACCCGAGAGGATGATGCCCCTGGGCTGGAGGTCTCGCACCGCGTCGAGCGACATCGTACAGGGTTCGAGGCGGCAGAAGACATGCTGCTCGCGCACCCGCCGCGCGATGAGTTGGCTGTATTGAGAGCCGAAGTCAAGGATGAGAATCGTATCGTGGTCCACTACGGTTCCTCGCGCGCGGCCGGCTGAGCCGCCGACCGACTGTATCCCGCCATCATTTCCGTGAACTCGTCGAAGAGCCGCCTGGAGTCGTGCGGTCCGGGAGAGGCTTCAGGATGATACTGCACGGCGAAAATGGGCAGCCTACGGTGTCGGAAGCCCTCGAGCGTGCCATCGTTCAGATTGACGTGGGTGAGTTCCACCTCGTTGGCAGGAAGCGAATCGATATCCACGCAGAAGCCATGGTTCTGGCTGGTGATGTCCACCTTGCCGGTGGCGATTTCCTTGACCGGGTGGTTGGCTCCGCGGTGGCCGAACTTCAACTTATACGTTTTCCCGCCAAGCGCAAGGCCCAATAGCTGGTGTCCGAGACAGATTCCGAAGATGGGCTTCGTGCCCAACATCTCCCGGATTTCGCGGACCACGTGGGGCACGCCCGCGGGGTCACCCGGCCCGTTCGAGAGCAGGAACCCGTCGGGCCCAAGGGCCAGGGCCTCGGAGGCTGGCGTGGTGGCCGGCACGACCAGCACCTCGCAGCCGGTCGCGGCGAGCAGCCGCAGAATGTTCCGCTTGCACCCGAAGTCGTAGACCACCACGCGGAAGCGCCTCGCCGCCGGCGAGTCCCAGTGATACGTCTCGGCGCAGGTGACGTGCTGGACCATGTCGCGGCCGACCAGTCCCGGCCAGGCGCGGGCCATCTCGATGAGTTCGTCGGCACTGCGGCCGTCGGTCGAGATGGCCGACTTCATCGCCCCGACGGTGCGGATGTGGAGGGTGAGCGCGCGGGTGTCCACCCCCTCGATGCCCACGACGCCCTGGCTCCGCAGGTAGTCGGGCAGCGACCGGCGCGCCCGCCAGTTGCTCGGCACGCGGCAGCATTCCTTGACGATGAGTCCCTCGACCTGGATGCGCTCCGACTCGGTGTCATCGGGGTTGACGCCGGTGTTGCCGATGAGCGGATAGGTCATTGTGACGATCTGCCCGGCGTAGGACGGGTCGGTTAGGATCTCCTGGTAGCCGGTCATCGAGGTATTGAACACTATCTCACCGCACGGCGTCCCCGCCGCGCCGAACGAGCGGCCACGGAAAACCCGCCCATCCTCGAGGGCAAGCAGCGCATCGCGACCGTCCTCCACGAGCTACCTCACTTCCGTCGCGAACTTGTCCACGGGTTCGGGCGCCGGGCACAGGTAGCGGCCGGTGAAGCACGCCGTGCAATAGTCCTGCGGCGGGCCGCTGACGGCCGAGAGCAGCCCATCGACGCTCAGGTAGCCGAGGCTGTCGACGACCACGCCGATATGGACCTCCTCGACGGTGCGCTCGTGGGCCGCCAGATCGGCGGCCGTCGGGAAGGCGATCCCGAAGAGACCACAGCACTCGCGCAACCGGTCTTCGCCGTGCGCAGACCGGCTCGTCGAACGTTGGTTCAACCGCCGCATCCTGATTGTGCTGTGCCCTGCTCTTGCGTGTGTCTTCCGCTTCGACCGGAGACAGTTGGTAGGCAAGCCAGACAAACGACCCACGACACATTCTAGATCGGTGTGCGGCGGGGCTCAAGCAAAAAAAGGTTCAACGCCCATTACCGGGATAAAGGAGTTGAGGACAACGGTAGCGCTGCTGTATTCGGAAGGTGACCAAAAGACTTTCGGATACAGCGAGGAGGCTACCGTTGTCCCACGAACAGTTTACGGCAGTTTTGGGGAAAGCGAAGACGATTCGGCCGAAGAGTGTTTATAATAGTGATTCCGCCCGAACAGGTCGGAGGAAATGACCTGCGTCATGACAACGGCGCAGTCGGTCGTGTCGGGAGATGAACGAGTGACGAGTACACACTGGGTTAAGGCGGTTCTTGCGGCCTTTTTGGCGGCAGCGATGCCGGCGGCCCCGGCCGTTGGTGCGGAGAGCGACTTTCACGAACGCCTTCAAGCCGAGTGGCAGAGGCAACTCCTCGACGTGGCGCCGACGTCGGGCGGCGGCCGGGCGGGCGGCGTGTCGACGCAGTCGGATGCGGCCGGAGGCTGCGACGGGGTCAAGAACGGCGGATTCGGCTTCCACACGAACCAGCAGGCCAAGCCGTGGTGGCAGGTCGACCTGGGCGCCAAGGCCCGTCTCGACCGCGTCGTCGTCTACAACCGCTGCAACACCGCCGACGAGCGTGCGGCCAGGCTGCACGTGATGCTCGGCGACGACGGCAAGACGTGGCGGACCGTCTACCGCCACAACGGGAAGACCTTCCTTGGCCACACCGACAAGAAGCCGCTCGTCGTGGGGGTCAAGGGCGAGTCGGCACGGTTCGTGCGGATCCAGTTGCCCGACAACACCTGGTTGCACCTCGACGAGATCGAGGTGTATGGCGCGGACGATCCGAACAAGAACATCGCCCTCAACAAGCCGGCCGATCAGTCCAGCGCGGGCACGTGGTCCACCCGCAAGCGTGTGACGGGCAAGGCCGCGAAGGGCCCCAAGGCCAAGGCAGCCGTCCCGCAGGGGCCGTACGTCGCTGCGGTGCAGGACGTGCTCGCCTCGGGGGCGCTGCTGGCCGAAGACCTGCGAAGCGCGGGCATCGACACGGCCGCCTTCGAGCGGGCGGCCGCGGGAATCGCGAAGGCCCTCAAAGCCCTGGCGGCGGACAGCCCCGAATTCAGCAGCCATACCTTGTACTTCCGCGCCCGCCGGGCCGTGCGGGAACTGGCGCGCGAGAACCCCGTGCTGGACTTCGACGAGGTGCTGCTGGTCAGCCGGGGCGCGAACAACCTGGGCCTGCCGGCAAACTGGCAGAGCAACTCGAGCCTCAGGCAGACGGGCTACGACAACATCATCGGCGTCCTTTCGGACTTGCGATCGGGCGGAAAGATCCGGACGCTGTTCAGCCCGAAAGACAAGAAGTTCGTCGGCGACGTGGACCTTCACTTCGACGCGACGAAACTGCTGTTCTCCATGCCCGACCCGAACGGGCAGTGGGGCGTCTTCGAACTCGACGTCGATCTCCGCTCGCCCCAGCGACTGCGGCAACTGAAACTCATCGACCAGCCGGACGTGAGCAACTACGACGCCTGCTACCTGCCCGACGGGAACATCATGTTCTCCTCGACGGCCCCGTTCATCGGCGTGCCGTGCGTGCGGGGCAACTCCAAGGTGACCAACCTGTATCTGCTGGAGACGGCTTCGGGCGGGATCCGCCGCCTGACGTTCGACCAGGACCACAACTGGTGCCCAACCGTCCTGAACGACGGGCGGGTCGGCTATCTGCGGTGGGAGTACTCCGACCTGCCTCACTCGAACTCGCGAATCCTGTTCCGCATGAACCCCGACGGCACGGGCCAGGCGGAACTCTATGGCAGCAACTCGTTCTGGCCGAACGGCATCTTCTACGCCAGGCCCATCCCGGGCCACCCGAGCAAGGTGGTCGGCATCGTCACGGGCCATCACGGCGTCAAGCGGATGGGCGAACTGGTGATCTTCGACCCCGCCAGGGGCCGGCGGGAGGCCGACGGCGTCGTCCAGCGGATCCCGGGGCGGGGCAAGAAGGTCGAGCCGATCATCCGCGACCGGCTCGTCGATTCGTCCTGGCCGAAGTTCCTGCATCCGTATCCCCTCACCGACAAGTACTTCCTCGTCTCCTGCAAGCCGACCACGTCGTCTCTGTGGGGCGTTTACCTCGTGGACGTCTTCGACAACATGGTGCTGCTGGCCGAGCGGACGGGCTTCGCCCTGCTCGAGCCGATCCCCCTGCGCAGCACGCCCAGGCCGCCCCTCGTCACCAGCCGCTGCAACCCCGAACGCAGGGATGCCCTGGTCTACCTGGTCGACGTGTACCGCGGCGGCGGGCTGGCGGGCATTCCGCGCGGAACGGTGAAGAAGTTGCGGCTGTTCACGTATCACTTCAGTTATCACGGGACGGGCGGGCTGCTGGGCGTGGTCGGGGCCGACGGGCCGTGGGACATCAAGCGTGTGCTCGGCACGGTGCCCGTCGCGACCGACGGCTCGGCCGTCTTCCGCGTGCCGGCCAACACGCCGATCTCCGTCCAGCCCCTCGACGCCGACGGCCGCGCGCTCCAGATCATGCGCAGTTGGTTCGTGGGCATGCCCGGCGAGACCGTATCCTGTGTCGGTTGCCACGAGAGGCAGGGCCAGACCCCGCCCGTCGTCGCAAGCGAGGCGCTGCGGCGAAAGCCGTCGGACATCGAGCCGTGGCGCGGGCCGGTCAGGGGCTTCAGTTTCGCACGCGAAGTCCAGCCCGTGGTGAACAAGTACTGCCTCGGCTGTCACAGCCCCGACGCCGGCGGGCGATTCAAGCCCGCCCAGATGCCCGACCTTCGCGGCATCGCCATCGACGGGTGGCGATCGCAGCACAAGGGCAACGGCGGGCACGACAGCGGGAAATTCTCGGTCGGCTATAACGCGCTGGCGAGGTACGTGCGGCGGCCGGGCATCGAAAGCAACATCCGCATGCTCACGCCGATGGAGTTCCACGCCGGCACGACCGAACTGGTTCAGATGCTCACCAGGGGCCACAACGGCGTGAGGCTGGACGAGGAAGCGTGGGACCGCCTGATAACGTGGATCGACCTCAACACCCCCTACCACGGCACGTGGAGCGAGATCGCGGGCGCCAAGCGCGTCGACAAGCAGGCCGCCCGGCGGCGGGAGATGATGAAACGCTACGCCTGCATGGACACCGACGACGAGGCCATCTCGCCGCTGCCGGAAAAGAAGATCGACCCCGTCATCCCGCCGGCGGCGCCCCGTTCGCCCGCCCGAGCGCCTGCGTGCCCGGACTGGCCGTTCGACGCCGCCGAGGCCCGGCGGAGACAGGAGGCACTCGGGCAATTCCAAAAGACGGTCGACCTCGGCGGCGGGGTCAATCTCGATCTGGCGCTCGTGCCGGCGGGCGAGTTCGCTATGGGCGACGCCGCCGGCAACCGCGACGAACGGCCGCTCAAGCGAGTGCGGATCGACAGGCCGTTCTGGATGGGAACCGTCGAGGTCACCAACGAGCAGTTCGCCCTCTTCGACCCGCTTCACGACAGCCGCGTCGAGCCGAAACACGGCTACCAGTTCGGGATCCACGGCTACCCTGTGAACGGCCCCCGCCAGCCTGTCGTCCGCGTGTCGTGGCGGCAGGCGCTGGCGTTTTGCGAATGGCTTTCCGCCCAGCCTGCCGGCGGCGGACTGACGTTCTCCCTGCCGACCGAGGCCCACTGGGAATACGCCTGCCGCGCCGGGTCGGCCGGGGCGTTCTCCTACGGCGGCCCCGACGCGGACTTCTCGACGTTCGCGAACGTCGGCGATGAGAAGATGCGCGAGTTTGCCAGCGACCCCTACACCACAGCCGTGCCGATGAAGAACCCCAACCGCTTCGACGACTGGCTCCCGAGGGACGAGCGCTTCAACGACGGCCAACTCGTCTCGGCCGACGTGGGCGGCTACCAGCCGAACGCCTGGGGCCTGCACGACATGCACGGCAACGTCGCGGAATGGACCCGCACGGCCTACCGCCCGTATCCGTACAACGCATCGGACGGGCGAAACGCCCCGTCGCTGACCGGCCTGAAGGTCGTCCGCGGCGGCTCGTGGTACGACCGCCCCAAACGCTGCCGATCCGCCTTCCGCCTGGCCTACAGGGCGTACCAGCCGGTCTACAACGTGGGCCTGCGAGTCGTCGCCGAACCACCCCACCCCAAGGTCGCCGCAGCCAAAGCCAAGTAGGCCGCGCGGCGAGCCGTTTACGCAATCATCTCCCAGTCCCGCACTCGTCGCTGTCGCGAATAATCGCGAGGCAAACCAGACCCTGATGAAGGCCGTGTCGGGCAGGATCACGGTCCGGCGAAGGGGCCGAGGGAGCCTTGCAGGAACCGGAGACGATTCCACCTTAAACCAGCGCCCAGTTCTTGGGGACACGCTCATGCTCAACATCGTCGCCAGGCCGGGCGCTATGGATGAGTTGGTTCGCATCCTACCACCACCCCTCCTCCGAGGCAAGGGCGTGTGAGGGAAGGCGCGGGCGGGTGCGACTGACGACAGCCTTGCGGGAATCTGGCGACATGATAGAATCATCGGAAGGGCCCACGATGGTCGTGGGCTCGAGTCCATCCGGGGAATTCCGGATGATTGGAATCCACTCGTCCAGGCGGTAAGATTCAACGCGTCTGGGGCCGGAGGTTCCAGTACCGCCGCGTGTCGACGCGGCTCGCTGGATGGACCCCGGTCTCCGGTCGAACCAGGCCCCCGACGGGCGGTCAGGGTTGCAGTGTGCTGTCCACGACTTGCGCACCGAAGCCCCGCAGGAGCTCGCCATGAACGGTCGACAGCGGCTCGCCGCCACGCTCAGCCACGAGCAGCCGGACTGCGTGTGTGTCGACTTCGGCGCGACGTTCGGCATCGACGAGTCGGATTGGAAGCCGTTCACGCTGTTCGACGGCACCGAGTGGTACGTGTCCAGCCGATGAATCTCTTGAGGGAGTGACGACATGCGTATCCATGCAGCGCTCATTCTCGCCGGGCTTTGCGCCGCGGTCGCCGCCGGTCCGGCCTGCACGCGGGCAAGCGCGGCGGAGGCGCGGGCACCGAGGGAATACCACGTTTCGGTGCGCGGGGACGATTCCGCCGACGGCTCGGAAGCCCGCATGCTGAGGACCATCTCGGCTGCGGCGCGGCTGGCGCAGGCGGGCGACGTGATCACGGTGCACGAGGGCGTCTATCGCGAACGCATCGCCCCGCCTCGCGGCGGCGCGTCGGACCGCGAGCGCATCGTCTACCGGGCCGCCCCCGGCGAGAAGGCGGTCGTCAAGGGGTCCGAAGTCGTCAAGGGCTGGGAGAAGGTTCAGAACGATACCTGGAAGGTTGCCCTCCCGAACCGGTTCTTCGGCGACTTCAACCCCTATAGCGACCTGATTCGCGGCGACTGGTTCAACCCTAGGGGCCGGCAGCATCACACCGGCGCGGTCTATCTGAACGGCCATTGGCTGACGGAAGCGGCTAAACGGGACGACGTGCTGAAACCCG
>Ga0307427_1001401_pt1 | contig 12477 bp, 10 predicted proteins | sample SalMarWE160190MG_FD_202162 | JGI IMG/M metagenome (GOLD analysis project Ga0307427, IMG submission 202162) | Salt marsh sediment microbial communities from the Plum Island Ecosystem LTER, Massachusetts, United States - WE1603-190 | ecosystem: Environmental > Aquatic > Marine > Intertidal zone >... | reverse complement strand
CGACCGCCCGTTCATCACCGAATCGTATCTTAGCCCCCCTCCTTAAAAGTTTCTGCCACAGGGCTCCCGCCATCGCTGCTGCGGGGTTTACCTGAGGCTGAAAAGGTCCCTGAAATGCAATCCAGTAGATGATGTTGCGAAAAATCCGGGAAAAGGTGCCGGGAGGAATGAGCAGCTTCATCGCGTACACCCCGCCGACTACAAGCCCCTCTGGTGGATCTTCCTCTGCTGTGATATCCAGGACCCTTACCTGGTAAACCTGCCCTGCAAATCCACCGCCCACGAACCTCTCCACCACGAGCTTGAGACATGCTTCATCTGACCCGCTGAACCCCGTAACCTGGTAGTGGAGCTCAGCGCCTACCTCGTAGCGGTTAAGCCTCATGGGCCTGTACAGGGCTGTATTGCGAAACTCCTCTTCGAGCTGCCAATAGACAGCATCCGGTGCAGCGAGACTCATTTCCCTTTTCTCTGCCCCCATTCCGTTCGTGTCAGAGAGAATCGACATGCATCTGTATTTCTGGATGTATAGCCATTTATTTGAAAGGAGGCAGTACCGCCATAATTGCACTGCTTCTTTACCTACGTGCTCAATCCCCTGGTATCGGGCAACTGAGCATACATCGCTTTTATGCAAGGAGACTTCTAGCCATGATGATCTTTTCAACCTCAGTGGTCCCCTCATAGATCTCCGTGATCTTGGCGTCTCGGAAGAGCCTCTGAACCTTATACTCAGCTAGATACCCATACCCTCCGTGCATCTGAAGGGCCATATCACAGCATTTCACCGACATCTGGCCGCAGAACGATTTGGCCGCTGCAATGAGCTTGGGATCGATGCTGCCCCTATCAACCCTCCAGGCTGCCTGGTAGACCAGGTTTCTGCCTGCCTGGATCCAGGTGAACATATCGGCGATCTTGAACTGGATGGACTGGAATGAGGATAAGGGGGCGCCGAAGGCCACCCTCTTCTTCACATGCTTGATACTCTCATCCAGGGCGCCACGGGCGGTTCCCACTGCCTGGGCAGCCACGATAATCCTGTCCAGGTTAAAGAGGTGCATGGCCTCAGCAAAACCGTTTCCCTGTGCACCTACTATGTTCGAGCAGGGAACCCTTACATTGTTGAACGCCAGCTCCGCCGTGTCAGAGGCCCTCACCCCGAGCTTGCCCGTCAAATGGTTCGCCTCAAATCCCTCCCGGTCCGTTTCCACCATGATCATGCTGTGCCGTCTATGCCGGTTCGGATTATCCGGATCGGTCACCACGAAACAGATCAGGTGGTTCGCCCTGTCTCCATTGGTGATAAACATCTTTGAGCCATTGATGACATACTCGTCGCCTTTCCGCACCGCCGTAGTTCCCGTAGCGCCGGCGAGATCGGAGCCGGCGTCAGGCTCGGTAAAGGCGCTGCCGATGACCGCCTCGCCCTGTACGATGGGAGGCAGGTAACGCCTTTTCTGCTCCTCGGTGCCGAACTCCTGTATAATCTCCGCTCCGTAGGATGAAATAAGGATCGCAACTGCGATCCCGGGATCAACGGCTGCGAATTCCTCGAATATAAGACAGTATTCCAGCATGCCCATGCCAGGCCCGCCGTACTCCTCCTTGATGAATGTCCCCACAAAACCGAGCTCGGCTGCCTTCTTGTGGAGGGACTCATCGAAGGTCTCATCCCGGTCGAATTCCTCCGCCCTGTCAGGAAACTCACCTTCAGCAAATTCTCTGGCCGCCCTTGCGATATCCTTCTGCTCCTTGCTGAGTTCAAAATCCATCTCGCCTCTCCTTTCTTCTAAGACACTAAATGCAAGTGAGCATCGAGATGTCTTTTTTTGCTATGCCCTGATGATGCTTTGACCATTGTCCCGAAAAACCGGATGAATCCAATCCGCATACTACCTTTATGGGTTGATTGCCCTTCGGCCTCGAGCCTTTCGGCCCCGAGCTCAAGGCCGAGGGGCTCATGGCCGAGGGGCAATTCATCCCGTTTTTCGGGACCGTGCAATGCCTTTTATTGAAAGGGCATAGGCCAAAAAAAGACATCTCGATGCTCAGTGATACGTTTCTTTCATAATGAACCCTGAAGAGCCCCTCGGCCTCGAGCTCAAGGCCGAGGGGCTCATGGCCGAGAGGAAACGCCGTGGTCATGTACTAAAGTCTTATATGAACATACTTATCATAAAACAACCGCACCCTTTATAATATGGATGGAAGCAAGAACGCTATCTCTTTTTTATGAACTGCAGGAGATCAGGCAAAGAAGCCTGCTGAAGGGGCAAAGGAATACCTTCTCGATAGGTTCGGATGATTGCGTGCCTGGGCCTAGTCGTCCCCAGCCGGTACAGGTAGGAAGGTGCAGCTGATGGTAGGCAGTTTGCCCGTAATCACACGAATGTCGACTTTTTACGAGACCATCAAAATTATCTTGACATGTTTTGCCGATACATGTTTATTTCTTGGCGGAAATCGTGGATTACAAAAAAAGGAGAGGTGATCGTGAAATCCTTAAAGAATAACGCAATGATCTTACTTATGGTATCACTCGTACTGTTTACCTTTTCCACAAATGCTCAGGCAAAAGACGTGGTTGAAAGCTCCTACCACGGCCAGCTCGGAAGGAGCCCTGCTCTTGGGGGTTGGGGAAACGGCCTCGGCATGCTGGAGAAGTGGTGTGCGCTTCCGAATTTCAGCTTTGAAAAACAGGGAAGGATCAAGGGGTGGATGGAGCAATGCGGCAAGTGTCACACGTCAACCTATAGGGATCCTACGACCGGCAAGACTGATTGCACCCTCTGCCATGAGACTAAGGACGGCAAAGGGGAACCAACGATAGCGCAATGCCTCAAGTGCCATGTCAAGGATTATGAAAAAAGAGGTTCTCTATTCGATGAAGAGCATGATGTCCATATCGCGGTGGGAATGCGGTGTCATGACTGTCACGCGAGGCTTTCGGATCCCCATAGCGACCACCAGTTCGCAAAGGGATATGCTATTGACACCACCGAAGACACCATGAAAGGAACCCTCTCGTGCCTGACATGCCATGAGGAAAGGCCTCACGGCAAGGTCGATGAGGGCGATATCCTGGATAGCAAACATGTCAACAAGATTGCCTGTGTCACGTGCCATACCGGACCAAGGCCCGGAAAGGCCATAGAGAGCAGAAGTTGGAATGAATTTACCGAAGATGGAAAACCGCTCACGAAAATGAGGGCGCCCGGATGGATCCCTGAACATAAATGGTACGCGGGGAAAAAGCTCGGTCATCTGCCTATCTTAGGACCAACGGACCTTATGGCCAAGATATACCCCTTCAATGTGGTGGAGGCAACGTGGTTTATCGAAACCAGCGGCTCAGCACTCGACGATGTTATCATTGTCCCAGAGGTCAAGGCAGCGGATGCAAACAATGATAGGGTAACCACGGTGGAGGAAATGCGAAAATACCAGAAGGGAAAATACAGTGATGCCACCCTGGTGACCAGGGAATTCAACTTTAGTATAAGCCATTCAATTGTTCCCAGTGAGAAAGCCTTCAATTGCTTTGATTGCCATGGAAAAAACGCCTATGTCCTCAACTGGGAAGAGCTTGGCTATGGTACAGACCCACTGGAGTAGAGGGTCTTTGTTAACGCCTCACAATCCGGATGCCCTCCCTCGTGCAGAGCGGAGGGCATCTTTGCATGAAAATTGAGGAAAATTTGGTGAGTTGCTGGAAAACAGGTTTTCCGTTGTTAAGAAAATGCTATTATCTTCCGATAAACTAAAACAAGGCAAAGGGCTCACCATGCTCATCTCAAAAAACCGACAAAAGAAATACCAAACCTCGCCCGCTCCTATCCGATAACGGCCAAAAGACCGGGCGGCCAACAAACATCCAACAGAGGAGATTCTATGGGCATGAAAGAAGGACTCGGCGAGGCCCTGAAAGGGGCGGCCAGGATACTGCCGGGGATCGGCTCCTATCAGGACAAGGAATCGATCAGGGAGAGCGATAAAAAATTTAGAGAATCCCTCAGTTCGCAGGTATCTGACCACGTGAAAACCATTGAGAGATTGAAGACCAGCATCGCCCGGGGAGGATCGTTCTTGTTTCTAAAAGATCTCGATGACCTTGCCCGAAAGATGGATACGCTCTCCCGGAGGCTTGAGTTTGCCTCGAGGGGATACGCTCCGGTATTCGACTCGGACCGGGTAGGCGAGGATGCCCTCCAAAGGCTCTTTGACTTTGACAGATCCCTCAAGAATGACATCGATCAGGTTGACCCGCTGGTAGCAAAGATATCGAAGAAGGCGAAGGAAGTCGACCTCGAACTCCTCAAGGAGCTCGATGAGGCCCTTTTGGGGATAGAACAACGGATTGACGAGCGGGAACGCCTTTTGAAACTGTAGCATTCAGCGGGCAGCTATCCGCTCAAGGAGGCGCGTATGGTCTTTATGGAAGTGTTGGAATGGTTTGATGAAACCGGGCAAGAGATGGTCCATAAGATCCCCGAAAAGGGATCTGCTGACATCAAACTCGGTGCCCAGTTGATCGTCAGGGAAAATCAGGCTGCCGTGTTCTTCAGGGATGGCAAGGGACTCGACCTCTTGGGTCCGGGAAGACACACCCTCTCAACCCTCAACCTTCCCATTGTGACCAGGGTCCTGAGCCTACCCTTTGGCTTTAAGAGCCCATTTCGCGCCGAGGTCTACTTCACCAACCTCAAGAGCTTTGTGAATGTGAAGTGGGGCACTACCGAGCCCGTGGCGTTCAGGGACAACGAGCTGGGCTTGGTGAGGCTAAGGGCCTTCGGCGTCTATGCTATGAGGATCGTCCAGCCGCTTCTGTTTATCAACACCCTGGTAGGTACCCAGGGGGCCTACAATACCGAACAGCTCGGAGATTACCTCAGGGAGATCATCGTATCGAGGTTTAACGACATGGTCGGCGAGATCCTCGACACGATCCTCAACCTGCCGAAATACTACGACGAGCTAGGTGTAGCGCTCAAGGCCCGGGTTCAAGAGGATTTCGGGAGATTCGGGATCCTGCTTGAGGATTGTTTCATTAACTCCATCACCCCGCCGGTCGAGGTTCAGAAGATGATCGATGAAAAAAGCGGCATGGGTGCTGTAGGCGATCTGGATAGGTTCATGAAATACAAGGCGGCCAAGGCCATGGGCGATGCAGCCAGCCAGCCGGGCGAAGGCGGCTCCGCCGGTACTGGTATGGGTCTAGGGCTGGGCGCAGGGCTTGGCATGATGATGCCCGGCATCCTTCAGCAATCCATGCAGGCAACGACCCAAGGCCAGGTCCAAAAGATCGAGTGTCCAAAATGCCATTCCCAGATAGACGCGGCCTCCCGATATTGCCCCCAGTGCGGGCATCAGATTATTATCGAGAATACGTGCCCACACTGCGGCAAGAATGTGCCTGCCAAGGCGACATTCTGTATGTTCTGCGGGGCAAAGCTGGAAAAGATCAAGGCAACATGTCCCCACTGCGGAGCCGAGATTCTTCCCGGGTCTATCTTCTGCAACAACTGCGGGAAGAAGATCAACTAGTCTTTTCATACTGTTGACTCGAACCTTGCTCGCGGAGGGATTTCCTTTCTCAGAGGAGCGCATTGATACAACAAGCAACAAGCAACCAGTAACGAACACCGATCTCTATGGACATTGCCGTTACCTGTCCCCAATGTGGCGCGGAGGTTGTCCTCGCAGAAGAGGACACCGTATTCAAGTGCCTCTACTGTGGATCTATCCTCAAGCCCACCGGTCGAAATCAGGTACAATCATTTTTTATCGCACCCCGAGAAAACACCCGGAAGGTGGGGAATGCCTTGATCCGTGCCCTGCGAGGCAAGGATGTGACGGGAGCGGAGATCGTAGAGCACCACCTCGTGTATGCACCCTACTGGCGCGTGAGCGGCATGTTCTTTCAGTGGATCTTTGGGAGAAAGCATTTTTCGGCCTCATACGGAACGAGCGCGTGGGAAACTCTCAAAGAGCTCAAGGCTCGACCGTGGTTTCATACCTTCCCGGCCTTTGACTCATCGAAATGGGGTCCCCCCTCTATCGGACTGAGGGCGCAAACAGTGAAGATCTGGCCCTTTAACAAGCAGAAGATGGGGGAAGACTTCCTTTTGGCAAGGCAAACCGTCTCCTTCAAGGAGGCAACCAACCTGGTCCGGCAATCCATAGAAAGGATACGAAGCGGCAGCGACATAGAGATCGAAATGGCCAAATCCGAGCTGGTAGGGGAGCGCTACTCGCTTCTTTTCTTTCCCTTTTACTGTTTCACCCTCGCGCGTAATTCTCAGAAATCCGTTTTCCTTGTGGATGCCCTTTCCCACAAGGTCATCAAGGGCACCGTTGATATGGATGAGCTCAAAGACAATCCGGCGTCAGATAAGATCCCTTACAGGCCGCTGAAATTCCTACCCTTTCGGTGCCCCAACTGCGGGTGGGAGTTTCCGTTCACGCCGCACGCCACGATTCACGTGTGCAGGGTCTGTGGCCAGGCATGGAAGGAACGGGGCGGAGAGTACGTGCCGGTGCCCTATAGCATCGCTGAAAAGGACGACTCCACCCCGGGTTGGAAATATTTGCCATTCTGGCGCTTGACCGCGGTCATCAATGCTGGAGATGCTCAATACAAGACGCTCAAGGAGTTTTTCAAGCTTTTCCCCCTCCCGCGTGTCATGGACGGAGATGCGCTCGAGAAAAGGGATATCTATTTTTACGTGCCCGCCTTCAGGATAAAAGATGTGAGGGCCGTTGATAAATTTTCAGCCCAGCTGACCCGCATACAACCTCAATTTACCGAAACTGCCCCCCTCACACATGAACAAAGCGAACTCTACGATGTTTGCCTGAGCATGAGAGATGCAAAGGAAATGGCCCATGTGCTCCTTTACTCCATGACAAAGAGGGATCACAAAGCAACCAAGGATATCGTGCGGAAGGCAGAGTTGCAGGTGACCCATGCTCTGTTATTGTGGCTTCCCTTTCTGGAGAAGGGGATCTACCTGAGGGAATCGCAAACTGATTTCGCACTTCAAAAAAACGCCATAGACCTGGATTAGATCACCGTCATTGGGCCCTATCTTCCCAAGCCGACATCCTTTCCCTTTGCCCCATGACATTTTGTTGCCCTGTGTCTTGTGCCGTGAGCCCTGCGCCTCAGGCCCAACCTGCTTGAGCAGGGTTATTTATCCCCTCCCCTTTTGTTCTTTCATTCCTGTGATGCTTTGAGCTATTCAGCAGAACCTGCCCAGGTACATTGGCATTGATTGTATGTAACCGGGGTCAACTACGTCACGGAATTCCTTTATTCTTTTCGGGGCAGCGTAATGATGCAACATAACTCAAACGGATTCCTTACTCTTTTTTTTGCTTCTTATCCCGCTTTGCCTTCTTCTTTTCTTTTATTGATTTGACCGCCTTCTTTTTAGCATCTTTCTTGGTATCCCTTGATTTTGCCATTACTATCCTCCTTCATATGGTAAGAGAGATTCGTTTTTTCTGTAAACAAGGATACCATGGTGCTTCCAGTGAGGTCAACCAGAGATAAGTACCTGAAAGGTCAATTAATGTATGAACGACCATCATTTTGCCTTGCTAGGTTAGGTTGTCAGGCGAATACTTGACTCTCCCTTTCATGGGCGCTCCTTTTACGAGAAAAATTAACGTATTTATCAATTGACTTCTCACTTTGACGTCCCATTTTTGATTGAATTCTCTGGTATCCTGATATACAGGCTTCGGGTTTCAGTACGGTCGGCAGTAGGTTCAGGGCTTGCCCATTAGTTTTTTATCCGCCGGTTGTGTGGCGGAGTGGCGACCCTTACCCCAAATTCCCATTTTCCCCGTTGCCCAATGAGACGTGGTTGCCTTGTGCCTTACGCCATGAGCCCTAGGCCATTCTTGCTCCAATCATTGTCTGTGACTCCGACAACGCATCTCATTTCGTATTTCCTTGAACGCTTTCTGACTCACCAGGAGCCAAACACTGCCTCGACGCTCTCTGCATTTTTGTTTATTTTCAAATGGGCATCACCAATGTATTATAGCTCAGTGCCCAGCGGGGATCGCTACCCCTTAACCCATAGAGGACTTGACTTCTTCTGCTAACAATCTAAAAGCCTCACCTCCCACTCCATGCCTCTTTTAACCGGCGCGTTCCCAGCGTCCCCCTTTTAGAAAAGCCCAAAACGAAGTATAATAGAAAGGAACGAGAACTGACCATTTGGGGAATGGCTTAAAGGTTATAAACGAAATCAATAACGTAAGGGAGGTAATGATATGACGGTACATACGATTTTCCACAGCATCCAGGTCTTTTTTGATACCCGTCTGTTTACGATTGGCACTACTGACGTGACCCTGTCGGCGATTTTTGTGTTTTTGTCCATACTCCTGATAATCGTTGTTTTCTCGCGTCTTTTCGCGCGCAAGCTCGTTGATAGAATCCTCATTCGGCTACAGATTGAAGAGGGGACACGGTATACATTCAGGAGGGTTATCGAATTAGTTTTTATCCTGATCGGGGTTATCATCGCATTTCAATCTATCGGCATCAACCTGAGCGGCCTTGCCGTTATATTCGGCCTTCTGTCAGTTGGTATCGGTTTTGGTTTACAGAATATCACCTCGAACTTCGTTGCCGGTTTGATTCTCTTGTTTGAGCGGCCCATCAAGGTTGGCGATCGGGTCACCGTCGGAGGTATGGAGGGCGATGTTGTCGAGATAAATATCCGATCCACCACTATCAGATCGCTGAACAATATCGATATCATCGTACCGAACTCTGAATTCGTTTCTTCACAGGTCGTAAACTGGTCGCACGGAGACCGCAGGATCAGATTGGATATAGAGGTAGGCGTGTCATACAATTCGGATTTGGAAACCGTTTTACGATCCCTCAAGGAAGTGGCCTTGGAAAATCAGGAAATCCTCCGGGACCCGGAGCCGGATGTCCATTTGAGGGAATTCGGAGACTCATCCTGGAATATGAAATTACGGGTATGGATCGATAACCCAAAACGCCATCCGGTTGTCCGTTCGGATATCAATTGTGCCATTGTACGAAAGTTCCGGGAAAATGGTGTTGAAATCCCATTCCCCCAGACAGATCTGCACCTGCGCTCGCCGCTCCCGATGCCGCTTTCCGTCAGTCAGGGGATCGAGCATAAAGCAGCGTAAGGGTCAAGCTTACGGGTACGTGTGTGGAAAACCCTTCATTTCATATTTCCTGGAACGATTACCGACCTGAGAAACCTCAAAAGGGGACTTGACCTCTTCTCTTCAAGGATGTCGCCTTTCACTATGTATTACGGTAATCTGATCGTTCAGTGTCCAGAAGTCATACAGATACCCCAGGCCCACAATCCCGCCCGTTAGCACGTAAATAATCCCTGTAAACCACTTGCCCATATACATTCGGTGAACGCCAAGCAATCCCAGGAACGTAAGCAAAATCCATGCGACTGTGTAATTGATGGGACCTGTACGGAACCTGAGATCCGCCTGCCTATCGAGTGAAGGAATGAGAAACAGATCAATGAGCCACCCAACTCCGAGAAGTCCGAGAGTAAAGAAATAGATGGTTCCCGAGATCGGCTTGCCAAAATAGAAACGATGAGATCCTGTAAAACCAAAGAGCCAAAGAAGGTAGCCTATAGACTTGCGGTGCGTATCGTTCGTGTACACCATAAGATACCTCACGATTGAAGGGAACTATGTAGGAAGATGACGAGGTCACAGCCTTCAATAAGCTATCATTTCTTACTATACCTCCTTTCATCTATTGAGACCGGCAACGAAGTTTTTAAGGCCCCCCTTTCAAGACCTCGCCGCCCTCTCATGCACTAAGAGTCAAGAGCAGAGTTGATCCTTTTGCCATTGATCATCTCAAGGGCTTAAAAAGATACTCAAGCCCGTTTATCTTCACTTCATACAAGATCTTCAGCATCCGGCCCAGTTCCCCTTCCGGAAAGCCTTTGTTCGCAAACCATAGGACATAGGGCTCGGGAAGATCGATGAGCAGACGCCCCTTATATCTCCCAAAGGGCATTCGTGTCCTGGCAAGTTTCAATAGCACTGCAGGATCTGGTATTGCGTCTTCCATTAAATATCCTTAATTTTGCCCAATTAGATTTGGTTGCCTTGCGCCTTAAGCCCTGCGCCTCAGGCCAAGCCTGCTTTAGCAGGGCTACCTACGCCCTCCCCTCTTGTTCGTTCATTGCCTTTATGCTTTGAGGTATTCGGCGTAGCCTGCCCAGTTACATTGTCATTGATTTTATGTAACCGGGGTCGTCGTCGTCTCAGAGTTCCCTGGATTTTTCTTTATCGACCAATGGATGTCCTCTATCCACGGCTTTCCCTCAGTTGAGATACCAGATAGACGCATTGAGAACCGTTGCAAAACACACCCAGATGGAATAGGGAATGAAGAGATACAAAGCTCTGCGCGAGTAACGAGACTGAACAAGCAGCAAGCAAGCTATGACTATAAGCAATGCGATTATGACCAATAATGCCGCTAACGGCGATTTCAGGGAAAAGAATACCGGTGTCCAGATAAAGTTGAGGAGATGATGCATTGCCACGAGGCTCCACATCCTCCATCCAAAACGACCCATGCCATGGTAAAGGAAATAGAATGACAGCCCGATCATGAGATACAGAATTGACCACACCGGGCCAAAAACCCATTCCGGCGGATTGAATACCGGCTTATTCAAAGACGCATACCACGTGCCAATATCGGTAAACAACCCACCCAAGGCGGGGAGATAACCGAGAATAAGAAAGAGGACTATCTTGAGCACGTTCATGATCTAACCGCCGACAAAGCCCTTCATTTTGTGTCCGAAGTAACGCTAAGCAATTTCTGTATGGACACCACTTTCATAGAGGCATGGAGTTCTTTAAGGAAGTCCCGCTTCACATAATTGACAGGTAGCTGTAATTTTTTGCACTCCTGCCTTCAAAGATGGCAAGCCTTCTAGACGATAGCAGCTAAAAAACCATTATGAGAAGAGGCTTCATTGATACGCAAAAAAAGGTGTCGCACTACCACGCTAAGCAGCTTTCACTCTATACCAGTAGCTCTTTCAAAAAGCTCCGTCAATTCAGGAGAAAGAAGGAGCTCTTTTCCCCGTATCATAATCATAAAACACGGAGTAGAGGGCGCCGGCGAAATACCGCCTCATGACATCTTCAAAAAATATGTTATACTGTTTTGAGAAAAACTTCAATAACCACGAGATTGACGTTCTTAGAGGTAGGTCTCGGAAATCACGAGTTATGTATAAATGGAGCTAGAGGATGGCAATACTACCGTGTAGAGCGTATGCAGGGAGAGAAATCGAAAAGTGTGCGGAAAGGCGTGATAATAGGTATTGGAAGTGTGATGAATGGGCAGATGGCCGGCACTATAAATGTCCTAGCTGGCAACCCGGCAAATTTGTGTGCTATGCTCTTTTTTGGACTGTGAAGTGGTTCGGCAAGGCTTGGTCCTGGTCTGTTCACAAGGGGTGCGTTTCCTGGAAATACACCAAGATTGTACGGTGTGTTCTGTATGTAAGCTCATATGTGCTGCCAAGATTGTTTGGAAAGATACTTGCATTTCATACTCCGGCCATTCCAAGCCCCACGAGCCCCTTTGCACCTGCAATTGCATATGGAAGGTATAGTAACGATGAGGGCAATGAGACAGAGAGGCCCATCATCATGTGCTGGACTGAGACAGAGGATCCCCCAGTGGGGTCTTCTGGACTGAGACTGAGGTTTGAACAACTCCGACATTATTCCTCTCCTTTCCATACCGTACTCCCTCAATTTACCACCAAGTCCGTTGATGCCGAGGTGTCACATCGAGGACCTGCATTGACCTTCTTCAATAACGTATTCTTCTTGGCCTGGACAGGAAAGGATTCGGAGCACCGATTACATATGATGCAATCTTCTGATGGCGGAGATACGTGGCGAAACAAGGTGACGCTCAACGCATCCTCCCTATCTGGGCCCGCACTGGCAGTGTTCAATAGCCGTATCCATCTCGCCTGGAAAAGTAAACCACGACAGGGCTCATACCTGAATATTATGTCAAGTGTCGATGGAATTACGTGGGAAAATGAAACCAGGGTGGTGGGAAGGGCAGAATCAGGTCCTGCACTGGCAACTTTCGGCTCCTTGCTTTTCATTGCCTGGAATGACAAAGATGACTATAGGGTCAATATCATGTTCAGCCGGGATGGTCTCTCTTTCGAGAATCGGGTCGCGCTACAGGAGACAACTGATGCAAATCCTGCGCTGTGCACCTATGGGAGGCATCTCTACCTGGCCTGGAAAGAGAAAGGTCGTGAAGATCTCATAAGACTGATGCGCAGCCCGGATGGAAATCACTGGGAAACGTTCTCGGTGACATTCCTTCCAGACAAGCCCTTGAATACCGGTCAACCGGCCCTGGCCTCTTGCCCTGAGGGC
>Ga0307427_1001400_pt1 | contig 12479 bp, 13 predicted proteins | sample SalMarWE160190MG_FD_202162 | JGI IMG/M metagenome (GOLD analysis project Ga0307427, IMG submission 202162) | Salt marsh sediment microbial communities from the Plum Island Ecosystem LTER, Massachusetts, United States - WE1603-190 | ecosystem: Environmental > Aquatic > Marine > Intertidal zone >... | reverse complement strand
CAGGTCGGTTTAGCGGTCGAACAGGTTTGGTGTTCCAAAACTCTGCCTCTGCTATAGTTATTTCCGTTGGTTTTTGCATAACTTGTACCTCCTTTGGTTATTGTAGCATGACTAGCTGCTACACTGCAATAAAGCGCCACAGCATTAAATACTCGCTTAACGTTAGCAAGAATTCAGGTGTCGCTTCTATCTTGTCCTCCTGTAAGCCATCGACCACTTCTTCACTGCCAGGTGATTCCCCTTGTACTAGGCGATGAACGTAACCTTGTCGGATAATCCGACGTAGCTCTATGTCCAGCTCAAAGTCAGCAGTTTCAAACTGTAGCTTATCGCCCTCAATAGAGCCTGAGCCTACCACCTGCTCCCCTGTTCCTGTGTACTGTACAATCTTAAAATCCATTAGCCCTCCTTATAATAATTCAGCACCTTTGAAAATTGTTCCTTTCAACAGGTTATACATCTCAAGGTCAGTTTGCTGTAACCAGCTTGGATTCTGTACGAAATTCTTAAACGATTCAGCAAAATACTCGAACTCATCAGTAGAAGCGTACCTAGAGACAAAGTTTGTAGCTTCACCTGGTGTTTGACTACTTAATCGCCTTTGATATAACTTACTAATTTTATATCTATGTGCAACAGGAAGTACATTGTAATGCATCTGATGGGCAATTTCATGGTTCAATGTCCAGTTAACTGAGCGTGTCATTGTACCTTCAGAATCTGCAATAATATAGGTTGCCTTAGTCCTTTTGCTATAGAAGCCAGCACACTTTGAAGGCGCTTCACGCATCCCGTTTGTTTCTGCTGAGTACAGTTTAGCTATCTGCTTTCTCGGCAATATACGAGGCGCTGTCTTTGGGTCAGTTAGCATCCGATTCATTTTCAGGTACTGCTGTGTTGGTAGCTTGCCCATAGTTATATCAAAGTTCTTTTGAAATCTCGGGAGGAGTGTATCCTTCCCGTTGAACTGCATAACCTGCATGTCCTCTGCTCGCTCATCTAGCACAGGTTTTATCCGACAGCGACAGTTTGGATGCGCTGGAGGAGCGTCATCACCACTTGGAAACACCTCATCTAAGCCATGTACGCCTGCATTAGCATTCATCAGGCACTCATCACAAGTTCCGCCTTCCATATCCAGCCATTCCTTGCCCTTAACAACGCCTGACTGACGGTATCCCTGCATGCTGCCAGTATTAAACGCTCGCTCGGTTTCTGTCCTGGCAATTAGCTGTCCCCTGTATGCTGAAAAAGCTGTATTCTGTCGTATTGCATTGGCAAGCTTGTCCCTTGCCCAGCCTTGCTCAATGCCTGTAGTTACTGTCTTTTGAATACTCATCCTGGTAAAATCTGTTATGTTTGTAACCCTCTGTGCAGCGTTTGTCTTAGCCCACTCTACAGCTTTAACGTTTTTCTGGTCGAACGAAGCTGTTGTCTGTGTTTCCACAAAGGCATCACTGGCTGCTTCGTTCATCTGACTTGCCATGCCTTGCGCTAATGGATACTCCAGGGCATGCCAGCGCTCCCAATCATAGCCAGCTTGCCTAACTGAGCGAGAATAGGCGTTGGCAATGACCTCTTTTTCCTTATTGAGGAAGTCAACAAGCGTCTTTTCCATGTCATTAAGCACATCCCAGTTTATGCTCCGTAGCTGAACCTCTGGAATCTCGTTGCTGACCGCTGTTTCAGGTTCAGTTTGGAGCAAACTCCGCTTGGCAATGCTTTCCTCCACTACCTCCGTCTTTTCACCCTTAACTTCGGGTGCTTTGGCTTCTTTCGGAGCAGGAGTTCCTGCTTGTAATAAATTAGAAGGCATCCAGGCAAGGTTGCCCCACGCAACGTCCGCACCTATCATTTCCTTTCGCCTGACCTCGTTGATTGTCATAACACCCTTGTCAAGCAGCTTAGCATAACGGTCAACCTTAGCACTTACGTCCTCCTGAATAGCCTCAATTGACGTTAAATCCCATGCTACTAGCAGCGAAGAGTCACTAAACAACGGAACAAGCTCGGCATTCAGTATGCCCTGTATCCACTCATGCTCAGGTATAAGGGTTTCATGCCACAAGGCAGACTCCGCCTCTTTAATGTTCTTGTAGACAGCCTTTTCCTCGCCTATTAGTGGCTCTGGAACTCCGTACACCCTAGCAACCTCTGACAATGCCCATTTCATGGCATTCATCCACTCAGCGTCCCGTTGGCTTATGGTTAATGTCTGCACAGTTAAATCAGGGGACAACACAGCAGTTCTATGCGCTTTGGAAATGCCTGAATACGCAGCATTCCACCTGGCTGTCAAGTCATCAGCCTGCTCTTTATTCAATGCTACCTTGCTAATCAGCGCAGCAGAAGGCGTTGAGGCATTTTGGAAGAACATTTTGTTATATTTTATGGCATCGATGCCTAGTTCTGCTGACCACCTGGCAGCTGCTAATGGTGCTAATCCCCAATATTCGTTTAATGGATTAGCATACCTGAGATGAATTACTTCCTCTGGCTTCCAGGCATAATCAACGCCCTCAACAGAGTACAGATAGCCTTTAATGTAGTTTTGCTTGTCAGGCACTACCTTGACCCAGTCAGGTCGCATCTTCCAAAGCTCAATAGGCATCTTGCTCTGTGCGTCCTGCTCCAGACCAATGAAAGCGTTGCCATGCCAGCACAGGTCAGTTTCAATGGCTCGCCAAAGCTGTATTCTAGTCCAGAACGGATTTATCTGGTCAAGCAATCGCCTTAACGGATGGTCAAGCACCTCCTCCAACACACCATTGCGCCTTCGGTAGACCAGCAGCACAGGTCTAGAGAACGCATCTGCTCGCTTTTTAATGCAGGCGTACACTGCTGCTGACGTAGAGTACAAGTCCTGGTAACGTACAGTTTCAGGTCGCTCTTCTAAGCCATAGTCGACCCTGCTGGCAAGCTGAGGCGCTGCTCTAAAAGTGTTAATCGCTAATTTCATTTTGTCAAATACATTCATGTCCCCTCCTAATACCATATATTCGGCTGCATGGCAGCTGACTTAATCGCCTCCACAGCCATCATGCCCAGTGCTACTACGCAATCGTTACGCTGACCAGAGGCATGGTCGATTCGCCATCCCCTTGACGTTTGTCTAGCGTAGATATTTTCCATTTCACTCAGTAAACGTGGCTCATTGTACAGGTGAAACCGTTCGTTCTTTGTAAGTGTAAGCAATGTCTCCGATAAACGGGTCATATCAGCTGAAAAGTTAAAGGGGACAATGTTATAAATGCCACGTAGCTTCTGTATGGTAGCTTGCATCTGCCAGGGGTCAATGACTAGGGTTCTAGCACCAAACTTTTCCATCTGCTCCACTAAATCACGCTCCACATCGTAGATGGGGACAGGCTCGTTAGGTGTTCCCTCCCACACTCGCATACTGTCGAGGTAAACACCCTGGTTTTCAGGCTCAAAATGCCCAACTGCTCGAGCTGTCCTATCGTGTGTTAGTCCCAGGTCAAGCGCCACAATGTAAGTATATGCCTTCTCAGGCTGTGCGGTCAATTGCAGCTTCCAAAGCGGGTCTACGTTACGGAGAATGTCAGCATGTGTTATAAACCCTGCTTCAGCAGCAGCCCATCTGTTTTCATGGAAACGAGCATACACGTTACTAGGTAGTCGCTTCCGTTGTTTAGCCAGGTAATCCTCTGTTACCCAGCTTGCCATGTTTTCATGCGACCAAAACATGAACATACCTGGGTCGCTTTGCCCTCGCTTAATGTAAATCTCCTTATCAGGCACTTCAATCAGCGTATCCCCAGCCATTCCGTCCTGGTACAAGTCCCACAGCAAGCCATGACGGTCATAGCCTGCATAAGTAACTATAACTATCAACGGATTTGCCCTGGTAGGCACTACTGTCAGCTCGTCATAAAACTTCCTGTCCTTAAATCCCCACAGCTCGTCAAACAAGGTGCAGCTAGGGTTTAATCCAGCAGCAGACTCGTATTGGTGCGCTATGCAGCGACACGTTGTTCCAGACGACCTAATCTGTATGCCCATTTTAAGAGATTCAACGCCTGCTTTAAGCGTTGGACTACGACTAATGATATTCCTGATTTTACTGTAGATAATAACGGAAGCTTGCTGCTTGTCATTGGCAGCTACGATAACTTCGCCTCCAGTTTCATCACAGTACATCATAAACGTACCAATAAGCGCTGCAAGCGTTGACTTTCCATTCTTTTTAGGCATGGCAAGCAGTGCGATGCTATACTTGCGCTTCCCATTAGCGTCTAAGTCGTAGAACAAAGGCTCAAATATGTACTTACGCTGCCAGTCCTCAATATGAGCATGCTGCTTGTTGTCTAATATGCACTGGTCTTCCAAAAAGCTAACTATATTTTTTGGATACCTGGCTATTTGCTCCTTACTAATCGCTTTAGTAGCTGGTTTAAACATCTTCCCTCGCTCGCTCAATCTTTGTTACCAGGTCTTCAGCCTGTGCGTAACCTAAACCAAGCTTGATTCGTCCCTCTGGAGACAAACCCAGGCTGTTGCACAGTTTAGCAGCAGTTTGAATAGCCTTCCAGTAGGTGTTTAATATGGGATACGGTCGACCGCTTTCCTCGTCCTCAAATATGCCATGAAACTGAAACCAACGGTCAATAAGTTCCACCTGTGCAGACGCTCGAGCCAGCAACGACACCACAATAACATCGGATTTCTGTATTAGGTGGCGCTCGCCTGACAGCACTTCCATAATTTCCTTCGTTTTTATGTCCCGTAAGGGCATCATAGCAAACTTGCTATACACTCCATGCTTTGGAGGTCGCCCACGTGGACGCTTTTCCTTAGCAGCCATAAACCTCCCTCATAATCTTATCTACGTCAGCATGCAACACAGTCAAAGGCTCACCATCGGTCTCGTTTAGTATTGTGTAATCAAATTTATACCTGTCCAGGAGGTGTTCGCTCTTATCATCTAACGTGTACGCAGGCATGCCAGGATATAACGCCTTAATACGCCTCAACTGGCTGCTACGTGATACCTCCATCCTAAGCATAAGGAAACCCAAGTCCAGTAGCAGCTCATATTCGTTTACATAGCGCACATCGCTGACAACAATATCCCTGTCAATAGGCATTCGGTTAACCAGGTACAACAGCCAAACATCATTGTCCACTTCTCTAAGCTTAGCACCTAGTCTTTGCAGCAGCACCCTGTCCTTGCCCTCCATTCCAAACAGGTCAGCGCACAACGTTTTCAGCTTGTGGGCAAAGCTATGCTGCTCAAACCCATAGTTCTGCACTAAATGCGAAGCCACCACAGACTTGCCTGATGATATCTGTCCACACAAAGCAATGCGCATAGGCGACTTCGATAGTTGTTCGTGGTCTGCTCTATCTATCATTTCAGTGTTAATACCTTTCTGCAAATTTCTGTATGTCGTGCTTGTCGAAGCGAGAGTAATCCTCAGCAGGCATCCTTTGATACTTTAATTCAGCTCTAAGTTCCCTGATTGCTTTGCCTGCTTCGGCTTGTGATTGTATGCGCTCTTCAATAGGCTGCTTAATACGTAGCAAGGAACACAGTTTGGCTATAGCTCGCCCTTGCTTAGCAGTCATAGGCAGTAGTTCCTGTGTACTTTGCATCTTATTTGTCCTCCACTTGGACAGGCTTTCGCCATACCAGTACGTATTCATGCTCTTTGATGGTTCGATTTCTCTCAGCAGCCACTGCAACGCCTCGTATAGCTGGAGTGTGCAGCCTGTTAATGACAATGTCCCACAGCTCAAACTTCGCCCACTGAAAGATGTTTAGCACATCCCGATGAAATGGTATTAGTACACCCTTCTGTCGCCAGTCACCGACAACCCATACGACATAGCACCCTGGTTTTAGTACTCGATAGCAGCTCAGCGCTGCAATACGGAGGCTGTTTAGAAACACCTGGTAGTCCTTTATTTGACTCAGCTGACCTTTGCCTGGTTCGTAGATTTCCTGTTGGTGGTACGGAGGACAACTGAATACCAAGTCAGCGAACTCACTCGGCACTGCTGACATAGTGCAGCCATCACCCTTATACAGCACTGCACTGCCTAGCTTGTTTGTCCACTCGTCCGCCTCCCACTTGCTACGCACCTCAGCAATGTTTGCCTTCGTACCAGTTACAGCTTTTGCAGACACGTCGAAGCCAAAGTAGTTTCTGCCTAAACACATAGCAACGATACCTCGGGTCGAACGCCCTGCAAACGGGTCAACAACGTTCTCGTCTTCCTTGCTCCAATAGCTGATTATGCGAGCAGCAAGAACAGGGTTAAAGAAACTGTACTTGTCGTATAGTCCTTTGTGCTTGTGCTCACCTGCCTCAGCTGTAGCAGCGTCCTTAATGATTTTCCACTTCGGAAACTGCTGCTTATTCAAATCCCATACACTCGTTGGCAGCCAGCCTAACCACTCCTTTACTGTTGGCATCTCATTTCTCCTTTATTATCAATTACCTGGTAATTAGACAGACATATATCAAGAAATTGACAGCTACACCCACACGAAAAAGGCATATATATACGACTCAAATGAGTTCTAATTAAAAAACGGGTCTCCATCAGCTTTACACGACGCTTAGGCATGCAACCTGAGCGTTAACAGCCCCACTCCCTGGCATCGTCGCCTGAGTTCTTCTCGCTCTGAAGGCAGACGAGCAAAGGGGAGCCTCGGCACTTATTCGCAGCATGTCCCTATGTCCTCCTCTCGTCTAACCATATTGGAATGATGTGTCGTATCTGTCCGCCTGCTAGTAACAGCAGTGTCTGCTCACAGTCTCCGTCCTTACCCAGCCTACGTTTAGACCACTCGTCGTCCGTCATAGGTGTCCCGTTAACGATGCAGTTAGGTAACACGTACAGACTATGGAAGTGAGCCATAGAGCACCAATCGAATTTATATAATTTCTTCCACTGCTGCACCATGCTTGCTATTGCTGTTGGGTTGCCTGCACCTTTGACACCGTCCCCATGTGTGATAAAGAACCTAACGCCCTCCACCTCTGCTTCAATGAACCAGTCCGTTGCTATGTGTACGTCTACCTGTGGTATGCGAGCCTTCACGCCCTCATAGACAACAGTATCCCAGTTAGCCCTGCTTACCTGATATCGGAAGAGCTTTCCATGATTACCCTTTACACCATAGATAGTTATGGTTGCAAAGTGTTCATGCAAGCGGAGCACCTGCTGCGTTAGGTTAGGTATGGCTTCCTTGAACACCTGAGTCATTACTGTCTTCTCCAGCTCCTCCAGCAGTATGTTACCACCTAGTCCTTCACCCGTTACCATGTCCCCTTCCCAAAAGATAACCAGGTGGTTAATAGTAAAGGAGCGTCGGAAGACCTTAGTAATGTCCAGCACACGTTCAGTCAAGCGCTGTAGACGTACGTTAGCCACCTCTGCTGAGTACGTTACTGTCTTGCGCCCCCAGTGTAGGTCGCTGACCTTTAACACTAAGGTTGCCTGCGTGTCCATGTATGGTCGTATAGCTCCAATGGTAATGCGAGGGTAAACAGGTAGCTGCTTAGACGCAGCCAAGCAAGCATCAATAACCTTCTGCTCCTTTAGCGTTGTATCCGACAAACGTGTGGGACGTTTAACCTTACACTCAAACCCCCAGCGGTATATTGTACCTGTAGCCTGCTTGTAGTGCTCTGCTATATAAGCAACACTGATGTTAGGGTCAAGATACAAGTCTAAGAATTCGTTACGCTTCTTACCTTCTAACATAGCGTAACCTTTAGCAAGCAGCCCATAAGACTGCAAGCAAGAAAAGACCTATTAATCCAATTACAATCCAAGCTATTCTCCTGAAAACCTTTGCCACGTTCTTTTCTTTATCACTAATATCCATTTAGATTCCTCCTTCTTTACATTAAGTCCGCTAGGCTATGCCCCTTTTTATACTCTACCACGAGTGGGCATGGAGCCTCAACCTGTCGCATTGCATCGCTTAGACGCTGAGCAATTTCATCCGCTGTATCAATAGGCAGTTCAAATATAAGCTCATCGTGTATGTTTTGTATGGCTGTCCATATAGGCGCTGTGGCAATAAGGGACAGCTTAAAGATGCTTCCTGCTGGAGCTGCAATAGGGAAGTTAATAGCTTTACGCAAAGCCATCTCCCTTGTCTTACGGTCAGGCGCATTAACACCTGGTAGGTAACGACGTCGTCCATACCAGTCATCGACATACCCATACTTTGACGCTCGCTCCTTTATACTATCTTGCCAGTCCTTAACGCCTGTCATCAGCTCATAATACTGCACAATAATTTCCTGACAGCGCTCATACGTCAATTCACTACGATAAGCCCCTAACGTGGCAGCCCCTGACGGAGCAGACATCTGTGTGTACAGTGTACGAGCACCACCTCCATAGACTATGCAGTAATGCGCACCCTTAACAATATGCCTGTGCTCCTTATTGTGGTCGCCAAACATGAGGTCTGATACCCAGCCATGCACATCATCTCCCGTTGCATACGCCTCCTTTAAGTGCTTATCACCGCTTATAGCAGCTAGAATACGCATGTCAATTTGCGAGTAGTCAATTGAACCAAAAACATGCCCCTTTTTAGCGACATAGCAGCCTCTAGCCTCCTTGTCATAAGGCAAGTTTTGCAGGTTTGGCTCAGTAGACGATAAACGCCCTGTTACTACTCTTGCCTGCAAGTAGTGTGAATGCATCCTCCCGTCCTCGTCCAAATCCTCTTTGAGGGGACGGACATACGTGGATATCAGCTTCATCACACGTTTGTACTCTAGCAGTGGCGCTATTGCTGAATGCTCGTCCTTGTGCTTAGCCAATTCACGCTTTGCAGTGGAGATTTGCTGTGACTTCTCGGTAATAGGCATCTTTATCTTTTGCTGCTTTAACCACTTACCCAGTTGACGAGGCTTAGATATGCACTCCTCCGTCAACCCAAACTCAGCCAATACGTCCAGGTAGGTTTTAACCTCTTTTTGCAGCGAAGCGTCCCAGGTGGCGACTTTAGCCTGGTCAACCTGAATTCCCTCCCGTTCCATTAGCAGCAAGGGCATGATAAGTGGCTGTTCAATCTTTTTGTACAGATTAAGCTCCCGAATCTCCGCTTCTGCTATTAAGTGATACCAAAGGCGTATCGTAGCATCAGCGTCCTGGCAGCAGTACGTAGCAATCTCCGATAAAGGCAGCCCTTCCATCTTTGACCCTAAGTCTGGATAGTCGAGGCTTAATTCTTGCGTTACTAACGTCTTTAATCCGAGTGAGGCATAATTCATCACATAAGCCAGCATCATCGTGTCATCAATGGATTCTGCCCTTACTTTAACCTCCATATCAAGGAGCTTACCAACGTCAAAATTAGCGTTATGAAATACAAGGTTGCAACTATAGGCTTTCATCGCCTTTTCAAGCACATGTGCAGAGTTAAAGCTTGCCTTGCCTGCACTTCTTGCTGAAGCGCCTCCGATAACAGCGCCCTTAAACCCATGAGATTCCAGGTCTAAGCTGGCATAGTTTGCAGCAACAGAGAAATCAAGCGGAGTTCGGCTCATCCCGTATTCTCCCCGTATCTGCTGCACTGCCTTCTGTGATGGGACTGCTCTGAAGTCCCGTATTAGCAGCGTAAAGAAATCAAAGTTTTCAACAGCCTTAATAGGGTCGAACATAGGTATATAAAACACGTCATCACGCTCAATGACCTTGCCATGATACCGCTTTAGCCCATAATCAGCCCCTAACAACGCCTTTACAACAAACTTGCCCAACAGGAAAATCGTATGAGGCTTATATCTAAGGATTTCAGCCCTTAAACGTGGTGCGCAGTGTGTTATTTCCTTCGACTTAACAGGTCGGTCTCCAGGAGGATTGCATAGGCAAAGATACGTAACCCTGCTCGCCTTTACGTCAACATGAGCAAAATCCAACAGCTGAGTTAACCGCTTTCCGTTCTTTCCAGCACAGCAGACGTTGTTCTTCGCCTCTTCAGCATCAGGCGCTTCCAGGATTACCATAAACCCGTTAGTTCCGCTCCCCTTCCCCTGCACTATAGGTCGCTTGCCCAGCGTACATTGCCCACAGGTAGCTTTATCGTTATGCTGTATATCCTTGTTCAATGGCATCCCTTTTTCCTAAACTTTGGGCATTCCCACACCACCAATACTACCTCATGCTGCTTGCTTGTAGTATAAACAAAGCTTTCAATCGGACAGTGCTCAGTCGTAGCAGGCGCAAACAGCTCGCACTGGGGACAAAGCGAGGTACTCCAATGCTTGCCCTTTTTATCCTTTTCAACCCACACTTTCACCTCGTGATGTACGTACTGCTCATACCGCTTTTCCACAGCTCTTCGACGCCTGTATATAAGCTCAATTATTGTTGCTAACAAAGCAGAAAATCCCACTATCAATAGCACTGAAAGCCACATAGGGACACCCGTATAGCGACCCAACGCCCACTTGCCAATATCAAACAGTACATCAAGCACCACTATGGCAGAAAACGTAAGCATCACCCATTTCCAGACCCTCAACTTTTTCAGAGAAAAATATAGTCTTTCATAATAGCTTGTTATACTCCCCCTCCCCCCTCCGAATCCCCCTATGCCTGCTGACTTCCGATGGAATTGTAGCTTTGTACCTAACCTCCGAAGAAAACGGATAGCACTGTGCAGTGCAGTGCAGCGTTTTCGCAATGACATCACGTGCCTAACCTCGCCTTTGTGCATTGCTCGGATGTAAATGTGTGCAGTATCCAGTGCTCAAGCTTATCCTTAGATTCCTGGTCTGGAAACTGGTCACCACTCATCCAGTAGTATAATGTGCGTCTGCTCACTCCGATTTCCTCGGCAATTTTCTCCATTGAATAGCCTAGATTCCTGGCTAATAAAATCGCTTGCTCCAGCTGGTCGATAACAACGGGTCGCCCCAGCCCATGCTGCTCCTCGTCACTCATGCCTATTTTGTCCCAATCAGCTATCCAGGCTGAGTGCGTAAAATCCTCGTAAACAATGGGATAATCTACCGCTCCCCATCCCCTGCTTTCGCCTGATAGCCTTCCGACATATTTACGCTTAGGCTCAAAGCTATTGTATAGCAGCTTAGTGGCAGCCCAGGTATTGAGGTCTTTGCCCAGTGTCCCCTTTGCTCGCTCCGCTCCGACACCACCACCAAGCCCTGAGGCTGTGTGGTGCAGTATTAGTATGCCACAGTGCAGCTCCTCGACAAACTCAGCCAGGTACTGCCTTATAAGACGCACCTCGTCAATGTCATTGTAATTGTAGGCAGTAGCAAGTATGCTGTCTAGAATCAGCACCTCAATGCCCTCCCTTAATACGGTATTGTACAGCTTGCGCTCCCTGTAGTCGTCGACCAGGTGCAGGTTCATGCCATCAATGAAATGCAGGGTTTCAGACGGCTTGCCATCCAGCAGAAACTCTTCCATTCTGTTCGCCTGCTGCATTACACTGCTGCCACGCTGCTCAAAGTTAACATAGCCAACGCATCTCGCCTTTGGTACTGGCAGTCTGCCTAGCACTGGCATGCCCTTTGACAACGGAAGAGCAATAGACAGCCCCAGCGTTGTTTTACCTATGCCTGATACGCCTGAAATGATAGCTTTAGCGTTTTCGCCCTCCTCCAGCAAGCCTTCGATTATCGCCTTTGGCGGCTCTATCTCCAGTACATTGCTTAATGTGGCGGAAGGCAGCGCTGTTAGCCCTGTAGACAATGACGTCTTTAGCTCCGTTGGTATAGGCTGCTTGGATACTCGGTATTGTTGCAGCAGTGCGGACAGCTTGCCTTCTGCATTACAGCCAAAGCAGTGATATACGCCCTTGCTTAAACTAATGCTGAGACTAGGCGTAGTATCCTCGTGAAATGGGCATTTTATAAGCAGCTGCTCCTCGCCTGGTTTCGCCCCTTTGCTATAGCCCAGGTATTTGTCTAGCCACTGAGGTAAATCAATGGTCGCTACGTCCTCATACAGGCGTTCCCAGGTGCGACCTGGAGTCGGAGGGCAATTGCCTAGCTTGTTATTACCACTTATACCAAACTGGAAAAAGTTCGGTATGCTGTACTCTGCAACGCTAAAGGGGACGTCCTTTGAGCGCAAGAATACTCCGTAACCTTTGGCTGATTTATGTATGCAGGCGTTAGTTGGAAATGCCCCTGCTTCCTTTAGCTCGATAAACAGCTCCTCGGTATCTATGTCCAGGCGTAACAGGTTATTAGACGCCTCGCCACAGATAATAGCAATTCCCCAGGCGTTTGCAAACCACTGGCTTAGCTGCTCTCCAGTCGGTTTTTGGGTTTGGAATTGCTTCCAGGCAAAGGGGACAGCCTTTTGCTTAGTAATCGGCAAAATGGTCGCTCCCCATTGCTCGGTATAAAACTTAATGTAAGCTTGCCAATCCCAGCTAGTGGAATCGATTGGCTTACTCATAGCTCAGGTATGCCCTCCCTGTCTTGCCCTTAATCTTAACCAGTTTA
>Ga0307427_1001396_pt1 | contig 12493 bp, 12 predicted proteins | sample SalMarWE160190MG_FD_202162 | JGI IMG/M metagenome (GOLD analysis project Ga0307427, IMG submission 202162) | Salt marsh sediment microbial communities from the Plum Island Ecosystem LTER, Massachusetts, United States - WE1603-190 | ecosystem: Environmental > Aquatic > Marine > Intertidal zone >... | reverse complement strand
CAAAATGGATATTTAATGCCAAACCCAAGATAGAATAAATGGCTACTATTGTCGCAATCGTAAGAATCCAAGAAAATATTTCCATTGAATTTTCTCCCCGCCTAAAAGTCCACTTGGCTTAATAAGAAGTATGATAACCATTAATAAGTAGGCAGTAACTACCTTATATGGTGGGGATAGCCATATTGCTGTGGCTTCCATTGCAAAGGCAATGATCAAGGCCCCGAAGACAGCACCATATGGGTTATCTATTCCACCCACGATGAGGCATGCGAATAAGGTCACAAGGACCCCAATGCCCATTTCAAATCTTATCGTTCCCAGGATACCCATGAAGATCCCCCCCATGGCGGCAAGGGCGCAGGCAATAATCCATGTGTACACATAGACCCGCTCGATAGAAATACCTCGTATCTCAGAAAGTTCTGGGTTATCTGATGTGGCCCTCATGAGGCGTCCCAACTGTGTGTAACGGAGCATCAAGAAGATTGCCACAGCTACTAAAATACATGCAAGGATAATAAACATCTGATTCGTAGTAAAAAAGAAAGGTCCGAGATGCTTTGCCCTGGCGAGAGGTATATTAAACTGGTAAGGCTGAGGGCCCCAGCCTATCAGGATGAGATTGCGGATAACGAATCCTGCCCCCAAGGAGACAACCAGAAGGGTAAGCGGTCCAACCTTTATATCCATAAGGGGTTTAAATATCACCTTATGGAGAATAACCCCGAGCAGGGCAGTTAATGCCATGGACAATATCAATGCCCAGACAATATTGATCCCGAAAGAAAGGTTAAAGAGTAAGGCAAGGAAAGTGCCCGAAGTTACAATGTCCCCGTAGGTCAGATTGAAATATTTTGTAACCTTGATAGCGAGACACAGCCCAAGGGACGGTAAGGCTAAAGTAGCAAATGTAAGTAGTCCATAACTGAGAAGGTCTTCCATGATTTCGTCCACCTTTAGGTTATAATTAAACTACCGGGGGTGGAATTGACCACCCCCGGCTGAGCAAGTTACTGTTTAGCCCTTTTAGCACGGAGCTCCAAAACACCAGCGATGATGTCTGTGATATCATCTGGAATCACCGTACCGATTCGTTTCATCCCTGATGGATCTTTGGTTGTCATTACTTCCACTTTCAGGTAGGTGACAGGGTCGCCGTATTTGTTCCAATCTTGTGTTCCAGCCATTCCCTCATAGTTTATTTCTTTACCAGCTCGCAGGGCCTTAATCCCATCAGCATAGGTATAGACCTTCTCTCCCGGGGGTTGGGCAACCGCTCGAGCAGTATTTATGATGGCCCGTCTGTCATTGGATTTTGCCTTTTCGATGGCAAGGGCGAATATCAAGCAGGCATCATAGGTATTTGGAGAAAAGGGTGTGACCCCTGACTTACCCGATATCTTGTTTAATTTCTGCTCCCAGGCCTTGGTGCGCTCGTTTTCCAGAACACCCGGGTTTACCCCGATGGCACCCTCACTGGCAGGGAGAGCGGCCTTTGCGCTTGTCCGGTTTGCAAAGTCAGATCCGATCCACTGACCCCCCAAGCCCATTTCATACCACTGTTTAAAGATGGTCGCGTCTGTCTCAGGGTTTGCCTCCCAGAAGATAACCGGCGGTTTTTGTTTAAAGAGTTTTTTGAGCTCGGCGCGATACGATGCCTGGTTGAGCGCGAATTCAATCTTGTCAACCAGTGGTAAACCGACCACCTTGCATGCATCCACAACACCTCCGAAGATGCTTCTGGATCCCTCGGTATCTGCGGTAAAGGTTGCGGCCTTTTTAGGCTTAAAGGTCTTCATTGCATAGTAAACCATGCCAGCAGTCATAACCACGTCGGAGGATACCGTCCGGTAGATATGCTCATCATCGATTCCGCCACCCATCACATCGAGTTTGGTCGTCCCAGCGGTTGGAGAGATCTGTAAAGCACCGGCCTCTTTACTCAGCGGCACGACTGAACGAACCGTTGCAGATGTTGGCCCGACAATCCCAACAACCTTGTCGATATCATAGAGCTTTCTTGCACCTTCAATGGCGGGTTTAGATTTCGTTTCCGTGTCCGCTTTATAGAGTTTAATCTTACGTCCAATTGGCCAGAGGCTTGAATCCGCATTGATCTCCTGAACTGCCAACTCAGCACCTGGGTCAGCGCCAGCAGCCACCCAGGCCCAAACGCCGGTATACGGCAAAAGCAGGCCTAAGCGGATGGGCTCGGCAGCAGTCGCCGGCTGCACAAAAGAGAACACCCCAATAAATAGTGCTACCATAGCAATTATTGATACCTTTCTCATAACACACCTCCTATTAATTTATTAGTTAAATTAATTAACCACTAAACCAGTACTGAATTCACCTCCTTTCATGTCGAGATTTTATCGTTCCCGATGACTTCGAAAACTGAAGTTGTCTCACGTGGGTCTTCTTTCTTTTCTCCAGATCCTTTATTAGATTCCACTGCCTCTCTAATCCTGGATTCTACATAATCAAGGTGTTCGAGGATTCTCATCCTTGCTAGCTCAGAATCCTTTTTCTTTATTGCCTTAACTACATTAGAGTGTTGATTGTATATGTCATTATAATCGATATTTTCATAGTACTTTCTAATAAACTTTTTAAGAATGTCATATATGGTAAACATTATATGGGTCTGGATCTTATTGTGGGTTGCCTCAGAGATTGCGAGATGAAAATCCGCATCTTCCTTTTCAAGGCCATCTTCCTTTTCAAGAGTGGAGCCCTCCCCTTTAATCACTTTCCCCATTGATTCGATATTTTCCTCAAGACGGACTATATCATCAGGTGTGGCTCTCTTAGCTGCGAAATAGGCATTCCATGTCTCAATAGCCTTTCGCACCTCTATAAGCTGGAAGGCAGTTGTAATATCGTCCTTTAAAAGCTGGTCGATCGGCTCACGTATTATACCCGATGCCAGGGATTTTACCACCGTCCTGTTGCCCTGCGTCATTTCAAGGAACCCCATTCCTACAAGTGAGTTTAATGCCTCACGGAGTGATGGGCGGCTTACATTAAAAAGCCCTATGAGTTCTCTCTCAGGGGGCAGCACATCGCCAGGTCTTAACTTGCCTTCTGCTATGAGTGATTTTATCTGGTTGGCCACTTTTTGAGATACCTTTTCTTGTTTGATAGGTTTAAATACTGGACTGACCATATTACCTTTTTAATTTAAATGTCAAACGTTTTTTAGCTAACAGGATAAAATAGTTTTGTCAAGAAAAAAATATAGGGAAAAGCAAAATCCATAATATAACTTGTTTAACTATCAGAGAATATTAAATATTATCTATTTTTACACCTTATTGAAATGCGTATAAATGGAAAATTCTTTTCATGGGAAAAAAATACTTGACACGGATTTTTATTTATTGATACATAAGAAACAAAAAGGTCTTACCATAAGCATGTTTAGGATAGGAAATTAGAAGCATAAACCATGTAATGGAGGAAAGATGGCACGGTTATATGAGTACCAAGGAAAAGATATCTTTAAAAAATCTGGAATTACTATCCCTGAGGGAGAGGCAGTTAAAACCCCTGAAGATGCTAAAAATACAGCCGAGAGAATAGGAAAGCCGGTAGCTATTAAGGCACAGGTCTGGGCTGGGGGCAGGGGTAAGTCAGGAGCAGTACGTTTTGCGGATACGCCTGACGAGGCTGCAAAGGTTGCAAGAGAGATCCTGGGGATGGAGGTAAAGGGCCTCGAGGTTAAGCAGGTACTTGTTGAGGAAAAACTCGATATCGCCAAGGAGTTTTATGCAGGTGTGATCATAAACTCAGCCCGTGAGGTAAGGTCCCCTGTAGTAATGTTCAGCGCAGAGGGGGGAGTTGACATTGAGTCAGTGCCTGAAGATAAAATTGCTATGCTTACCGTGGATGTGCTCAGGGGTATCCAGCTCTACGATACCTTAAATATGGCGCTATCCTTAGGTGTTAGCGGTAAGTCCCTTCGTCAGCTGGGGGATGTCATCTATAAACTCTATAATGTCTTTAAGAATTATGACTGCCGAACGGTTGAGATTAACCCCCTCGTTTTGACAAAGGATGGTAAGGTTTACGCTGCTGATTGCCGGATGGCCATTGATGATGCAGGAGTATTCAGGCATCCTGAGCTCGGCATAAGGATAGGCCGTGAGTTTTTGAAAGAGCCAACAGAGTTTGATCTCATGGCGTGGACGTTTGAGGAGGAGGATTTTCGTGGAACAAGCTATGTGGCACAGATGGCCAGCGAGTCTGAATTGAAGCAAGGTGGCTACATAGGCTACCACGGGATTGGAGGAGGGGCCGCAATCCTTGGTGTGGATGCATTGAACAAGGTAGGGCTCAAGGTAGCAGATTATGCGGATACCAGTGGTAATCCCACAGCATCAAAGGTATATCGGGTGGCCAAGATTATTCTCTCCATGCCAAATATAGATGGGTATTTTCTCGCGGGATTTATGATGGCAAACCAGGAGCAATGGCATCATGCTCATGGCCTTGTTAAGGTGCTGAGGGAGGAAATCCCAAAGAGGCCGGGATTTCCCGTGGTAATCCTCCTTTGCGGCAACAAGGAGAAGGAGTCCCAGGATATTTTACAAGAGGGCTTGAAGGGATTGCCCGGCAGGATAGAGATTTACGACAGAGAACATGTGTACGACGCAAAATTCATTGGTGGCAGAGTACGGGCACTGGTTGATGAGTATAGAAAAGAAAGAGGATTATAGAGGGGGGATGGAGATGGAATTTTCTGAAAGGACAATTAAGATCATTATTGATGAAGCCAAGTGTGAGGGTTGCACTACTCACGCCTGTGTTGAAGCGTGTAAGACGTATAGCCGGGGTATCCTTATATTAAAGGATGGAAAACCCGCTGTTGAATTAGTCCCGGAGGAGTTGGCGCGAAAGGGCACTGAATGCCTGGCCTGTGAATATGAATGCTGGTTCAGAGGGAATTCAGCCATTACAATTGAGGTGCCCATTAAAGGATTAGAAGAATATAAAAAGAAATACGGAACAGAATAACTGGGGGATATGCTATGTCGATACTTTTAGATAAAGACACTCGGGTAATTATTCAGGGAATGACAGGCCGGGAGGGATCCCTCCGGACTGCATTTATGAAGGAATATGGCACTCAGGTAATTGCCGGGGTAACCCCTGGTCGAGGCGGGGAGGAGGTTATTGGCATTCCCGTTTACAATACCGTGAAAGAGGCAATTAAAAACCATGGTGCAGTTGATGCCAGTGTTACCTTCATACCCGGCCCAGGTCTTAAAGGTGCTGTGCTCGAGGCTATTGATGGGGGAGTAAAGTTTATTGTATCACCAGTAGAACGCGTGCCTGTTCACGATATCCTGGAGATGGTGGCCGTTGCTCAGAGTAAAGACGTGAGGCTCTTAGGGCCTGGATGTATTGGGATAATAAGCCCTGGTAAGGCTGCTCTGGGCTGGCTGGGAGGAAATGCGGAGTGGGCAAATATGCTTTTCGAGCCTGGGCCCATTGGGGTTATTTCTCGAAGCGGTGGCCAGTCAGGCACGGTTCCATGGGTTTTGAAAGTAGCCGGCCTTGGTATAAGCACTGCACTTCATACAGGGACAGAGCCTGTATTGGGGCAGTCGATGAGTGATATTTTGGCCCTCTTTGAAGAAGATGAACAGACAAAAGGGGTAGCAGTTTTCGGTGAGATTGGCGGCACATTGGAAGAGGAGGCTGCTGCGACAGTTGCCTCAGGGAAGTTCACCAAGCCACTCGTCGTATTTATTGCTGGGGCGTGGGCACCTGAGGGAATGAGGTTTTCCCATGCAAGCAGCATTGTAGAAAGAGGAACGGGTTCTGCTCAGAGCAAGATCGCCGCCTTAAAGGATGCCGGGGCCCATGTAGTAGATAGCCCAGAGGAGATTGCCCCCACAATAAAAGAACTAATTAACATATAACGAGGAGGTAGATCATGACAGTAATGAGATCGGTATTTTATGTGCCGGGAAATATTGAAAAAATGGTTGGTAAGGCCCCAGAGATTCCGGCAGACCTAATTACGCTAGACTTGGAGGATTCTGTTCCCCCCGCAGAAAAACCAAAGGCCCGGGAAATAATACGGGAAAATTTGAAATATGCAGGAACAGGTGGCGCAACAGTTTATGTGAGAATAAACAACTGGGAGACCCTGATGACCAACGATGACCTCGAGGCAGTGGTCTATGAAGGCCTTTCAGGTGTATGCCTGGCCAAGTGTGGCTCTGCAGAGAATGTTCAACGCCTTGACTGGAAGCTTGAGGAATTGGAGCAGAGGAGAGGTCTGGAGGTTGGCAGCATTGCCATCCAATTGCTGATTGAGACAGCCAAGGGGGTTATCAATGCATATCCTGCAGCTACAGCCAGTCCGCGCGTTAACTCTCTTATTTTTGGAGCGGTAGACTATACTAAGGATATGAGGGTAACGCTCACCCCTGAAGGTGTAGAGCAGCTGTATGCCCGGTATCATAATGCCGTGGCTGCCAGGGCAGCTGGATGCATAGCCATTGATTGCCCCTATGTGACATACAAGGATACAGAGGGATTTGAGAAGAGCACCCGGGAAGGCAGGCAGATGGGGTATGAAGGAAGAATGCTCATCCACCCAAGCCAGATCGAACCCTCTCACACAATCTATACTCCCTCTGCAGAGGATGTGGAATGGGCTGAGGGTGTTAAAAAGGTCTTTGAAGAGGAGGGAATTGCAAAGGGATCTGCAGCGGTTGCCTACAAAGGAAAGATGGTAGATACCCCGGTCTACGGGAATGCCTTGGCCATTCTCGCTACTATGAAAGAGATAACTGAAGCCGAGGCAAAACGTAAGGGATAAAGCACGGAAGGCCTCGAACCCTGAGAGGAGATAGCGACTTGTGGAGGGAGGCATAAGGAATGGCTATTCTCTGTGCCTCCTTTTCTATTTACATTTCAATGATTTTTAGATGTCACAGGAAATGAAAATTATTCTGGTCGGTCAGGGTCCCTTCGGAGAGAAGGTATTGGAAGGGCTCATTCAGAGAGGGGAAAACCTGGTCGGGGTCTTTTGTCCCCCGGATAACAGAGGTGAGGTAATGAGAGAATTATCTGAAAAATCTGGCATTGCCCTCTTTCGCCAAGGTCATATGAAAGACCCCGAGGTCTACAATGCATATCGTAGCCTGAAACCTGATTTGGCTATCTTAGCATTCGTGACCGATATAATCCCGGAAAGGCTCCTCGATATCCCCTCGATGGGAACCATTTGTTATCACCCCTCTCTTTTGCCCAGGCACCGCGGGGCAAGCGGTATAAACTGGGCCGTTATTCAAGGGGAGACACATACGGGGCTGACCATCTTGTGGGCAGATAAGGGTATTGATACCGGACCGATTCTCCTGCAGAAAGAGGTCGACATTGGCCCGGATGAAACCACCGGCTCATTGTATTTTAACAAGCTTTTTCCCCTGGGAATCGATGCCCTTATGCAAGCAGTTGATCTCATAAAGAATGGCAAGGCGCCTAAGATTACACAGGATAGCTCCTTGGCCACGTATGAACCCCCCTGCGATGACAAGGTTGCCTCTATTAACTGGGCCAAACCAGCACAGGAAATCTACAACTTAATCAGGGGCTGTGATCCTCAACCAGGGGCTTATTCTGCCTTTAAGGCTGAAAAGGTGCGATTCTACAAGGCAAAACTCCTCTCATCTGAGGTGGAAAGGCCACCGGGAGAGCTCATCGATATTCCTAAAGGGGGAGCCATAATCGCTCTTAAAAGCGGGACATTAAAGGTTGAAAAGATGAAGGGGGCGAGGGGAGAGAAGATAAATGCAGATGAATTTGCCCAGCAGGTGAATTTGAAAGCAGGGATGAGCTTTGGACCATAAGGCTCCATTTTATTATGGATTTGAAGTAGTACAATAAAGGAGGTTTTTCATGGAAAAAGAAAACATGATATCGGCATTAAAGGAGATAATAAAGGATGATAGATACGTTCTCTCTTCCGATGTAGACCTTTTGCTCTACGGGTATGATGCATCCCTTTATAGGGGAAAGCCTGATGTGATTGTTCTACCCAACACGACAGCTGAGGTTTCTGAGATCATGAAATTTGCCTACAGGGGAAAGGTACCTGTAGTAGCAAGGGGTTCCGGCACCAATCTTACCGGTGGCTCGATTTCTGAAAAAGGCGGTATTGTTATCGGATTGGCAAGGATGGACAGGGTCATAGAGATTGATACACAAAATCAAAGGGCAATTGTCGAGCCAGGTATTTTTACCTTAGACTTTAAAAATAGATTAGCACCCTATGGATTTGTTTATCAGCCTGACCCGGCGAGTGAATCGGTATCAACAATGGGTGGAAATTTCGCAGAGAATTCAGGCGGGCCCCTGTGCTTTAAATATGGTGTTAGCACGAATCATATGCTTGGAGCAGAGGTGGTGCTGTATAATGGTGAGGTGACCTGGGTAGGTGGTAAGGCCCTTGACAATCCCGGATATGATTTAACTGGACTTCTCGTAGGATCAGAGGGAACCCTTGCCATTGCCACCAAGTTGCTCCTCAGAATTATGCCTGCACCTGAGTCAAGGAAAACGCTTCTGGCTATTTTTGATACTCTGCCAGATGCTGCAAACACGGTATCAGACATTATCGAGGATGGGATTCTCCCTGCTACTCTGGAGATGTTAGACAAGCTCACAATAGAGGCAGTTGAGGCATCGGTACACGCAGGTTACCCTCTCGACGCAGAGGCCGTGCTTCTTATAGAGCTTGACGGTTTAAAGGATGGTATGGAGAGGCTTGCCGATAGGATAATAGAGCTCTGTAAGAAGAACGAGGTAAGGGATGTAAAGGCAGCAAAGAATGAGGATGAAAGAGCGCTTCTCTGGGCTGGTAGAAAAGGTGCATTTGGTGCAGTCGCTCGGCTTGAGACTAGCTACCTTTGTAATGATGGTACTGTGCCCAGGAATAAATTAACTGAGGTTTTAGAAAAGGTAGTAGCGGCAGGAAAGAGATACAATTTGCGCATTGCTAACGTATTTCATGCAGGGGATGGAAACCTGCATCCTTTGGTCCTGTTTGACGACAGAAATAAGGCGGATTTAGAAAAAGTCCAATTAGTAGGCAGTGAGATATTAAAAATATGTGCAGAGGCAGGTGGTACCATAAGCGGAGAACATGGAATTGGGAAGGAGAAGATAAAGGAAATGGGTTTTATCTTTTCCGATGAGGATATCTCTTTGCTTAGGAAGGTAAAGACTGTCTTTGATCCAGAAGAGATTTTAAATCCTGGTAAAATTTTTCAAGAGGCGGCATAGACTTATATAAATATTTCAAGAAACCTTTAATATTTGTATGGAGATAGTGATGTTTTCAAAAGTAGAAGAGATAGTTGGCAGGGACTATATAACTAATGATCCTGGCAGGTTAAAGGATTCCACTGTAGATGGAAAAGTTCCAAAGGCGGTAGTCTATCCAGCGAATGAAGAAGAAATCTCTCAAGTCATTAAACTGGCTAAAAAAGAGGAGTGGAGCGTGATCCCGTGGGGTGCCGGGACGAAGATAGGGTTAGGTGGAATACCCCGGCAGGTTGATATTGTTATCTCTTTATCCAGGCTTAATAGTATTACAGATCTTGATTTAGGGAATCTGACTATTACAGCACAGGCAGGGATAACTCTTAACGAAGTTCAAAATACCTTGGCTAGTAAAGGAAAGGGTTATTTTATCCGCTTAGATCCACCATTTAGTAAGTTTGCCACCCTGGGAGGTATTGTTGCAACTAATTCTGCTGGACCAAAAAGGTTTCTATATGGATCATTGAGAGATATGATTTTGGGGATTGGTTTTATCGCCCCGAATGGGGATATTATCGGGGTAGGCGGAAAGACTGCTAAAAACGTCTCTGGGTATGATGTAGATAAATTACTGATAGGTTTTTTAGGAACTTTAGGCATTATAACACGCGTAACGTTTAAGCTTTTACCCTTGCCTGAGAAGAGCGCCACATTAACTGTTATCCTTTCGTCCCTTGAAGATACTCATGATTTCACCAGCGGTATGCTCAATTCAAATCTTTTTCCTGCATCCATCGAAATCCTAAATAAAACCACTATCAATGAACTGTCTATGGATATTCATGATAAAGGGAAATATGTTGTTGCCATCTGTGCTGAAGGCGTTGAGGAATCGGTAAATAGGCAATTAAAGGATATCGAGGAGATGGGCAAAAACAGTAAGGGTGTGGAAATCAAGTCTTTCTTGGGTGAAGACCAGGTAAATTTTTGGGAGTCGCTCAGTGATTTTCCAAAGATAGTTGCGGAGAGATACCCCTATGGGATTGCATGTAAATCGAACTTCCTTATCTCCAAGCCTGCAGAAATGGTGAAGTTATGGGAAGATAGGGCTATTAAAAATGGCTTGGATTGTGCCCTTATCGCACGAGCAGGTAATGGTATCCTTTATTCCTATATCTTATTCAAGGATAGTATTACGGAGGGCCTGGATATAGTGGTAAACCATTTGGAGGACATGACAGGGGAAGCAGTAAAGAGAGATGGAAACCTGGTGATAGAATTTGCCCCCGTTGCATTAAAGGAACGGCTTAGTGTCTGGGGCAGGACACGAGATGATTTCAAGATAATGCAAGGTCTTAAAAAACAAATTGATCCGGCCGGTATTCTCAATCCTGGCAGATTTATTGGAGGGATTTAGGTATGGATATTCTCGAGTTAAAAGAATTAGAATATGATGAAGTTGCTAAATGTAATAGGTGTGGCTTTTGTCTCACCGTATGCCCTACATACAATGTGATGAAGACAGAGAGGCAGAATGCGCGCGGAAGAAATGCCTTGACGAGAGCTTCCATAGAGGGGAGGATTCAATTAAGCAGAGAGGTAACGGATTCTTTGTTTAACTGCCTCGGCTGTGGTGCTTGTGAAGTGGCATGTCTCCCCAAGGTAAAGACAAAAGAGATTGTGCGGGCCGAACGAGCTCTTTTAGTAAATAACGATCAATATCCTGAATCGATAAAAATTGTAGCACAGTCACTTGAGACAAATTATAATATATCAGATGAAGATAATGAGGATCGTGCTGAATGGAGGGAGGATGTCCCGGACCTGCCTGACAATATGTATGAAAAAGACAGGGCCGAGGTAGTATACTTTGTTGGCTGTGTGTCATCTTTCTTCCCTATGGTACAAAAGATACCCCAAAACTTTGTGCAGATAATGGATAAAGGTGGAGTAGATTTCACTATCTTAGGGGGTAAGGAGTGGTGCTGTGGTTTTCCCCTCATACAGGCGGGGATGCCCGAGAAAGCTGAAAAGTTAAAGGAACATAATTTAGCGAAGATACAGGAAGTTGGGGCAAAAAGAGTGGTATTTTCCTGCCCTTCCTGTTATCGGACATGGAACGAGTTTTATGATACAGATGTGGAACTTATCCACTCCAGCCATCTGCTGGAAGAACTCATCAAGGGGAATAAAATTCCCTTAAAGGAGCTAAACCTTACGGTTACCTATCATGATCCCTGTGATCTGGGCCGTAATAGTGGTGTGTACGAACCCCCGCGGGAGGTTTTGAGGATGATCCCAGGGCTAAAACTAGTTGAGCTTGAACACAATAGGGAGAAAGCCATCTGTTGCGGTGGAGGAGGAGATGTGGAAATGGCAAACCCGGATCTTACCTCTGAAATTGCCCAGATGAAGATAGATGAAATACAGAGGACAGGAACCAATATTGTTGTAACCCCATGTCAGCAGTGCATCAGGACTATAAGTACAAGGGCACGGAAGCAGGAGATAAAACTCAAGGTGATGGACCTTACCGAAATTGTTATGATGGCTATGGAATAGAAATATTAAAAGGATTTATAGACTCGTTTTATACCTGAAAGGGTGGATGTGTATATTTCAATAGCCTAAAAAAGATATGATAGGAAGGAGATAAAATTGATTCTTGCACAACTTTCGGTGTATCCACTTGGTGAGGGTACAAGTGTTGGTAGGTTTGTGAAGCAAGGTGTTAAGATTATCAAAGAGTCTAATTTCAAATATGAAATCGGTAGTTTTTCTACTGTTATTGAGGTCCCAGATTTGGATTCTTTATTTCTCCTCGTAAAGAAGGTGCACCAGGCACACCTTGATGAGGGAGCCAAAAGGGTTGTTATTGATTTAAAGGTGGACGACAGGAGAGATAAAGAGGCAACATTAGAGAGTAAACGAAAATCTGTAAAATAAGCATAAGGGAGGAAAACAATGGAAAAAAAATCAGATAGCGCTAAAAATCCCCTTAAGATCCAGGATATGACCTTCAGGGATGGGCATCAGTCTAATCTGGCTACGAGGATGAGAACAGACGATATGATCCCCATTGCTGAAGAAATGGAAGATATCGGTTTCTGGTCCATGGAGGTCTGGGGAGGGGCAACCTTTGATACAATGCATAGGTTTTTAGGAGAAGACCCATGGGAGAGACCCAGAACACTGAAGAAATATA
>Ga0307427_1001393_pt1 | contig 12504 bp, 10 predicted proteins | sample SalMarWE160190MG_FD_202162 | JGI IMG/M metagenome (GOLD analysis project Ga0307427, IMG submission 202162) | Salt marsh sediment microbial communities from the Plum Island Ecosystem LTER, Massachusetts, United States - WE1603-190 | ecosystem: Environmental > Aquatic > Marine > Intertidal zone >... | reverse complement strand
GCAAGTCCTTCAGTTCCGTATAGGTTGGAGGCACGGCCTTCGGCGGCGGAGGGGGTGGCGGCCGTGGCGGCTGAACACCGGACAGAAGTCGGATGCCGTCAACAATCAGTTTCGGCGTGGGTGTGCGGTGCGTGTAAAGGTACAACGTGATGCGTTCGGTACCCGGAGGGGCCGTCCCGCGCACACCCACACCCGAGAACTCCCTGCTTCCGTGGGGCATGAGTGCCGTCTGGACGTGCCGGTTCGACGGCAGGAACCGCATCTGGAGATAGGCGCCGGCGCTCGCGGCGCCTGCAACGCCTCTCACTCGGGCGCCGGCCTCGTAAGTCACGCCCCCCTTGGCCGGCACCGTCTGCAGGATGCCGATCTCTCGGGCGGGGTCGCCGTCCTCGATGAGCACGGCCTTGCGGCCCGTGTCGGCCGTCTCGACAAGGCTCAGGCGAAGATCCTTCCCGCCGGCGTAGAGCGACCAACCTCCAGGCAGGCCATTCGGTCCCACAGCGTCTTCGAAGGAGGGGTTCTTCAGTGGCACCTCGGAAACCGCCGCCGCGCACCACCTCTGGGCAGATCCCGCAAGCAGCGCCGCCGCAAGGAGCGCCGTCAGCGTTGCCCTCGTCGACTGCGAGCCCATGCTCTACCCCCTCCCCTCATCCTCGACCGACACTCAGACGTGCGAGAACGAGGCGAGCCAAGAGCGCCATCAGTTCGCCTTCGGCTTCCACCAAAGCGACTGCCAATAGTCACGGTCAACGGCGTAGGGATCGATGGGGTCGGTAGCATCGCCGAGAATGACGGTTCGCTTTCCGGTCCGGAGGTTCAGCCGGTGCAAGAAGCCGCCCTGCCCACCGTAGAGGTAACGACTGGCCGTTGCCGCGTACCCGAAGTTCGCGTACCAGTGGCCGTCCTTCCCCGGTGCCCGCTCCGCGAAGACAATCTCCTCGCAGCCGAGTGCGAGCGCCTTGGCCACGAGATCAGGCTCCTTGCCCGCCGCGCCCGGTACGGGCCCGTATAGGGATCCGGCGGCGCCGGCGCCCATAAGGATGACGACGACCAGGCGGAAGGGGATGCGCCGTCTCACTTGCGGCTCCTCGGCCATTCTCCTCGGCGGCCCGCGGCAGCCCCGCGTCCGAATGGATAGCACGGTCGGGTGCGCGAGTCAAGCGTGTGAGAGCCGGGGCGGCATTGGCAAAGGCGGACATCGGGCGCATCATGCACCCTGCGTGAGTCGGCCCTACGGAGAAACGGGGAACTTCACACGGTCATGATCCGCCCGGCCTTGTATGAGGCGTAGGCCTTCTGCGTGAGCGTGAGGATGTGGAGGGCGTGCCCGGCGTCGTTGATGGCCGGCGGGCGGCCGCGAAGGATGCAGTCTGCAAAGTACTCGCACTCCGCGCGATACGGGTCGACGGCGCGGAAGGGCACCCTTCTGAACCGGCGCGCGGCGTCTTTGTCCTGGGCAGCGTCATAGGAGGCTTCGCCGAGGCCGAAGAGTCCCTCGACCTTTCCCCGCGTGCTCTGGCCAATCGTGCCCTCGGTCAGAATGGCTCCGCGCGAACCGTAGATCTCCAATCGCGTTCGACTGGCCTCATCGGGGATGCAGAAGAAGCAGTCGATGGTCCCGTGGGCGCCTGACGCGAACTCAACGAGCGTCGTGGAAGCGTCCTCGGACCTGTAATCGTGCACGAGATTACCGATCACCGCGACGATGCGCCGGATGGGGCCCGCGAAGTACTCCAGCAGGCCGTAGAGGTGAGTGGCCATGTCGATGAGCGCCCCGCCGCCGCCCTTGCGCGGATCCTGCCGCCAGGCTCCGGCACTTTCCGGGTACCAGCACGACAACTGCGCTCGCAGGTAGACGATTCGTCCGAGGCGGCCCGCGTCGATCAGTTCCTTGATCTTCACATGGGCGCCGTGGAACGTCATCATGTAGCCTTCCTGAAGGAAGACGCCGCGCCGGCGACATGCAGCCACCGCAGCCTTGGCCTCTTTCGGGTTCCGGGCCAGGGGCTTCTCGCAGAGGACGTGCTTCCCGGCCTCGGCGGCCATCCGGATTTGCCGCGCGTGGCAGAACACGGGCGACGCGATGTAAACGGCGTCCACTTCGGGATCGGCCAGGAGGTCGGCTTCTCGGCTGTACGCCCCGGGGACGTGGAAGGCGGCGGCGATCTGCTCGACGTTCGACGGGTCCATCACCGCCACCAATTGGCAGTTTCCGGCCTTGAGCATGGCAGGGATCGTCTTGCGGCTGGCGATGCCGCCGGCGCCGATGACGCCGAAACGGACCTTTCTCCTGGCCATGGGGGTGTCTCCTTTTCGCCGGTCAACTGTATGCCTCAATCACCTTGACCAGGGCGCCCGCGATTTGTCTCATGTCCTCTTCGGAATACGTCGGAAATGCGAAGCAGGTGAACGTGTGCGACTCGTGCCACCGGGCATTGGGCACGTCCACCTTGCCATAATCGACGCTGTCGGGTTCGGCGTACTCGGTGGAGGTGAAGGGGAAGCCCGAGACGCCGAAGGCATTCTTCTCGACGAAGGCCTTCTCGGTGTGGCACTGCGGCCAGAACACCTTCCAGCACGGGGCGCCTTCAGCGCAGGCGGCCGCAACGAACTGGCCGATGTCGCAGCGCATGGTCTCGATGTCGAGCGAGAAGGCGCAGACGTACCAGCCGTTGCGGCGCTCGTCTGTGTCGATGGGCATATACGTGACCTGGGGCAGTTCGCCGAGGGCGTCCGTCAGGATGTGGGCATTGCGCCGGCGCCGGGGCAGGTTCCACGTGTCGAGCCGCGCAAGTTCGGCCAGGCCGATGGCTGACTGCATCTCGGTCATGCGGTAATTCCATCCCACGCGGTTGTGGATGTACGGCAGTTTCTGCTCGAGGGCCAGCAGGCTGAGGCGCTTCTTCACGTCGTAGCCGTGGTCGCGGAAACTGCGCGCCTCCCAGGCCAGGTCCTCGTCGTCGGTGGTGACCATGCCTCCCTCGCCGCCGGTCGTGAACGTCTTGTTCTGGCAGAAACTGCACGCCGCGATGTGGCTGATCGACCCGGTCTTCTTGCCCTTGTACTCTCCGCCGAACGCCTCGGCGTTGTCCTCGACCACGTAGAGGCCGTGCTTCCCGGCGAAGGCCGTGACCTTGTCCATGTCGCAGACGTTGCCGTACAGGTGTACGGGCATGACAGCCCTGGTCCGTGCGTTGACGAGCCTCTCCGCCGACTCGATGCTGATGCAGTGGTCGTCGAGATTGACGTCGGCGAAGCGCGGCACCGCGCCGGCCTGGACGACCGCGAAACTCGTGGCGATGAACGTGTAGGAGGGAACGATCACCTCGTCGCCGGGACCGATCCCCAGGGCCGACAGCGCCACGTGCAGCGCCGCCGTCCCGGAGGATGTGCTGACGGCAAACTTGCTGCCCTGCCACTGTGCGAACTTCCGCTCGAACTCCATGCCCTTCGGGCCGGTCCAGTAGTTGACCTTGCCCGATCGCAGCACGTCCTCGACAGCCCGAATCGCGCGGTCATCGAACTGCGGCCAGCCGGGCAGTTCCCTCGTCACGGCCTTCGGGCCGCCCTCGACGGCAAGTCTCGGCTGGTTGGGGGCACGTGTCATGGAGGGTCTCCCTTCGCGCGGGCCGCCGGCGGAGGCCGCGCTGAGTGTATCCCCATGGCCGCCGCTCATCAAGGAACACGTCTGCTCAGTGTTGAGGCGCCTCGTAGGCGGTGGGATTTCGCAGCATCTTGCGCGTGCGCGTGCGAATCTCGGTCGCGATCTCCTTCAACTCAGGATTCGTGGCCATGGCGATTCCGCAGCGCTGACGCAGTATCTTGACGATCATTCGGCATGAGGCGACGAGCCCGTCCTGTTTGCCGCCGATTCCCGTGAAGATCTTCATGTGCGTGGTGCACTTCGCGTGTGCGTCGTCGCCGGTGCAGGTGAGCAGTTCCTTGCGGAAATCCCCGGCCGCCTGCTCGGCGTACTCGGGCGTGTAGATGCCCGGCTTGCGGCTATCGAAGAACTCGTCGAGCCTCCGCGTGGTCAGCAGCAGATCATCAAGGAACGCCGCGTGTTTCGGATGGAGGCGTCTCTGCTCTTCGAGGTACGCCCTGGTTTCATGTCCGAATGCCACGTAGTCATCGATTCGCTGCCGCACGTTGCGGATGAACGCGACAGCCGCGGACAACTGTTCTTCGATGACGGGGCCGTTCTCGAGTTGCGTGCCATCCTTGTAAATGGCGTTAATAACGTCTCGCGCGTAGCACGTGGCGACGCCCTTCGCCTGCCTCTTCTGCCCCTCCAGATCGAGGATGTATTGGCAGGGCCCCACACCCAGAGTCATGCGGACGAGGTCAACCACCGTCAACTTCTCGATGGGCGTGCTGAACGGAGCCGCCTTCACCCGGTCAAGCGGATAGAGGATCGCCGGGCCATCGAAGTTGCACACCTCGCCGCGCTCCACGTACCGGCGTTTCTCCAGCGGCTGCAGGTAGCCCCGGCGATCCTGGTTGATCCAGCACGGATACGCGAAGCCTCCGAGGACGGGATTCCATCGCTTTCGGCCGGGCTTGTTCCAGTCTCTGGGCCCGAACTCCTCGCCGAAACTCTGTCCCAATGACGCCTCTTCGCCAAACCATTCCTGCATCACATACTTGCCCTCGGGGTGCTGAAGCAGCATCTCCCAACTGTCGGTCAGCCCGTCTGCAGCGCTCCAATCGACACGCCACAGGGCCGCAAAGGGCATCCGCCAATCCAGCGGGAGGACCTTCCCGGCGTCCGTCGAGCCGACCGTGCGCTCGTGCCAGATCCCCTTGTCCGCAAGAAGCGCGATCCAGACATGCGGCTTGCCGTAGGTGATATCGGAACTTTCGATTCTTCGCGGGCCTGATCCTGACAGCGTCATCCCGATGTCGCTGTCGCGCGACTCCGACACGGTCATCACGATGGCTTCCCCTGCGTGCATCATGTGCAGCAGGAAGTTCTCGCTCGGGAGTTCAGCGCGGTCGACGGGAATCGCGGCCGCATCGACCACGATATCGTCGCCGAAGAAGTCGGGCATCACGGCAAACCGGCACGGAGCGTGCACGCGAAGCCTCGCCACACCCGCGGTGGCCTTTGTCTTGATGAACGCCCCGCCCATGGTCAGTGTATAGGTAACGCGGCCGGGCGTATTGCCCGGCGATTCAACGGCGACCTCAAGCGATACGGAGCCTGTGGAGTTCTCTGTGACGGCGAGCGAGGTCCGCTTCAGATCCCTGCCGTCACGACCGACCGGCTGCAATCGTGCGCAGCGTTTCAGCCCCGGCGTCCGACGCGAATACAGGTCAACATGGGCCGTATGCTTGTGCAGCACGGCCACGATCTTGTCGTTCAGGAACACCGCGCACCCTTTGAAGCGATGGGCCGTATCACCTTCTTCAACGGGCAGCCACCCGCTCTTCTGCGCCAGCGCCTTCTGTGAGAGCGCGGCGGCTGCCTCTGCCGGGGCGTCATAGATGCGCGTAAACGGCTCCACTGCCGAGGCGGGGACCGCGTGCAACGAAATCACACCAACGCACGCCAACACAGCCGCGACACCCGATGCACGTCGTAGGACCCTGCACGGAGCCCGTTGCACAATTCGCCCCCGCTTCCGCGTGGTGGCCTTCCCAGGCCACCACGCTCGATGCAGGACGGATCGCGGCGGCCTGGGAAGGCCGCCGCGCGGTTCGTGCAACAGGCTCATGAACACCATACTGTCAGTTCCTTTCCGCCCGCTTGACGGTGACGTGCCACGCCGTCCTGATACCAGCCGCAGGGCTGGATGTCAACCTGCGCCGGCCAACGCCGGCCGGAGAGGTCCTCACCCGCGCGGCGCAACGCTCTCGCTCGCCAGGTCGCCCTTCCCCCGGCCGGTCGGATGCGGTATGGTGAGTGTGACGGCAACGCGAGGTCGCCTGCGGCACGCCGCTTGAGCCGGCGGGCTCGCCCTGTGGAGGATTGCACGATGGCCGCAAAACCGTGCCGCACCAGCACGACCGGCCGAAGGCAGTTTCTGTCGCAGTTGTCTGCGGCTGCGGCCGCGTCGGGGCTGGCCTGGGCAGGCCAATCGGCGGCCGGTGAGCGGGCTGCCGCAGCGCCTGCGCCGCTGCCGACCATCGCGCTCGGCAAACACCGCGTGACGCGTCTGATAGCGGGCTGGAATCCCATCGGCGGCGGTTCCTATCTCGGGCACCACATGGACCGCCACATGAAGGAGTACTTCACCGTCGAGCGAACCGTGGAGTTTCTGCTCCGCTGCGAACGCGAGGGGATCAACGCGCATCAGTTCTCCTCTTCGGACAAGACGGTCGAGGTGCTGCGGACCGCGCGCGAGCGTGGATCGAAGATGCACTTCATCTGCCTCCACTCCGGGCGATCCGGCATCCGCAAAATGATCGAGAGCACGCAGCCGATCGCCATGGTCCACCACGGCGGCGTGACCGACAGGCTCTTCGCTCAAGGAAAGAGCCAGGACGTGCACGATTACGTCAAAGAGGCCCACGACCGGGGCGTGCCGGCCGGCGTGTCCGCCCACAATCCTGACTGCATCAAGCGGATCGCCGACGAAGGTTGGAAAGTGGACCTGTTCATGACCTGCTTCTACTTCCTCACGCGGAAGAAGACCGCGCCTTCGAAAATGCTTTACCTCGGCTACCCGTTCTACGCGGCAGATCCACAGGCCATGACAGCGGTTATCCGCCAAGTGAAACAGCCCTGCCTCGGCTTCAAGATCCTCGCCGCCGGACGCAAGTGCGCCGACCAGCGAACGGTCAGGGAAGCATTCCGCTTCGCCTTCCAGCACATCAAGCCAACCGACGGCGTCATCGTCGGAATGTACCCGCGGTTCTTCGACGAGATCCGCGCCAATGCCCGGTACGCCCGGGAGTCTGGCCGCACGGGATAGACTCGTGCGCGGTTGGCGGATCGACGCGGCGGGTGCGGAGACCCGCCGGGCAACTTGGCGTTGTAGTACTATTGGCCGACCTTCAGCGACTGCGAGAACCCCCTGCGCCCTCCGTGCGGTATAGGGCGCCAGTTGGGCGAACATCTCCTCGATGTCATTCACCTCCAGCAGTCCGGCGCTTCGCCGCAAGGCGGGCAAAAGTGCCGGCCGGGTTTTTCGGGAACTTTCCGGCCGCCCGTGTGTCGAAGAACTCATAGGAGAGCGAGAGGCGAGAGCACCGCTTCCGGAAAGTGCTTGACAGGAACACAGGATCGGGTAGAATGTTCCTGGGCACGCGGGTGTGGAGCGTCCGGTTTCTGCCGGATGTTCTTCACTTCGCGTCTGCACGCAGCCGAGGTAGGAGCCAGGCCGATGAGAAAATGTCTGATTGCGGCTGGAGTTCTCGTGCTCGTCGGTGGCGCCGTAGCGGCCTACGCCGCCAGCACCGGCAAGGTCAAGGTGGCCACACTCGGGATGGTCGTCGGGATCGAGGTTCGTGGCCGCACGGCTCCGATCCCGCCCAACCGAGAGGTACCGCTGCCGGCGGGCGAGTACAAAGTCAAGAGCCTCAAACTGCACGCCAAGGGCATCTACAAGGGGAAACCCGTCATCTGGCGGATCGACGGCACCACACCGCTCGGCAAACTTACCAATGTCGAAGTGGCCGGCGGCGAGACCACGACGGTCGAAGGCGGCGAGCCCCTGACGGTCAAGACGCCTGTGAGCATCTCCAAGAAGGGTCCGACCACGACCGTCTCGATCGGCCTCCAGTATATCGGGAAGGCCGGAGAGAACTACCGAAGCGTCGTTTACATGGGCCGCATACGAGCCCCCAGCCCCAAGATCCAGATCGTGGGTGAAAGCGGAAAGCCCATCGTCAGCAGCGCCTTCGAATACGGGTGAGGTGGGACCTGCCGGTACTCATGGCGAGTACCACCCGGAGCCAAAGGCACGTACACGATTAAGGTTCTGCCCAACCTCGGGCCGTTCAAATGGACGTACGAAGAGACGAAGTTCACGCTCGAGTAAGTCCAACGGCGGCGCAGTCATCGGCGGGGAAGCGATTCGGGCTTCCCCGCCTTCTTTGCTCAATCGGGGAAGCGGAATGGCCGCACGCCCGGCATAAGGAGGAGCCGAGTGATCCCACACGAGGTCAAGGCGCTGTTTGCCGGCGGGAACCTTTTTTGGCTGGCCACGGCCGACGCCGACGGTGTCCCCAACGTCGCGCCGATGCTCCAGGCCTGGTGGGCCGACGAGAAAACACTCGTCGTCGGCGATATGCTCATGAAGACCACACGGGCCAACGTCCAGGCCACGGGCAAGGTATGCCTGAGCGCCTATGACGAAACGGGCGACAAGGCCTATAAACTCGTCGGCACGGCTTCCTACGAGACCGGCGGGGCGGCATACGACATGGCCCAAGCCGAACTTGCCAAAAAGAAACCGCCTAAAACCTTCAAAGGTGTAGTAGTCTTTACGGTCAAGGCCATCTACGACCAGACCCGGGGGCCCGACGCCGGCGCACTCATCGCCCGGCTCTGAGAGCCCCGGGCCCGGTGCGGGCCGCACCGGCCCGGTCGGGCCGAAGCCGTCCATACGATGCGCAAGGAATCCCCCGCACTCCGTGGAGATCACAGCATGATCGATCGTGAGAAACGCAAGCGCGTCATGCTGCGGTCGATACGGCTGGGCCACTGCATTTGCGATCCGAAGAAGGGCTGCCCCTGCGACCTGTTCAAGGCAAAGAACGTCTGCCTGTGCGCGGGCGAGACGTTGGCGGCCCCGACCGGGCCGGTGCGGCTCACCGCCCTCGTCGAGAAGGCCGGCTGCGCGTCCAAGATCGACCAGGCATCGCTGAAACGCGTCCTGGCGGATCTGCCGGACATCGACGATCCGAGGGTGCTCGTCGGTTCCGCCGCCGGCGACGACGCGGGCGTTTACGCCCTTGATGGTGACGTGTGCCTCGTGCAGACGGTGGATGTCTTCAGCCCGTCGGTGGACGATGCCTATGTGTTCGGCCAGATTGCCGCCGCCAACTCGCTGAGCGACGTGTACGCCATGGGCGGTCGTCCGCTGACCGCCCTGTCGATCGTCGGCTTTCCGATTCGCGAGGTGGCCGACCACGTCATGCGCGACATGCTGCGCGGCGGCATCGACAAGATGGCCGAGGCCGGCGTACCGGTCGTCGGTGGACATAGCATCAAAGACGCCGAGATCAAAGCGGGCTTTGCGGTCACCGGCGTCATCGACCGCGGCGGCATCCTCACGAACGCCGGCGCGCGGCCGGGCGACACCCTTGTCCTGACGAAGCCCATTGGGACGGGCATCCTGGCCTTTGCCGTCCAAATCGGCCGCGCGCCCGAAGGGGCCGCCCAGGCCATCGCCGAGTCCATGTCCGCACTGAATCGGACGGCGTCGGAGCAGATGTTCGAGTTCGACGCCCACGCCTGCACCGACGTGACCGGCTTTGGCCTGATGGGCCACCTGGCGGAGATGGCGCGGGCGAGCGGTGTGGATGTCGAGGTCGTCTGGGACGACGTGCCGCTGTTTGCGGGCGTCCTGGAGTGCCTGGCCGAGGGTGTCATTCCGGGCGGCATCGAGCGGAACCGCGAGTCCTCGGCCTCCAGCGCCGACGCCGACGACGGCTTGACCGAGGCGATGCTCGATGTGTGCTTCGACCCGCAGACGAGCGGCGGCCTCTTGATCGCCGTCCCCGCCGCGAAGGCCGAGGCGCTGGTCGCGCGGCTGCACTCTGGCGGCGTCGCGGCCGCCACGGTCATCGGCTCCGTCACGGGCAAAGGGACCGGCCGGGTCGCGGTGACGACAAGCGGGCGTCGAACCATGCCGGCCGCCAAGCCCCAGACCGCCGGTCGGGGAATCGTCATGTCCATCGAACCCGACGGATTGTGCTGCGCCGACCCGGCGGCCGAGGAGGTGTGCTGCGCGCCGCATCCGACGCCGGCCGGCACCCCGAAGGCCGTCACGGCCGGCGGTGCGGCCGGCATCGAACAGGCCTTCAAGACATTCATGAGCAAGGCGGGCCAACCGGGCGCCCTCGACGTGGCGACGAAGCAGGCGCTGAATATCGCGCTGTCGGTCCTAACGAAGTGCGAACCGTGCCTGGCGATTCACGTCAAGAAGGCCCGCCGGATGGGCTTTTCCGAGGAGGAGATCGACGAGGCCGCCTGGTTGGCTATTGCCTTCGGCGGCTCGCCGACTATGATGTTCTACAAAGAAGCCGTCCGGAAGATAGCCGAGGACTAGGGTGGAGGCGATCGGTGGCTGGTGCTGCCTCTGGTCTTCAAAACCAGTGTGGGGCTTGAACAAGTCCCGGGTGGGTTCGATTCCCATTCGCCTCCGCCATGTTTGGCCGCCTCATACACCCTGAGCGCGGCGGAAAGGGGCAGGTTGGATGGCTTGCGGCAAACGCGGCCGTAGGACGCTCGCCCGCGGGCGGGCCACGGTGACGATCCTCCTGCTCTTGGCGGGGGCCGCCTGTCTGAGTTACGGCGTTGCCTTTCACAGCGTGCCGGTCCTGCCCAAGCCGGATACGTCCGAGGAGGAGGTCCCCGAGACCCCGCCCGAGATTCTGCCCGAAGACGAGGTCGGGTTTACGGCGGATGAGTTGTTCGGGCCACCTTCGGAAGATGCCCCGCCGCTTCTCATCGACCTTTCCGACGGGCCGGAGCCGGGGGTGGAGATGTCGGAAAGAGAGGTCCTTCACGAGGTGACGATCGGCGGCCTGGAGCGTTTGCCGTCGGGTCGGCTCATGCGGACGTACGTCCTCGGCGAGACGCCCCCGTCGTTCTGCCCCACCTGAGTGCATTAGAAACGGGTCATGGAGGTCATGGCCAACCCCAGATTCCGAAGACAGCCGTCCCGCTTTGTTCGCCTGCGCCACTTGGTTCAGGCGGCGTTTCTACTGGCCTGGCTGGGCCCGTTCGGGCTGCGGCTGCATACCTTCTGCGGGCCCGTTTACCACTGTTACGCCTGTCCGCTGGCGACGTTCGCGTGTCCGATCGGCGTTCTCGCGAACTTCAGCGCGCTGGGCGTGTCGCCGTTGATTGCCCTCGGCACGCTGCTCATCGCGGGGGCGTTGGTCGGGGGGTTTATCTGCGGCTGGGTGTGTCCGTTCGGCTTCCTTCAGGATCTGGTTGCGAAGGTGCCGGTGCCGAAGTTGCGGCTGCCGCTCCAGGCGGGCTACTTACGCTACGCCGTGCTGGTTCTGTTGGTGCTGGTCATTCCATACTTCTTCGGCGAATCCCATCCCCTGTTCATCTGCCGCCTGTGCCCGGCGGGGGCGCTTGAAGCGGGGCTTCCCCTGGCCGTCCAGAACGCCGCGCAAGGCCAAAGTTTTTGGAACAGCATGAGTACCGTCAAGTGGGTTGTCCTGGGCCTTTTCCTGGTGGCGATGTTCGTTAAGTACCGGCCGTGGTGCACGCTGTTCTGCCCGCTCGGCGCGATGCTCGGCCTGTTCAATCGGGTGGCGGTCGTCCGGCTGAAGGTCGATGACCGGATGTGCACCTCATGCGGGGCCTGCAAATCGGCGTGCCAGATCGGCTTGGCGCCCGAGAAACAACTCGACGACCCCCTCTGTATACGCTGCATGCAGTGCACGCGATGTGACGCCATAGGCCTGACGACGGTCTTCGACCGCGAGAAATCACCCAACCACGCGGCACGCGCCGGCGCCGATTCGAGCAGATAACGTTTGCCTGTAGCACGTTGCGCGGCGGGCAGTCTTGCCCGCCGCGAGAGGTTCTCCCCATCAAGCGTGGTGGCTTGGGAAGACCACCACGCGGTAGACTGCACGGCCGCCCCGGTGGGGCTGCCGTGCCACCCGATGGCTCACAGCACCCGCTTCGCCTCGGCACCCGGCGTGCGGCGGCTGCCGGACCGGACCGTCAGGCGGACCGTGTCGAAGTAGTCCAGGAGCGGCACGGCAAACTTGCGGCTCGTGCCGAGGGCGTCGCGGAACTCGACCGTCGAGAAACCGCCCGATGCCGCGAACAGACCCAACGCCACCTGCCTGGCCTTCTCCACAGCGTCGCGGTGCATCGCGAGGTTCTCGTCCAATCGGACGAGCGTCCCCTCATCACCGAGCAGCCGGACGAGCGCGGCCACGCGGTCGGCGTCGGCAGAGAGCGACGCGGCGATCGCCTCCGGCGGGGGAGGCGTAAGCCCGGCGTCGCGCAGCGCCGAGGCCACCTGCTCGCGGAGACGGGCGTCCTCCGCCGAAACCCGGGCACCTCGCCCGGCAAGCGATACCACCGACTCGTGCCGCTCGACCTTCCCGTCGGCGATCAATCCATCCAGCGCCGGACCGACGACGCCGCGGCCTCCGTCCACCTCCCGCGACAGGTCGGCGGCATCCATGCCCAGCCGCATCGGGTTGGCATCGTGAAACGCATCGAGGCGCTCAGTGATCCTTGCGACCGCGTCGCGGATGACGTCGCGGTGCACGACGGCGGCGCCCGTATCGAGAACGGTCCCCTGGTCGCGCAGCGTCTTGAGCAACTCGTCCACGCGCGGGCGGGGCATCTGCGCC
>Ga0307427_1001392_pt1 | contig 12505 bp, 12 predicted proteins | sample SalMarWE160190MG_FD_202162 | JGI IMG/M metagenome (GOLD analysis project Ga0307427, IMG submission 202162) | Salt marsh sediment microbial communities from the Plum Island Ecosystem LTER, Massachusetts, United States - WE1603-190 | ecosystem: Environmental > Aquatic > Marine > Intertidal zone >... | reverse complement strand
TGGCTCCAGTTTCCTCACCGATTCCTCCCAGTCTTCTATGCCCATAGGCATCCGATTCCCCAGATAAAAACATCTCGCCTCCTATCAACTTGGCCCCTTCTGAAATAGTAATCATGGCATAATTTTTGGGATTGGCTTTTTTATCTTTCATGATGAATTCTGCGAGTCTTTTCGGGTCAAATGGGACCTCCGAAATAATAGCACGGTCTACCCCTGCCAAGTATGCTGCTACCAAAGATGTTTCACCACAATACCTACCAAATAGTTCAATAACTGCTATACGTTCATGGGAACCAGTCGAGGTTCTTAACGCATGTATAAAATTGACACTTCTGGTAACAGCCGTGGAAAAACCAATACAATAATCAGTCCCAAAAACGTCATTATCCATTGTTTTAGGTATAGCAATTACAGGGAATCCTTGCCGGTGTAATCTTTCAGCAAAACTAAGTGTATCATCTCCTCCTATGGGAATAATGGCATCTACTTTTAAATATTCCAGGTTTTTTAAGACATGGGAGGTGAAATCCTTCACATCCTCCTTTTCTTCAAACTGTTTCTTAAGAAAATCGGGAACTTCCTTTTCCCTTGCAGCACTTGGATTTATTCGAGATGTGTGCAGATAAGTTCCTCCTGAACGGTCAATAGTCCTGACCTCTGACGGGATCAATTCCTGAATGCTCCTAAGTTTGGTATGGGAATCATCCGGGTTGTACTCTAAAACCCCAGCCCATCCTCTGCGTATTCCCATAACCTTTATTCCTTCACTAGCTGCCCTGTAAACGAGAGTCTTAATGCATGGATTAAGGCCTGGTACATCCCCACCACCAGTAAGTATAGCTATTGTGGATTTCTCCTTACTCGTCTTTTTCATTTAAAACCTCTTTCTAAAATAACCAAGATTTTCCCAAATTAAATGAGTAATTTTTGTTATTTTAATCTACTTTCCATTTTTATGAAAGGAATTATTTCCTGGTTTTACACATCAGATTCCTTTCAGTAACAATTCTGGTTTGCTTTTCATTTACCTTTTGCTATCCTATAGTATCAAAATTTTCAGGATGACAATATATTTAGAATGTAAGGTGCCTAATCGAGCATCGATGTTCAACCATAACCAAAGATAAAACATTACGAGCTTGGTAAAGGCTCATATATCTTCAAAAAAAGGGGGTAAATGTATGGAAAAAATATCTACCACAAAAGCTCCAAAGGCAATCGGACCTTACTCACAGGCAATTAAGGCAGGGCGTTTTGTTTTTTGCTCCGGGCAAATTGCTATTGATCCAAAAACGAATGAGTTTAAGCCAGGAACAATTATTGAAGAAACAACAAGGGTTATAGAAAATCTAAAGGCAGTGCTTGAACAGGCTAATTCAAGGCTTGAAAAAACGATTAAGATTACTGTATACCTATCTAACATAGATCATTTTACAGAAATGAATAAAGTGTATGAAAATTATTTTTCAAATAAGCCAGCTCGATCAACTATAGAGGTCTCAAACCTTCCTAAAGGAGCTAAGGTTGAAATCGATGCAATTGCAGAAACCTAAAGGAGATCTGATAATATGGATCAGACATATTTTAACAAATCATTAACAAGACCTAAAGTCTACATGAACGAATCAGAAGGAATAGTTAAAGAGGTACGTGGTAAAAAGGCATTGGTTCTAACGGACAGACAATCAATGTGTGCTGAGTGTGTGGCAAAAAGTTTCTGTCAGATGCTAGGTGGCGGAAAAGAAATGCTTTCCGAAGCAATAAATCCTATTGCTGCTAAGGCTGGAGATATGGTAAAGATAGGTATACCTACTGGCACGGTCACAAAGGCCTCATTAATTGTCTATATGATCCCTGCAATAGGCCTTGTAGGAGGTGCAAGCATAGGATACTTTCTTAGTACATTATATAATTTAGATTTAAATTTATCTACCCTTGTTGGAAGTATAATCGGGTTAGGGCTTTCCATGATTTCTGCTCGGTTCCTAAATGATACATTAAGCAAAAGACCATACTATCAGCCGGAGATTACTAAGATCATTAATCCTAATAATCTAGAATGCGAGGATTAGAGTCTTCCTTTTGCTGACAGAAAAAATGCAAGTCACCACACTTCATTGTTAATGTGGTTCTTTAGTGATTAGAATTTTTGTTTTCTAAAATCAATAACTCAACCACACATAGATCTCTAAATCGTTCTTTATTATTTTTACTAATATGCCTGATCTCTGTTTTTAAATATTCAATAGGCCGGAATGAATTAGTCGTGTAGTATTTCAGATTTAATATGTCACCAACTTTCAGGTGATTCAATAAATCAGAATCTTCTCTTACCAATACGCAGATTTCTTTCAATGATATATCGCAGATTTTAAATTGATAAACATAAGCGCATCCACTTAGCGAAAATTCTACGCTGTAGTATTGATCCACTTGTTTTATAGGTTGATATCTTCTTTCTTCTGCTTTGTTCGTCATGACACACTCTTTCATGTCTTCATTTTTTTAAATTATCGGTTTATCCAAAATAAATACAAGATTAATGCCAAAATAATATAGTATGAAAAGGTTCCTCACTCCCAGGTAAGGCCGATGATATCCGCAGGGTAAGGGCTGAGTTGCCAAACCATCAACGTAAACTACCAGAAAAAGTCTCAGACCTAGTATCAAGCCTGATTCCCTGTAAACTTTTTTGCATTTCATTGTCTAATATTTCATACACTTTTAATGGCAATATCATCAAGCACAACTCGATCTCAAAACATTTCATTTTATTCAAGGCCTCAATAATGAGACAATTCTGGAATTATTTTATAATGCCTTTGAAGTCGTTCTGCTCTGATTTCTTTTGCAATGTCGTTGTCCAGTTTAGGATATGTATAGATTGAAGAGATCAGCTATGTGAAAATATGAAATGAATGTCTTTTTTGGGAAAACGAGAGAAGAGGAGTTGGAAGCCTTTTTAAAAGGCTCTATTTATAACTTATTCTGAATTTCCTCTGCATATACTCCACGTATTCGTTTCCATACTGAACATTCAGGACCCATGCCTGATATTGCTTCTCATAGGGAATACTATTGGATTTAATGTAGTCGAAGGGATAAAATAATATAGGAACCCTGTCCGTATGATATATATCAGTCAATTGTGAAATGGCAATGCTTAATATATTCCAGGGTAGAGCTTCAGGATTGGTCACCAGAATCTTGATACCATTGAGGAGTTCAGAGAGATTAAACCCTAGGTCTGATTGATTAACAATCAGGGCTGCATTTAGTTCTGCCTTATGTTTTAGTGCATATACCCTACATTTTCGCAAGAAACCAAGCTTGCTATAGAGTTCTTCCAGAGATTTATCGCCAGTATCTTTTTTATCCAAAGCCAAGGCATTCAGAAGCAGTCCTCCAGAGTGATACCCATAAAACCTATTCAGTTCCCACAGATCAACTTCTGAACATTCATTCAGAGACCACCCATCTGGAAGTTTGGCACCCAAGGACAAGCTAGTATAAGTAAGGTAGGAAAAAAGATCCATAGAGCAACCTTGAGGATTTTTCAGTGTCCTTGCAAAACCACCGAATACAAAATCAGGAAACCTGTTCTCCGGGCGGAAATAACACATCACATAGTCCATGTGTGCAGAAGAAAGGCGATACATATCATTCATGTAATACATGATTTGCTTTAACACCATAAAACCGGGGCGTTTGTTGTCCGTAATCCTTGCAGCATGGTGATGAATCATCCAGGTCCTCTGGTATGCCCTAATCATAGAGATATGGCCATATATCCGCCCATTCTTCTGGTAGGTGAAATGCCTTGAAATCTCCGGATTCTCCTTGTAAAGTTTTCTATACATTTCTTTGAAACCTTCCCGATGAGACTGTATAAGACGATACTTCATAGGGTAGATAAAGCCTGTATTAAAAAAGAACTCCCAAAGGGCATCCATATCGACCTCACTGGAATCATAGGCATGGGGGTCCAATGCATTAGTCAGTATATGAGCCAAACGACTGTAACTATTAATATCCATGTCCAGAATAGCAAGGCCACATCGGATGCCCTTGTCCTTCTCTGCCAAGCGGTAGATTACTTGTACAACACAGGGGATACTCATGGCACCCGCAAAATTTATCATCAGTTCTGGGATGATCATGCCCTGCATAAGAATTCCGTCGTCCGTGCTCTCATATACAGAAAATCCGGAAGTGGAAATACCTGTAACCTCTAATTGCACCCGCTTTTTTAAAAAGGGATGATCGAAAATGATCGTTGGTGGTGGTACCAAGTGTTGACGAGGATTGCGGATCTGCCTTTTTTTGAACTGGTTGACCTTTGTGTCCGCATGAGTCAGAACAATCTCCCTATTTAGGAAATCATCCTGTTGGCGAATACACTTGCAGAGGCCAGAAAAGAGAATATGTTGATCACGCCGTAGATGAACAATGACCAATGCATCCGGGTTGAACCAGTGAAAGGAACAAAATGATACGGGCCTCACTCTAACACGAAATCCAATTGGGCTAAAATCTAATAATTTTCCTTGTGCCACAAAACCGCTCTGAATCAGCTCAACAGCAACATCATGACAGGTATAACGCCTCGTCTGCCGCTGGCCCACAGCGTAGCTTGTTTGTGGTAATCGAATTATAAGATGGTTTCTATGTATCTCCTGAAATACAGCTGGCACTAATATCATAGATTGACCATCATCAATGACAAGATGCATAAGCTGATAGTTCTTCAGATCAAGGCCTGAGAAGTTCTTGCTCGACCAACGGCAAGTGAGTTTTCCGCCGAGACAAGGCTCAGGATATGCCCTTACAAGGATGCTCCCTTCGTATTTAGGATGACGTAGCTGGAGTAAGATATATTCGTCCATAAAATGGATGTGATTGAGAGTATTTATCAGAGCCTCTTCATCAACCTGTTGAGCACTTTCAAGTGCATGGATCATATCCTGATGCTGGAATAGCCAGGGTGGAATCCGCCATCTTTCTCCGAAGTCAAGGCCAACAAGCTCCTCCTCTTTTGGAAATATTTCTGTCTGTCTATTTGTGGCCATTTTTCGTTTCTTTATTCCTCTTAGGTAAGACAATACAGGGCCTGTAAAAGTGTAGGCAGATTACATCTTTTTCCCAGATCCCACTTTCTGAAGAATGCCTTATCATAGACCCACATTCTTTAACAAATACCCATGACTCTTCTGAATTCATCCTTTTATTATTCCCTGATTTACCAGAATCATACACACAATCTATATCTCATTACCAAATTGAAGCAAGGAGTGTGCCTTTATGTCTAAGCTAATTAACTTATTGATATTATGGCATTTTTCCGATATCCAAGCAAAGAAGATATGATAAATAGTGTATACAAAAGATGACACCTTATGTCTTAAAATTACGCGAACACTCTACCCTGCTATCTTTTGGGGTCAAGAAATAATTATTAAACCTAAAGGATTAATTGAATTGTAGAATAATGTGCGTTTATTAAGATTGTTTTGCAGAGCATATTCTGATGAAAGAAGGATTCACAATGACATGATCATCCTATCAATGTCAGTGTGAGGGGTTTTGAAGGCCTTTATAGGCGACGAAGCTATCTAAAATGTAAACAAAAACGAATTGTGTATAATCCTAGAATAGTGGGAAGCCTGTTGAGCAGACTTTTTAGAGTTGATACTTGGATATCAGCCTGGATAGGTAAGTCCTTTGAACATCCATCACTTTTGATGCCTTGCTTCTATTGCCTCCAGTATGTTTCAGGTTTAAGGCAATGAATTCTTTTTTAAAGTCTTCCATAGCCTCTTTGAGAGTCAATCCTACCTGCATGCCCGGATGGCTTTCTTTTGGACCCCAAATGGGCAAGTCCTCAGGCAAAATTTTCTGACCGTTACCCATCACCACGGCGCGCTCCAGGGCATTACTGAGTTCCCTTACATTACCAGGCCAGTCGTATGCGAGCATCTGCTCCATGGCACTTTCTGAGATCGTTAAATGGAGGAGTCCCTTCTCTTGCGTAAATATTTTCAAGAAATACGTGGCAAGGAGGGGTATGTCTTCTTTTATCTCTCTTAAGGCAGGCATTTGAATTTGGACTACATTGAGCCGATAGTAAAGGTCCTCTCGAAACCTTCCATCATGAATTTCCTGAGAAATATCTTTATTTGTAGCTGAGATAATCCTAACATCCACCGATATGGGAGTGTTTCCACCCACCCGATAAAATAGTCCCTCTTGCAGCACTCGAAGAAGCTTTGCCTGCATTTCTGGCGTCATTTCTCCTATCTCGTCAAGGAAAAGACTGCCGCCATCAGCCAGTTCAAACTTTCCGATTTTTCGGCTTTCAGCCCCAGTAAAGGCCCCTTTCTCGTGACCAAAGAGTTCAGACTCTAGGAGGGTTTCAGGTAAGGCTGCACAATTAAGCACAATCATGGGCTTATCTTTTCTAGGGCCAGCCCTGTGAATTAACCTGGCGAGCAGTTCCTTCCCCGTTCCACTCTCACCCAATATCAGTGTGCTGCTTTTCGAATTGGCCACCTTGAAAGCATCGGATATAACTTTCTGCAGGCTCTTGCTCTCACCAATGATTTGGTATTTGTTCCCAAGCTTTTCTTTAAGATCCCGGTTTTCTCTTATGACTTGATCGATTTTTCGTGCATTGCTGATTGCCTTGGAGGCCAAATCAGCGAATACTGTCAATATTTTCATATCTTCAGTTTGAATGGGACTCCCATCTTCTTTATCAATTATTTCCACAACTCCAATTATTTCGCTATCAAGCTTCATTGGAACACAGGCTATTGAACGGGTCTGAAATCCTGTGGATTCGCTTATTTTTTTGTACCACCGTGGGTCCTTGCTGACATCGGGAATAAGAAGGGGTTCTCCTTTTTCAGCCACGAAACCCGCTATTCCCTGGCCAAGGTCAATTTCATATTTTCTGACCTCTTCTTTTTTTTCTCCGATGGCTACTTTAAAATAGAGTTTCCTCGATTTCTGATCCAATAACAGCAGGGAACTGGCCTTAGCCTGCATCATCTGTGTGGCTGTATCTATGATAAGCTCTAAAAGTTGATCCAGATCAAGCACAGAGGAAACCCATGTAGAGATTTCCTTCAAGCGATCTATCGGCGAACCATAGGTTAATGATCTTCCATTCATTTATTTTTCCATAATACTCACAATGGTATTATGATTTGACCATTAGAATATTAAAAATTTATATGGATACCCTTTTTTTATGAATAGTTCAAAAAAAGGATTCTCTATGTATCTAAATTTATACCCTTTTAAAAGGTTAAAGAGCAAAAGAAAACGTATCGTGTATAAAAGTGAGGCGTAATTAACTTTTTCAAACCTCCTAGTCTTTGTTATCCAGTTCAACTGCATTGATCAACAGCTCAAAGATATTTGGAACAGCGGAGATCACTCTGTTCCAGTTTGGCATGTGGGGAATATCAAATGGTTGTTCGAGATACTGCTGTCCAGCGCTAACGATACACCTAACAAATGCCTCAGCCGAACTACCTTCTCTATGCCTGTCATATGTTAATCCATTGATCTCAGAATCATATTCATACTGAGCAATAAGGTCCTGGGCAATCCTTAAATAACTTGACCTCAAGGTCACAAAAAACTCATTGGTGAGGGTGCACCCCATACTTGCCATAGTTCTAAATATGGATTTTGCTATGTCTGTTCCCATCTTGAGTAAACCCTTGTTGGGATCTTCCAGGGTGAGGGACTGATGCTTGTGTTCATAATTATCTGAAAGATCAACCTGACATATTCTGCGCAGGGCGCAATTTCTATGAATTTCAGCGAGAACACCAACCTCCAATCCCCAGTCACCAGGAATTCTGATCAGGCGTGCCAAATCTACATCCATTGAAAATTCCCCAGCAAGGATATACCGGAAACTATCAAGATAATCTAAAAATTGATTAGATCCCAAGGTTTCTTTCAGGGCCCTAATAAGAGGTTTTACAAAAAGCCGGGTCACCCTTCCGTGCATTCTATCCGTAACCCTGCTGTAGTATCCTTTACAAAAGCCAAAGCCAATGTTTGGGTGTGCAATAGGGTAACAGAGGCGTGCGAGAAGATCTCTATTGTAGGTGACAATATCGCAGTCATGTAAGGCAATAACCTGACTATCTTCGCGAGCAAGGATATATCCATAAGCAGTCCATGCAGACCTTCCCTTGCCGTCATCACCAACATTGATTCCCTTTTTAGCCAGTATTTCATATATATTTTCAATTGCTGGGCCTGTACACCAAATCGCTTTAGGTTTTAAGGGAAGATCGGAAAAAAATTTCTTTGCCTGTCTAAATTCCTCCGCATTCGCCTTTCCCACGGTTACAATGATATTTTTGAGGTATTTTACATTTTTGAGTTCCTGGAGAATCTTCGGAAGACCTGGACCTTGTAATTCAACTGGAATGTATGGAAGGACAAGGGAGATAGGCCTATGCCTTGTTGCCTCTTCAAGTTCCCCCTCAAATTCTTTGAGATCCCTCTGCTTTAGTCTATGAAATGTTGCTATTTCACCATTCTGAAAAAAATCTGACATTGTTTCTCCCTCCAATCTCCCAAAAATATATCCTGTTTAACAAAAGTGGATCAAAAATCAAAGAATACCGGGAGTTAATAGTTGAGTGGTTTAATTGATTTAATAACTTCATGTGCTTTAAAATTTAGTTCACTTTAAACTTTAATTGCTTTAGTTTTCATCGTTCGTATAGGAATCAAAGTTATAACCGGCCTTTTTATAATTTTCTAAGGCCCTCTCTTTAAGAAGACTATCTTTTGTTTTATGTGAGTATTTATCAGCTAACTCTGCGGCATGACTATACTGGCCTGCATGTTCGTACTCAGTTATCTTTTTTTCTGTACTGCTATGTTCTGGTGATGGATCAATAACTGCAGCATGACACCATGAAATAATCTTTTTAACTCTTTTGCCACAACTTGGACAATGAGAAAGGGGTTTTTCATCAACACCCTGGATGTATTCAAATACTTCTCTGCACATCGGGCACCCTTCTTCAAGAATCTCCGCTTGATATTCGTAAATAGGCATAGAATCGACACTCTTTATGCTATGTAACTACTCAGCAAATGACCCCGACGCTTCGCATCAGGGTTATATATGAAAGAAACTATGTGATTGAGCATGGGGATGTCTTTTTTTGTCTCATGCGCTATAAGTAATGCACAGGCAGACCCCGATAAATCGGGGCACTGACTGCCATGTTGTATAACAGTCAAATCCGCGTTGCGCGTGTGCCCCGATTTACGGGGCACGCTGAGGCCCCCTGTTAAAGGGCATGCAGCAAAAAAAGACATCCCCATGCTCTTCTCCGCGGTTAGTTTCTTAGGAGGTTGTCGGGTTCAAGCCCGCCCTGGTGCGATAGCCGTTATCAAGGAAGGCAACTCCTGACTATTTAAAAGTATCTCTCTTAAATCCAACTTCTTGAAATCAGGTCTGGGCCAGGGGTTCACAGTTCAGGGGTTCGGCTTGAAGCCATGAACCATTGTCCATGCCAAGTCCCGTCAAGCGACTCATGAAAAACCCGCATTTAATGGGTAATGGTTCAGCAAATAACCATTGCACCCCGCCTGCCGTCCGGCGGGCAGGCGTGAACTCGGAACTTTGAACCAGTTACAATATTTCTATAATTCATTGAAATTAAAACTACTTTAGGATCAACGTAGTTATTCTATTTGTATCAGATACAAGCTTACTATGTTTTTTACCACAAAAGGTTACAATAGTCTACTTTCTATAAAAACAGCTTACGATAACTCAAAATACATGATATTGATAATCACTCTAAATCAGGATTGACATTTTTAGTTTACAGATTTATATATAAAAACCTTTTTTATCTACCCATTTAAGTGACAGGTTTTTATTGACTTTGATCTATGATTACGGTAATTTAAAATTATTCTGAAATATTGGAGGGTTAGAATGTATGCAGTCATCCAAACAGGCGGCAAACAATATAAGGTAAAGCCAGGCGAAGAAGTTAGAGTTGAAAAATTGGATGGTAAGGTGGGAGATGAGGTCTATTTTGATGATGTGCTGCTTGTCTCTAAAGAGGATAAGGTAACTGTTGGGAGCCCTGTTTTGGAAAATGCCAGAGTGGCAGCCAAGATTACCAGGCATGGCAGGGGACCAAAGATAGTAGTATTTAAATATAAAAGAAGGAAGGGATACAGGAAGAAACAGGGCCACAGGCAAGATTTCACAGGAGTAAAAATAACTGAGATTGAGGCTTAGGTTTTCTTGATAAATACTCATTTCTTGTTAAAAAATGGCTAACAAGAAATGACAAAAGGGGACAACAATGGCACACAAAAAAGCAGGTGGTAGCTCCAGGAATGGTAGAGATAGCGCGGGAAAGAGACTGGGTGTAAAAAAATTTGCCAGCCAGCTTGTTAAAGCTGGCTCAATCATTGTGAGGCAAAGGGGAACGAGTATCCATCCAGGAAATAATGTCGGCCTTGGAAGAGACTACACGCTTTTTGCAAAGATCGATGGAATAGTTACCTTTGAACGATTGGGTAAATCCAAAAAACAAGTAAGTGTTTATACACCTTAAAAATTAGTCAGTAGTCCGTTGTTTGTTGTCTGTTGCAACGGACTACAAACAATGGCATACAAATATATGGGATTTATTGACGAGGCCGAGATCACCGTAAAATCAGGTGATGGAGGGGCTGGTTGTGTAAGTTTTCGGAAAGAGAGATTTGTATCAAAAGGGGGGCCTGATGGTGGGGATGGAGGAAAGGGTGGAAATGTTCTGATCAAGGCCACAAAAAGACTCTATTCCTTATATGATTTTAGCTCCAGGCGTTATTTTAAGGCCCAAAATGGCAAGTCTGGGAGAGGTAAAAACAGGTCAGGAACAAAAGGTAGGAGTATCGAAATCCTGGCCCCTATAGGAATTATAGTAAAAGATGGGGAAACAGGAGAACTGCTCGCAGACTTAGTTCACGATAACCAACAGATAGTATTAGTGAGGGGCGGAGAAGGTGGTAAAGGGAATAAACATTTTACTACCTCAACAAACAGAGCTCCCAGATTTGCCCAAGAGGGTCAACAGGGAAAAGAAAAAAGACTTAAACTGGAACTCAAACTTATCGCTGATATAGGTATTATAGGTTTACCCAATGCTGGTAAATCTACCCTTTTATCCCGCCTTTCCAATGCACATCCTCAGATAGCCGACTATCCATTTACCACTCTTGCCCCTAATTTAGGGGTCCTTACTTTTGATGACGAACAATCCATTACTATTGCTGATATCCCGGGCTTGGTAGAAGGTGCCAGCAATGGCAGAGGTTTAGGGCATAGATTTTTACAGCATATTGAGCGGACCGGGCTTCTTTTGCATATGCTGGATATATATCACCCAAGTTCTGGAGACATTTTAAAAAATTTTTTTATAGTACAAGAGGAATTAAAACTATCCCATCCATCCCTGATGAAAAAGAATCAGGTGATTGTCCTAAACAAGATTGACCTAAAGCCAATCAACAGCAAAGGTATCAAAAAAATTTGTCATTCCTTTAATAATTTAGGCTACGAGTGCCTGGCAATCTCTGCCCTTGCTGGAAAAGGATTAGAGGAACTCAAACAATTACTAAAGGGTAAGGTTCTTCCATGAAATAAAATGCCTAAAGTGCCTAAAGTGAGCTAAAGTGCCTAAAGTTTAAAGTTGGTTTGATTAGTTAACTGACAAAAACAAATGAAACCAATAAAATAATGAGAAAGATATAATGAATTCAACTACTTTCGATAACTTTAGCTTACTTTAGTCACTTTAGCTCACTTATAACTTTCTTTTTAAAAATGAAAAATTCAAGGAAAAGTATACTGCAACATGTCAAGAGGGTAGTTGTAAAAATTGGAAGTGGCGTGCTTACAACAAAAGACGGATTAAACCTGGGTTTGATAAACGCCTTAAGTAAAGACATCTGTCACCTTATGGAAAAAAGAGGGATCGAGATTATCCTTGTATCTTCAGGTGCCATTGCCTCTGGTCTAAAAAAGGTGGGGCTTTCTCAAAGACCACAATCCATTTCCCAACAGCAAGCGCTTGCAGCAGTTGGTCAAAGCTCCTTGATGCTTGCTTATGAACAGGTTTTCAGAAGTCACGGCCGTAAAGTGGCTCAGATATTAGTTACCAGAGACGACCTCACTAACAGGAAGAGATACCTAAATACTCGAAATACCCTTTTTACCCTTCTTAGTTGGAAGGTTATCCCAATCATTAACGAAAACGATACCGTCGTAGTCGATGAGATAAAATTCGGTGATAACGATAATCTTAGTGCCATGATAGCCAATCTTACAAGCGCTCACCTCGTTATCAACTTAACCACTATTGATGGGCTTTTTGATGATGATCCGAGGCTGAATAGCAATGCATACCTCATTTCTTTGGTCGAAAAAGTAACAAGCAAGATAGAAAAAAAAGCA
>Ga0307427_1001385_pt1 | contig 12547 bp, 8 predicted proteins | sample SalMarWE160190MG_FD_202162 | JGI IMG/M metagenome (GOLD analysis project Ga0307427, IMG submission 202162) | Salt marsh sediment microbial communities from the Plum Island Ecosystem LTER, Massachusetts, United States - WE1603-190 | ecosystem: Environmental > Aquatic > Marine > Intertidal zone >... | reverse complement strand
TTTCCTTCCATTCATTAAGTTCACGGTCAATGAATCGTCTCATGTTATAGCACCCAACAGGAGTGATAGTTTTAATTTACAAGGTAATAATAAAGGAAATAATTTAAAAATACAAGGTTATTTTGCAGGCATTCAACAGATCAACTCTTTGTTTGACATTCGCTCTTGCTTGCATAACTATCTTCCAAAAAAAGGCGTGCCTCTACTAACAATTACCACTATTCTCAAGATCATAAAAACATGTAATGCATAGGTTAAAAAAATGAGAAACTCCTTGAGAAACCTTCATTCAAACCTCTTCACAATGGCCCTATTCACTTACGTTTATGGCACAGTAGACGTTACTATCAGGTGACTCCTTCAAATGAGGCTAAGCAGGATGACAAGGATGATTCCTGTAAGGAAAGAAAAAATGGTTGTATGATCGTTCCCTGCACAGGAGTTGGTGATGATTTCGTCCAACGTGATATAAATCATTAATTGTTTTGTTTAATAGGAAACCCTTTTGTGTCTATTATTTCTACGCCTGCTTCTTTGAGTAAAGCCAATGCGGTTCCCTCCCTTTGTTCGGTTACCACTGCCTGATCAGGTTTGAATGTAAGCAACCATTGGCCAACTAAAAATCCTCGTTTGCGTTCCTCTTCCCAGTAGGGATTTTTAATGTATTCCTGACTAATAGTATTCTTGCTGGTGCGGTCAATGGTCTCAAGTAAAAACCAGGGGGCCTTAGCAATGTGCTCTGCAGGGGATCCTTCAGGTTCTATCATCGGGGTAAGCCTGCGAATATGTTCGGATCGATGGCTATGCGTTTTGATTCGGGCCATGATCACACGGGAAAATTGACTCCGTATATCATGCTCAAGGGCGTTAGAGATACGGTCTGCAAGCTCATGATAATGGGTTCTCACGATCACATCCAGGTCAACGATAAAACGACCCCCAGCAGTACGGCTCAAGCATTGCTCTACTTTTTCTACACGAGGATGGGATTCCACCAACCCTATTATTTCCCGTTCGGTACCTCGATCAATTGCTTCATCCATGAGGTCACGGAGTGCCCGCCATAACAATTGGCCACCTGACCAAAAGACAAAAGCTGCGACTGCCATAGCTGCCCATCTGTCTAAATGTAATCCGAAGGAAGCGCCAATAAGGCTGAGAACAACCAATCCAGTAGAAAACCCATCAGCAAGGTAGTCTCTGCCATCTGCAGCCAGAGCAGGGGAATGAAGTCGTCGACCCATGCGAAGCTGATAGAACCCAAATGCAAATGTGACTACGAGAGATACTAAAGCCACAGGAAGAGCAATAGACACATTAGGGAAGGTCGCTGGTCCCAGGAGCGCTCTTCGCGCTATCTCATAGCCTGCTAAAATAATGGCACCGGAAGTTACCAATGTAGCAATCGTTTCAGCCTTGTAAAGTCCATACGGAAAAGAGGGGTGTTGTCGACCGGCAAACCACAGTCCAATATAGGCAGCGGCTGATGCAATGACATCAGTTCCTGAGTGGATGGCGTCGCTCAGGAGGGCCGATGAGCCAGCCAGAACACCTGCTACTCCCTTTGCAAAAGCCAATGATAGATTGAGGCTTACCGAGAATGCCGCTCTCTTACGGGCCTTTCTGATCTCAATGCTACCCGGCGAGGATTCACGTGGTACTGTTTGACCGGTCTGGTGATTGTGCTCTACCATTATCTGAATATGGTCAATCGAGTTTAATCGTATTTGATTACCTTGATCCGCTCAATATAAGACCTTTACAAAACCTAACAATCTTTGCCACCCTGGTAAAGAGAGTGGGTTTTTCTGGGCTGGTGGAAGGGCACTGTCTTTTCGCACTGTATCTATGGGGGAAATCCCGCCTGAAGCGGGAAGATGGGCAAAACTCCCCTGTAGATACGTTGTTGAAAAGACTAAGTCCCGATCCTTGGATCGGGAAACTGAAGAAAAGCCCATCCTCGTTAAGGAAATATGAGTTATGCAAAGCTCTCAACATAGAGCTTCTTTAAGGAAGCCAGAGCGGGATACTGTTATAGTGTCTATGTATGATCACTCCTAAGCCCCATCCAGGCCATGATGCTCTGCCTTTGTATACCATGAGGCGGGATCAGTCAGGTACTCCTCTGTATCCTTTAGAGAGAGGTAATGCTCGTGCTCGATTTTGGAAAGGAGGTTAAAAAACTCCTTCTCTTTTGGATCAGAGATATTGTCTCTCAGGTTAGCATAATGGGATACCCCTTTGGCCTCAAAATCGATTGCTGTCCGGATGGCTTTTAGGTCATCATCGTCTTTTTCAGGCATCATATCGACACTTTTAACTGAGTCTTTCAAAATGCTTTTAACGATCGTGTCGTTTACCTTGAGGGGAACGGTTTCAGGCCATTTTTCATTCCTCTCCCACCTCTCATGGATCTCCTTCAACCTCTCATAATGTTCTAATTCCTCATTCGCTATCTGGTTGAACATCGCTTTGCCGACAGGATTTTTTGTCCTCTCGGCATTTGTTAGATAAAATTCTCGCTCCTCCATCTCATTAGCAAGGGCGACCTCCAGTGCATTGAGATTCTCTTTCTCCTTCATGATAGCTCTCCTTTTTTAATTATGCTACGGCGTTAGGCTTTATCTTTCTTATCACAGTTCAGTTAAAATTGTCAAAAATTTGAGCGCCTTCAGCCCTCGGTTCATTTCAGGGTCAGGGCCTGTCCATTCAAGGGATAGGCTGTTGACTCATTAATACCTCTGGACTATACTTCGAGCATGTACCATCCATATCATTCAATTAGAGAGGGGGAATGCAATCATGGCCAATAAAAGTGAAAAGGACCTCGGCTATGCCTTTGCCGCTGAATCAAAGGCATATGCCCGGAACTCTGCCTTCGCCGTGAAGGCGGATCAAGATGGTTACCCGCAAATAGCCCACCTCTTTCGGGCTGTAGCAGATGCAGAATCAGTCCATGCCAGCCGTTACCTGAAATTAATTCAGGGCAAGATTGGCTCGACAGAAGAAAACCTTGAGGCCGCCTTTCAGAATGAGATCAAGGCCAATGTGGAAGAATACCCGAAGCTGATCAAAGATGCATCAGAGGAAGGGCAAAAGGCTGTAGAGGATGCCTTTTCTCAGGCCCGTGATGTGGAAAGCCGCCATGCCGATCTCTACAAGAAAGCCATGAATGATATGCTCTCAGATCGTCATAGTCAGTATTATGTGTGCCAGGTTTGCGGGTATATAAGTGAGGATGAAGCTCCGGAAAACTGCCCTGTCTGCAGTGCTGACAAAGAAAATTTCAAAGTGGTAGACTAAAGAATAGACTGTAGATGGCCTTCTATCTCACCCCTGGGGAGAGCCCCCACAAGGCTGTTGACAAATTTCCCATCCCTGAAAAGAAGCATGGTAGGAATACTCCGTATAGAGTATTGTGAAGCGGTCAGAGGATTTTCATCCACGTTGAGCTTTGCAATTTTTACCCTGCCTGCATACTCTGAGGCCAGCTGCTCAAGGATTGGTGACACCATATGGCAGGGACCACACCATGGTGCCCAACAGTCAACTATTATCGCACCTGGATACGAGAGCACCTCCATGCTGAATGTGCTATCTGTAACAGTCACAGGACGGTCATGAACAGCACCTCCTGTAAGAGGTCGTCGGCACTTGCCGCATATCGGTTTATCCTGGAGCCTGCTCTTTGGTATTCTGTTTTTCGTGCCACAGTTTGAACACTGGATAATTATGCTATCGTGATTCACTGTAACCTTTCCATAACCCATATTGTATTAACGAGGGAGGGCTTTTCTGAAGTGACTGGTGGAAAGGCGCTGTCTTTTCGTGACGTATCTATGGGGGAAGCCGCAGGCCTCCCGCTCGACGAAGCGGGGGCAATGCGGAGTCCCGCATAGCGGGGCGTAGCTATGTTGCTGAAAAGACCAGCCCAAGAGCCTTGGAACTGAAGAAAAGTCCACCCTCGTTTTTAGGGTACCATGAATTATTATGTTGTACAAACGGCTCTTACTGTAACCCCTATTCAAGAAAGGGCGTAATGAGATTTACTCTTTCTGATATTTCCCGGGAAACTTTGTGTGGATATGTCCCTTACCCTTATCCCTCAAGGCAGCAGCTTCCTTGAGAATGTGATTAAAGCGGTGTTTCAATTCATAAAATCCGTGCCACCAGGCATAATCAGGGGCCATCATGGCAGCACCCATTCGAGCCCTCCGCCCCTCGTGATGCCAGAGCTCATAGAATTCCCACTCGAGATCTTCATCAAAATACTTCTGCTGAGAGAGAAGTCCATCCTTATAGAGAGAATCAATCACCGTCTTTATCGGCTTGAAGTAATTCTCATTGTAATTTGTGACCGCACGATCCAGGTTTGCAAAATGCTCGTCAGTCCAGGTCTGGGAATGACACTGGAGGCACACCCCCTTCATTTTTTTTCTCTCTATTCCCCAATCTGTTTCAGCAGGAAAAGGTTTGAACTCGCTCGGCCTAACCGTTAAAGGAGCCTGTGTTTCCCAGGAAAGCCTCTCTGTGACATCATGTGTTTGAGCTACAGTGTCAGCGGCTGACATGTGACAGGCAGCACACGTTGGTGCCCTGAAATCCCTCCCTGCTCGCCATTGGCCATCATCAGGCGCCCAGTTCCAATGATCTCCTTCGGCATGATAAATCGTGCCGTGTTTTGATTCATTATAGATTTCGATTTGAGGGTGATCAGGACCAAGGTGGCACTGATCACAGGCCTCTGGTTTTCTTGCCTCCACTACTGAGAATCTGTGCCTCGTATGGCAGCTACTGCAGCTGCCAAGTGTTCCGTCAGGATTTTTTCTGCCCACACCAACGTTAGGCCACGTGCCAGATAGGGGCCTACCATCCACAACTTCCACCACAGTACCATGACATGCATAACATCCGGTTGTACGCTCTATGGCGTTGTTCATGCCATCATTGAGCCATTTATCTACCTTCCAGATGATTGTGAGTGTATTAGCGTGCTTGCTCTTATTATATTCTTTAACCTCCTTGGGGTGGCATCCTTCACACGTCTTTGGCGTGATAACAAGAGAAACATGGGTCACATCGTATTGCAGATGGTCTTCTATGAAAAAAGGTTTTTTTTGATCAGGCTTATGGCAGGTATAACACCCAACGCCAACCTTTGCATGAACGCTATTAGACCAACCATGATAGATACCCGGGGTTTTGGCTTTATGGCATTCGATACACGTTAAACCTGCAATCACATCAGAACGCGCTTCAGGGATCAATCTCACCGGAAACCCCCAGCGCCATATACTGATGCAGGCGAGTATCAAGAAAATAATAATCAGATTCGCATATGCCATAATAATGAAAATTCTGCGGGCAGAAGAGGTTTTTTGAGCTGTGCCCTGTTTTTCAGAAATGTCTCCAACATACCGTACGTTTTCAAAAACCTCTGGCCCATGAGGTGCACCTTCAAGGGCATCAGTCAGATCAGAGCCTGCAGAGTGTTTGCCAAAGTGGCGCCCATTGTTCCATTTCTGATTGTTACTGACATCGTAAACCTTATTTTTAAACACTACATAGCCCGGTTTCCCATTGGACCCATCAAAGTAACTCAGGTTGGTAAGTGTGATAGTATCGCCTTCAACGGGGATGGCTGCGGCTTTGGCTTCTTTTTGCATGCGCCTATGAATCAGCGTAATCGCAGTAATACCAATGGCCACCATAAGAAGAAAAAGGATTATCTTAATAAAAAGCATAAGGCCAAAGGTATTAGTAAAAAATTGCCCCCATGTATCGATGCGCACCCAGGTTAAGTAAGCACCGGTGAGCGCCAGGGTAATCATGCAGGAAACCCCAAGTATCCTCTCGTACTTGGGAATACCTCCGGTTAACCGGGAAGGTCTGATAAAAATATGGATGTAGAAAATCGCTCCAAAGAATATCACTGCTGCAAGAAGATGCAGATAGCCGATGATAAATCGAAGCGTTGCATGGAAGGGGGTCTTCAGGGAGTGAACTTTTGTTAGTATTCTCTCGGGGATTGGGTACTGATAGCCGCCCTTTATGTAGGCAAAGCCCACTGATTTAAGGGGGCCACCAGTGCTTTCTTGATGACAAAAAATACACCCCTTCCCTGTTTTTAGGGCATAGTCATCTTTTGCCTGGACAGGAGACAGTATAAAAAGGTGCAGAAGTGACGCTGAGATTACAAGCACAAATGTAAGAAGGTATTTTCCGATCTTCATCTCTATCCTGTCTTGCGTGAAGGGCGTTTTATCTATAAAGCCGCTAAAGGTTGACTATTTAAATAACTGCCCTATGGTAATGAGAATATCATCGAAAGAAATGGATACTGTATATATCTCAAGGCGGAACAAGAATCGGGCTATTTTTTTGTAGGTTTTTCTTTTTTCCTGCTCTTTTTCTCCTCTTTTGGCTCTTCTTCATCAAACTTTTTTAGACCCTCAGCCAATTCCTTTAACTTCTCGTTAACCAGGTAATTGATTGTCCCTTTTAAGAAGGTCCCATCAGATTGTTTCTCCCCGGCCTTTTTATCGGTTAAGATCTCGATTCCTTCATCAATGGACTTTACAGTATAGATATGAAATTTTCCCTCTTTTACCGCTTTGACCACATCTTTGCGAAGCATGAGGTCTTTCACATTGGTTTCCGGCATCATAACTCCCTGATGGCCGGTGAGACCTATATTACAGCAGCAGTCGTAAAAGCCCTCGATCTTCTGATTGATCCCACCGATGGCCTGTATCTCTCCTTTTTGGTTTACGGAACCTGTAACCGCTATATACTGCTTAAGAGGAACACCGGAAAGACTGGAAAGCAGGGCATATATTTCAGTGGAAGAAGCACTGTCTCCATCCACACCGCTGTAAGATTGCTCAAAAGCAATGCTGGCACTCATAGTCAAAGGTTTATCCTGGGCATACTTTTTTCTCAGATATCCACTTAAAATCAAAACGCCCTTATTGTGAGTACTGCCCGATAAGTCGGCTTCTCTCTCAATATTGATGATTCCTGAACGACCCATAGAGGTGGAGGCGGTAATACGAGAAGGCTTTCCGAACATATAGTCACCTAAGTCATACACGGCAAGCCCATTAACCTGGCCTACTACTTCTCCATCCACATCGATCATTAAGGTCCCCCGATCGATCATTTCTTGAATATGCTCTTCAATCATGTTGGATCTATATATCTTGGCTTCAATGGCTTTATCCACATGGTGTTCCTGAATTACTGCTTTGTTTTCCTGGCTGGCCCAGTAATCTGCCTCCCGGATAAGATCTGTTATAGCGGGGAAACTGGTAGAGATTTTTTCCTGCCTTCCTGAAAGGCGGACCGCCTGCTCTACGAGGGCAGCCACAGCGGTCCTGTCAAAAGGCTTCAATCCATCTTCATCTTTTTTCAATTTGATAAACTCCGCAAACTGATGGATGGAATCGGCGTTTTTTTCCATGGATGTATCAAAGTCTGCCCTCACCTTAAAAATCTTTTTAACATCCTCGTCATAGGCCCAGAGCAGATGATAGAGATAGGCATCTGAGATAATAGCCACCTTAATATTCATCTCAATTGGTTCTGGCTTCAAACCCGTGGTTGTGAACAGGTAAAATGGATCATATGTCTGAATCTCCATCTTTTCTGTCTTTAGAGATCTCTTAAGTGCCGGCCATACACCCGGCTCCATAACTGCATCAAGGAGATTCAGAACCAGATAGCCACCATTGGCCTTGATAAAAGATCCTGCCTTTATCTTGCTAAAATCTGTCTTCCAGACCCCGCTTCGATCAACAACTCTTTCAATGCTACCAAAAAGATTTCGGTACGTCGGATAGGATTCAATAAGAACTGGAGGGCCCTTTTGATCTCCGTTATCTACTATGAGGTTAACCTGATAAGGTTGAAAAGAGTCTCCTTCAGGGAGTACAAAGGAAAGACCAGGAATAGTTTGCTGTGTCTGGGGTGTAAAAATTTGTATATTCTCGGTCATATCTTCAAGCATGGCATCGAAATAATCATTGATCTGCTTGCTTTTATACCTATCCTTTATAGGTGCAGCAAGCTCTGTGGACATTTTGGTGAACATCAAGCGATCCATTTTCTCTACATCTCCCTGGACCTCTTTTTGAAGACCTCTGAGTTCAAGGGAGATCTGTTCTATGTCCTTTCTTAGCTTTTCCTGCTTTGTTTTCAGTCCTTCAAACTCTTCCTTTGGGAACCTTCCCTTTTCCACCATTGCTTCAACCTGGTCTATATGTGTGGGATTTCCATCAATTAAAGGCACGACCTCGGGGCGTTTAATTTGTCCAACCTGTATATCCACAAGGGCAAATCCCTCCCCCCTTACTTTCTTATCCAGATCCTTGAAGAAGTCTTTCCCCTTTTTCTCATATTCCTCCATGATCTCTTTTTTTCGGTTGAGATAATCCTGGCTCTCAAAAAACTGCGGGATATCCTTTTTCAGGGTTTCAACAAAATCGCGAACATCTTTCTTGAATTTGCGCCCCATCCCTGGCTTAAGGCGCAGGAGAATGGGTGCCTCAGTGTTTTTGAAGTTATTGACATAGCAGTAGTCATCTGGCACTTTCGCCTTCTTTTTGGACATCTCTTCAAGTAATTTTCGAACGGTGGACATCCTGCCTGTGCCTGCCATTCCCGTAACAAAAACATTGTATCCCGGTTTATCCATACCCATACCAAAACGAAATGCCTCAACACCCCTTTTTTGACCGATAATCTCTTTTAGAGGCTTTAGGTCTTCAGTAGTCTCAAACGACAGAGCGGCTGGATCAAGTCGCCATCTGAGTTGATCAACGGGTACTTTTTTATCTGATTCTTTTTTAGTCATCTCTGAACTCCCCAACTTTATCACTTGTTATTTATCAGGTGATCACTTAATCTTGATTCTTACTTTTTGGCTTATCTCCGGCTTACATTTAGGCATAATGATAGTTACTATACCCTCTCTATAGGTGGCCTCAACATCCTCAATCATAACCCTACAGGGGAGCTGAATGCTGCGGGAGAAAGACTCGTACCTTCTTTCCATTCTATGATAATTTTCACTTTCCTTAACAAGCTCCTGTTTCATATCTCCTTTAATGGTCAGAATATCATCGGTGATGGAAATATCCAGGTCTTCAGGATTTAAGCCTGGAATTTCAGCCTTAAGAATGAGATCTTCCTCTGTCTCGGATAGATCTATAAAAGGAATATCTCTGGGAGGTCTTGTAAAGTGAGGCATACCAAAATCATCCCATAGCCTGGCAAAGAGTCGGTCCATGTCTCTCCTCAGTTTATTGATCTCCTGATTCTTCCATATGATCAGCCCTGGCATTATTAAACCTCCTTTTTATTCTCCGGAAATTTTATATTAAACATTACCATTCTAAAAACTACCTTTCTAAGATGCAAGAAATTTCTGTTTCGGTGTTCTTCAATCCCTTTGCCTCCTACACCGTTAAATGAATTCAAGCATTTTTCTGAGTCCTTATCTTTTTGAATAAGCTTTTCCAGTATAATGATAGCCTGATTAGGAAGTCCAAAAAAATCACGTCAAAAATATATTTTCCATAAGCTTTACTGATCATGTATAATATTACTAAATATTCATATGTGAGTCGAACACTATTAAAAGTAACATGCATTTGTAATAATGGAGACCAAAATGGTTAAAATTCTTGCTATTTATGGCAGCCCACGTCGCAAGGGTAATACAGCTTTATTACTCAAAAATGCTGTGAAGGGAGCAATTGAAGCAGGTGCTGAAGTAGAAGAGTTGGTGCTTCGTGATCTGAAGATGTCTCCCTGCCTTGAAATCTATGGGTGTAAAGAAACCGGCCGGTGTGTAATCCAGGACGATTTCCAGCAAGTTTATGATAAACTTTTATTATGCCAGGGTTTGATGCTTGCCTCGCCCATATTTTATTATACAGTAAGCGCTCACACCAAAATCCTCATGGATCGATGTCAATCCCTGTGGGCGAAGAAATACTGGCTGGAAAAACCTCCCATTAAAAAACCTAAAGCCCCACGAAAAGGGCTTTTTATTTCAGTGGGCGCTACCAAGGGTAAAAGACTCTTTGAGGGGACCCTTCTCAGCATCCGTTATTTTTTTGATGTCCTTGATACCGCGCTCTGGCGATCCCTCCTGTATCGCAGTTTAGATTTAGAGCGAGACATATTGGGGCATCCAGAATATTTATTAGAAGCACATCGGTCGGGGAAAGAATTAGTCCAGGCTATTAACAATACAGACTAAAGGTTTGATTTGCCTATTCGAGATACAACCTAAACATATCTTTTGGCTCACTTTAAACGCTACTTTTTTAAAGCGGTTCATTCTGGTGAATACAAGGTCTGTCATTACCTTTATCTAACAAATTCCTTGTATTCCCTTTTGAAAAAATTACGAATAATACTTGACAAGTTCACACTTTATTGTTAATAGTAATTATTACTATTAACAATAAAAAGTAACGTCCTTCCACATGAATAAACAAAAATCTTTATATTCACAAATGTATAACTATCCTTTGCTAATAAATAAACAAACCTTAGTTTAACATACACATAGGAGAAAACCATGAATCCTACACGAAATAACAGCCACAAAAAACCCCTTAAAATCCAGGACCTTACCCTTAGAGACGGTCATCAGTCTTTATTGGCTACAAGAATGAGAACCGAGGATATGATTCCCATTGCTGAAAAAATGGAAGATATTGGTTTCTGGTCCATGGAGGTCTGGGGAGGAGCAACCTTTGATACAATGCACCGTTTCTTGGGGGAAGACCCATGGGAGAGGCCCAGAACACTTAAAAAATATCTCAAGAAAACACCTTTTTCCATGTTGCTGAGGGGCCAAAACCTTGTTGGGTATAGAAACTATGCAGACGATGTGGCCAGGGCATTTGTGGATAAGGCCTGTGAAATCGGTATTGATATATTTCGAGTATTTGATGCCCTGAATGATTTCAGAAATTTTCAGACCGTGGTAGAAAGGATAAAGGCCAACGGGAAACATCTTCAAGGCTCTATCTGCTATTCCCTCACCGAGAGAACCTTAGGAGGTGAGGTATTTAATTTAGACTATTACACATCCAAGTGCAAACAGTTAGAAGAGTTGGGGTCTGATACCATCTGTATCAAGGACATGGCCGGAATTGCTTCTCCCTATGATATCTACAAACTTGTCACTGAGCTAAAAAAAGATATCACCGTTCCGATCCATTTTCACAGCCACTACACCAGTGGCATGGCCTCTATGAGCATTCTAAAGGCGATTGAAGCTGGTGTCGATATTGTTGACACCTGCCTTGCGCCGTTTGCCATGCGAACCTCTCATCCTGCTGTAGAGCCCCTTGTAGTTGCCCTGCAGGGGACAGCCTGGGATACCGGGTTAGACCTGAATAAACTGCTCGAGTTAGATACCTATCTTGAGTCTATTGCACCAAAATATAGGGATTACCTTGCTACCAATAGGATGGCAGTTATAGACACAGGGGTCCTGGCTCACCAGATACCAGGAGGGATGATCTCTAACCTGGTCAGCCAGCTGAAAGAGGCCAATGCCCTGGATAGGCTCCCTGAGGTCCATAAAGAGATACCGATTACCAGAAAAGAGTTAGGAACCCCTCCCCTGGTCACCCCTACCTCACAGATCGTTGGGGTTCAGGCAGTATTAAATGTACTGCTGGGAAAATATAAGATGATTACCACCCAGGTCAAAGACCTGGTCTATGGTCTCTATGGAAAGACACCTACACCAGTTGATCCAGAGGTACAAAAAAAGGTACTCAAAGGATATAAAAGGGGTGAGACACCAATTACTGGAAGGGCTGCGGATTTTATTGAACCAGAGCTTGCCAAAGACAGAGAAAAGATAGGGGATCTGGCCAAAACCGAGGAAGACCTCCTTACCTATGCCCTTTATCCTACCACTGGTGAGCAATTTTTAAAGTGGAAATATGGCATAGAAGAAAAACCCGATAGCGTCAAGCCAAAGACGTTAGAGGATATAAAAAGGGAGGATGAGTTAATAGAGAAGGCCAGGGCTGAGGCCAGGGGGTAAGAAAGGTTTCAATTAATTATTATATGAATATTCAGAAAGAAGATAGGAAAAGGGAGGGTAAAAAATGGCTGAATTAAAAGGAAGTAAAACAGAAAAAAATCTATTAGAGGCTTTTGCTGGGGAATCTCAGGCAAACCGAAGGTATCTCGCCTTTGCCAAACAGGCTGAAAAAGAGGGCTATATGCAGGTTGCAAAACTTTTCAAGGCAGCGGCTGAGGCTGAAACCGTCCATGCACATGCCCATCTCCGAACACTTGGGGGCATCAAGAGTACTGCTGAAAACCTGAAAGAGGCTATTTCCGGAGAAACCTATGAATTCACGAAGATGTATCCGGCTATGATCGAAGAAGCCAAAGACGAGGGCAACAAAGCGGCTGAGCGAAATTTTACCTATGCCAATGAGGTTGAAAAGGTACACGCTGCCTTATACCAGAAGGCTTCAGACAACCTGGATACAGTTGAAGAGAA
>Ga0307427_1001382_pt1 | contig 12557 bp, 6 predicted proteins | sample SalMarWE160190MG_FD_202162 | JGI IMG/M metagenome (GOLD analysis project Ga0307427, IMG submission 202162) | Salt marsh sediment microbial communities from the Plum Island Ecosystem LTER, Massachusetts, United States - WE1603-190 | ecosystem: Environmental > Aquatic > Marine > Intertidal zone >... | reverse complement strand
TCATTTGTTGGCACCGTATAGAAATGACCATAATTAAAGTAAAGTTTGGCATCTTCTGAGATTGGATGAGAAATTCCTAAACGAGGGCTAAGTTTCAGGCGTACTTTAGCATCTTCATACGGAGCAAGATCCTGAAAAGTATCCATGAACTTTTTCCGGAAATACATGGAATATCTATCCAAAACGAACGCTTTTGAATTTGGGTTGTTCAAGTCTGCTCTCAAACCTATATTAGCGATCATTCCCTTGAATTCAAGTTTGTCCTGTACATACATACCGGCACGGTACGGAAATCTTCTCCACTCAACTACCCAGTTATTACCTACATCACCTATTTGGTTGTGCTCGTAGTGAGTATCAATATCATCATAATTAAAGTCCAGACCTGCCTTAATCTGGTTGTATTTGCCGACCTGGCTGGTGATATCAAATTTAAAATTGATGGTATTGACTTCCGAATAATCCCGAACTGAACCATCGCCGGTAGTGGACATACCATCGAACATGGCTTCGATACCAACCTGATATCCAAGTGGCGTTTCATCAACAGGAAAGTCACCAAAAGTTCGAATGATGGTGTTGTCCCGGAACCTATACGGACCAGTGCAAAGATTCTTAACGCGAGTATGAGAGACTCTCACATTATAAAATGTACGTGGACTCAAAACATGATCAATACCTATGCCTATCATAGACCTATAGATATCGAATGGATTCAGGGCACCAGGATAATACGTAGAAGCGCTCTCGGCAAGTACATAATCATCACCCGTAGCAACTGGGGAATAGAGTATATCGATTCCGTTTATCATATAGGCATCCATTCCGGAACCCCGCGCAGCAGCAGCAAGGGTATGAATCTCTCCATATATTCCCTCGACCGTAACTTTCAGGGATGGAGTTATCTTAGTGCTTAGCTTTAACTGAGAATTCTGCTCCGTATAGTAGTCCCTGTTACTGGGCAGGGCAAACAGTTCATTATTGGTTCTATGAGTAGCAAAAAAATTCAATCCGCCCAATTTTTCACTGATAAAGGGAACCGGACCGCCAAAACTTGCTTCTCCAATCCAGTCTGGCTTATCACCGTAGCTTCCTGCTTCCCGGCCAAGTGCATCAGAGCCTTCAGCCCGGTGCCGCCAGATGAAAATATCCCTGGCTTGTTCTGGGGTCACACCCTCTAACGTTTCGGCAAATTCATTCCATCCCATAAAGGAATTATATCGTGCCTGGGTTGCCTCATCCCAGCCTCCACTCGCGGTACCATCCCAACATACAGCAGGATCAAGATATGGCCGCAAATAGTAGCTATTCGGGTCAAAGATTGATTCACCCGCATGTTTGAGGTGGCCAGGGGTCATCCGAAGTTCAAGCGAACCATTATATGTAGTCGGAGAACCTTCTTTGGTAACGACGTTAATTAATCCAGATCGAACATTACCATATTCCGCATTAAAGCCTCCCTTAACAATATTAATTTCCTTAACAGAGCTAAGATTAACCATCATCATCGGTCTGTTTGATCGGTTATCCACCATCATTAATCCATCTACCATAAATGCATTCTGACCTCTTCCTCCACCTCGAACTGTAATCTCTGCCCGTTCGTCATATGCTCTAGTATTCTGGTCAAAATCCACTCCAACTTGCATACTAATAAATTGCTCAATATTAGTAACACTTGGGACTTCTCTTACTTGTGATGCGTCCATACTGATTTGACTGGCAGACATATCCATCTTAATGACGACCCTCTCAGCCACTATTGTAACCTCCTCACCCTTTAAAACTGTAGGTGGTAAGGCAAAATCGATAGTAACAGTATGGTCTACAGACAAAAACACGTCAGTTTTATTAACGGTTGTGTAGCCCATCATCGATGCCGACAATGTATAGACGCCAGGCGGAATGTTAAGAATGAAGTAATCTCCTTTCGAGTCAGTAGCTGCCCCTAAGGTTGTGCCCTGAATAAAAACATTAACACCCACCAATGGGTCACCACTCTCAGCATCTGTAACATTACCAACAATTTTACCAGTAATCCCGGGAAAAACGTACTGCACAATGCAGAGCAAAAGAAGCATAACTAATATAAGTTTTTTGTTCATTTCTTTCTCCTTTCATTCGTTAGAGTACACATTTTCTTAATGTTTATAAATCTTTTACTTAAATATATTTCCGTATATCACCTCCTTCCCAAAGTAGAAATGATAAATAAGTATAAAATAAACAATTGCGTTATCGTACACATTAACTCTTTAGAAGGATTACTTAAAATTGGAGTAATTAGCAAACCATCTAAATTCTCTTTTAAAACCTGAGAACAGTTCATATAAAAGGAATCTTCTGAATAACGATCGAAATGAAAAAACTCTATTTTTATTTTGTGAGTTTCTAATTCCTTCCCGGCTTTGCATATTCCAATGGCAGCTTCTTGCCAATAATATGCATCCTGATGCAGCTCAGGCACTAAAACACCGAATTTGTACTTTTTTAATAATTTGAGTTGACGAGCATATAGATTGGGAATATATTTTAATTCTTGAATGGCACATTCGACTTTTTTCTTTATATCTGAAGAGACAAAACCACGTTTGTGTATTACGCTATCGACCGTTCCAATAGAAACGTTAGAGAGTTTCGCAATATCTTTTATTGTTATCACGTATTCATTCTCCCCATATCCGTTGTAACTAATTTTCTGAGCAGGCGTATTTACAATGAAAAATATATAAAAACTGAAATCTTAGAATTAACCTTCTCTATGTGTACGTACACAATATTAGTTTACAACAAATAGAATGTAATTGTCAAGTGTTTTTTTGCTGTTTGGGTTAGCCACCTCCCGTTTTTTAGAATTCTAGTGCAATAGCGAGTTGGTTTTGATTGATATAACATATCTTTTTGTCAGGTCGGAACATTTACGCCGCTACAGTAGCCAAAAGCATTTTGACTATCAATCCTATTTTATTACAAAGGAATTCCTGCGGAATAGAAGATGAATCCTAATATCTCATGTAGCCTATACTTTTCTATAGTTTTGATAGAACTACATAGCTTAGCTTTTTTAATCTTATTTGGGATTTTTAGGTAATATACTATCTATCTCTCGATGCCTACTTGTAAGAATTCGATATTTTCTTTCATAACAATATCAATTGGCATCATAATTCGATCATCAATATCATGATTTAAAACAAGTTTTCTATATAGTAATTGAATACCCTGGTAACCCTGTGTAATTGGAGATTGACTAATTAAAATGTCAATTACAGAATTTTTCAAGTAAGCAACATTTTCTTTAACTAAATCATAACCTATTATTTTAATTTTTTTCTCTAAATTATTTGACTTAATATATGACGCAACTAAATAAGTTAACGCGTTAGTCACAAATATCCCTTGAAGATTGCTATTAATATTTACTATTTCTTCTATTAATGCGTTAATATTATTTAAATCTTCATTTTCTTGCCAGTTATAAACCTGAATATTATTCATGCACGTATGATCTGCAAAATAGCTTTGGAATCCTTCAGTACGTAGATTAATATGATAATCTTCTGGTAATACACGAATTACAGCAATATCTCCATTATCATCAATCAACATTTTCATTGAACTTCACATATAAATAATTTTGATAAATGTTCATTCATAAATTTTAAGTTACATCACTATTCTTGAATTATCTTTTAATAGTCCTGGCTCCAAAAATAGGTCCTGCACGATTTCCGGAATAAGGCATAAAAGTAATGGTCAGTTTGTCATTACCAATCGTCAGATCATTAGGAATATCATACTGAACATCAATAAATTTTCCATCTTTCTTTCCAGAAATATTTTCTTTGCCAATTTTCTTATTATTAACTAACATATCAAAGGTTCTTGACCCTGTAAATCCACCCCAATACTCAACAACCAGGGCCATGGGCTGCCCCATCATGACTTTTAGATCAAATGAGAACGATCCATTTCTACCTGCAACCCTTGCCTTTCTATTTTTAAAATTTTTGATGGATGAGTTAAATCCTTTAAAATTATGATTACGCTCAGATTGTATCTCACCGGGTTGAAAGAAGTCATATGTCATTTCTTCTAATTTCTTCTTTCTTTCTTGTTCTGCCTTGACAACTGCTTGGCGTTCTTTCCATTTTTCTTGATTAAATAAATCAAAATAAAGCGAATATCTTCTATCATATATTTTATAGAACGGTCTAAATAACAAATTATGAGGGATTCCAACATCTATTGATTTAAAAGTATTTACACTTCCCGATACAGGCACTAACCAAATTTCTGGATTTCTATCTTCCGACATAATTACCGGAACAAAATCAGGATCGTTAGCATTTGGATTTTCTATTTCTCCCAAGTCTCCTGCCAATGCTATAGGTCCGTACATTACAGCAACTCTATCAGCGTCATCAGGCATGCTTTCTAAACGCAAAGAAAAAGGCATCTCTACTTGTACTAAATCTCCTGTTTTCCATGTTCTTGAAATATCATAAAAACTCTCAGGAACTTGCTTTACTCTAACCTTTTTTCCGTTAATAAGTACTTTCAATTCTCCTTTAGAAAGCCAATATGGATATCTTATTTTTAATGTAAATTTTATGGGTTTTACAGTTTCAAATTCAAACGTTGTTCCTTGTTCTTCTGGATAATGAGTACTTTGTTTTACAATAACTCCATTTTCTTTCCAATTAAGTTCCGAAGCAATGAATTGACTAACATATAAAACGTCATTGTTATGATAATAAATATTAGCAGCATATTTACTATGGTTTTCCATACCTGTCGCAATACAGCATGTAAATGCCCCCGGATCTTGATATACCTTATAACCTCCCATTTCCAACGAAAGATTATAAATAAGTCTTCCGTCTACCGGATGCTGAGATGATAGAATATGATTAAACAGAGCTCGCTCATAAAAATCTGCTACTTCTGCTGATACTTCCCACTCAAATAAATGTCTAGAAAGTTTTAGCATGTTGTATACATTACAGGACTCAGTAGTTTCATTACTAAGTCTATTTCTTAACTTATCAGGAGGTCCAAAATATTCATGGTTCCCATTGCCACCAGTCACGTACGAATGATGTTTTACCACCCTATTCCAAAAGAAAACTGCCGTTTCCTTAGCTTTTTCATTCCCAGTCAATTCGTATTGACGTGCTAATCCTATTAGTTTTGGTATCTGAGTATTAGCATGCTCTCTTGCTAAAACGTCTTTTCCCTCAGAGAAAGGTTTTAATATTTTATTATCATAAAATACTTTTGCAAGTCGCAAGTACTTTTCATTACTGGTGTCTGCATATAAATCAAATAATACTTCATTAATACCTCCATATTCCGTTTGCAGCATTTCCTGTATTTGTTCTTCGTTTAAATCTGCTACTATAGTATACAACCAATCTGCAAATCTTGTTTCTACAACAAGCGCTTTCTTATTATCACATAAACGATAGGCATCTCTTAGACCAGCCATTATTTTGTGTTGGATATAAAAAGGAGACCAAAGACCATTAAGAGCAAATGCCTGAGAATGGATATCCCCTTTAGCTATTTGTTCCGTGAGTATTTTCTTTGTATTTGGAACAGCTCCAATATAACCTTGCCCGTCAGCGTTCTGACAAGTCTCTAATTCATTTACAATGTAGTTTACTCTATCCAAAAATTCATTTTCTCCACTTGTATTATACATGAGAGCACATGCAGACAGATAGTGACCTAAAGTATGACCCGCCAGGCTTTGACCTCCAATACCAATACTATCTGGTGTTGAAGATTCCCATCCTCCATAAGATTCTGCTTTAGGTTTTAACCCTGCACTTGTCCTAAATCTGGACAATAACCGATCTGGTTCATAGTTTAATATATACTTTTTGTTGAGTTCTGTTGCATCTTTAAAAGGACCCTCTAACAATGTTACATCTGTAATTTGAAAAGGGAGTGCTTCAAAAGAAACTACCTCAGGACCTTTCTTTTTAATAAGGGATTCTTCTATACTTTTTTTTTGTTGACAAGAAATCATCATAATGGTACATAATACTCCAAAAAATACGTTTTTTATTATCTTCATAATTATTTACATCTTCCTGATTATGTTGTTTAATAAATCGTTTATATACATTTTTCATAAGCCAGTGATACTAATTTATCAATACCAGATATCCCCAAGGTGATACACTACTTCAATGACTTCGATACGTTAATATCTTTTAGCCAAGATAACGCATAATTCAAGTTATTCCAACTGCTCAATAAGAGGGAGAGAGCACAGTTCACACAGCGAAGGTATATGTCCACAAACTCCACTCACAGAATGTAAAAGAGAAATGAGAGGGTTTTTTGAATAATGAAAAACCCTCCCCTCAGCATTGGATCTATTTTAATATTTAACTCGTCTTATTTAACCAGCAGCATTTTGTTTATCTGTATACGGTCTTTCGTTTCCAATTTGTAGAAATAGATACCACTTCCCATTTTTTGACCAACTGTATTTATACCATCCCATTTCACATTGTATGTGCCAGGAGCCTGGCTTTCATTGACCAAAGTTTTTACTTTTTTACCGAGAATATTAAAAACAGTCATTTTTACATCACCCGCTTTGTCAAGCGTGTACTGAATTGTGGTTGTCGGATTGAACGGATTCGGATAGTTCTGTTCCAATGCAAATTCCGTAGGTTTGGCTGCTGATCTTTCTTCAACGCCTAAAACAGGTCCAACGAGTTCGGGATCCCATCTTTCAGCGTATTCAGCATACCAGTTCAAATCACCAAGCGGTTTGCCGTCAGTTCCTACCAACGCAGTATTGCCAACGCGAAGATCAAGTTGCAATGGCCAGACCATTGCCGGATTGGGCTGCGGACCTGTTTCTCCCGGACAATAATAATAACGTGTTGGTTCATCTCCCCCCCTAAGCAAGACATTTGTCATCCAGTCGACAAGGAGGTCCATCGTCGCCGAACCACCATATCCACCGACGAATTGGGGATAGCCATCTTCCTGCATTGAATAAGTACCCTCTTCAGTTAGGTATGGATAGTTAACGTCATCAGCAAACATATTTACTATTCGCGTATTCATCCACTCTGTGGCCCTAAGTGTATCAGGACAGGCAGCCCAATAGTCTATTATTTCACTTGTCCAGCCACAATAATTGTTCAACATAGAAATTTTACGATGGCTTTCTACCTCTGAGCGTTCAATACCTTCTTTAGCGGCATAACTTGAATCAAGGTTATAAGTTGATAATGTATCAATATTTAAGACGCCCCAACATAACGAATCAACAGCATTTAACCTCTGCCGTTCTATACCCTCGCACCCTACATTTAAGAAAATGTTATTACTTATAACGGCATCTGTCCACGTTGTGTTAAACAGACACATTATCGCATTATTAATGATGGTATTGTGATCAATTACTAGAGAGTCCGTCAGGTCATGCCAATTGATAAAGAACGGACCGGGATTGTTAATTGAGGTATTGTTCCTGATGACAACTTTGCCTGCAGGGTTACCGTCCAGGTTAACCACATAGCCAGCCCACGTGTTCCACCAATTCGCGCCCCCCGAATTATTGTTCATACAGATATTGTTGGTATAGGTCAAATTTATCATATTGTTACGACTAAGGAAAGAGGCTCCATCACCTCCCATCCACTCGAAATAGCAGCCGTCAACAACATTAGTGGTGCTGTCCTTCGTAACATCAATAATGTAACTTGCTTGCGCACCTTCACCTACAACTTGGGCTTCAATGTCCACCGCACAAAAATAAATATTTTTTATAATAACAGGACCATTATTTTGGATAAGAGTACCTGGAAATTCGTTGTCAAGATCGGTAGCGGCCACAACCAAAGGTGGTGCATTTTCTGCATCCGGTTTTTCAGCAACGATATTGAGAGTCTGATTCGTACTAATTGTATGGGATACTTTGTAGGTTTCTTTGCGTGCCAATCTAAATACTTTGACCGGAGTATCAAGGCTGAATCCATAATCTATCCACTTGTTTATCGCGTCAAAAGCAGTATCATTATAAGTGGGAAACACCATCAGTGTATCTCCTACAATGATGGTAGGTTCAGTTGGTGGCTTGATTTGAGCAAACAGAGACCCACTCATCATTACAAGAGACAGTGCTAAAACGATCATTAACTTTGTTTTCATAATTAAATCCTTTCTCATAAATAATTGATTGAATTTTTTAATTTACCCTGTTTAATTCATAAATCTTGCCACTTCCGAAGGAATCCCTTCGGGAAAAGACACTAGGGCTCTAAGAATTAATAAAATATAGAAATTGAAATATACGAAATAAATCAAAATTTACACCTTACCTTTTTATCTTTATTTTTATATTAAACATCACTTTTTGTCTTGGCGTCTTAGTGGCTATGAATAATTCAGGTTACATGTTACAACTAATCTGATCTACGGTCCTCTTATCATTTTTGCCTCCAATAATTTTTTAAAGTTTGTATCTTAATCCAAGTGCAAAGCCGATACCACCATATCTCTCAACAGTCGGCCTTCCTGAACCATTATTGATTGCAACATATTTGGATCGTCCGATATTTGTGATATTACAATAAGCATTTAATCCATCTACCGGAAGCTTCTGCCGAATTGCAATATCATAATCAAACCGCTCTTTGGTAAACTCGTTATAGTTTTCATTGTATTCAGCTCTTCCGAACAGATCATCCGTATACTTCATCGAGGCTCGAATGGAAAAGCCCTTATAACCGTAACCAATGGTCAGATTAAATATCTCGTCCGCTTGATCAATCATTCGGGCTGTGTAAAAAGTATCTGTATACACGGTCTCCCGAATTGGTGTAATTACAGTCTGACCAAACACTACTGTCGTGTCGTAACCAATGATTATTTGAGACTTGTCAACAATCGGATACTTTGCCTCTGAACTCTGTTTTGTAAAATTTACGTTCAATACCAATCCTTTTAACAATCCGGGTAAATACCAGAAATTGGACTGCCATTCCAGTTCTAATCCATTTAGAAATGCATCTCTTGAATTGTTCATGGTCCAGTCAATAGTATTGCCAATCACTTCATCTCCAGGCAGGCCGTCAAACATTTCTGTTAATTCCTCCGGCCTGCCCAATTGATTAAGTGGGATTATACCGTGGTCAAATACTAGATCTTCAATCGTTTTTTTAAAGCCTCCGATTGTAAAAAGCCCCAGTTTGTCGCCATAAAAGGAAAAATAGAGATCAATATTCTTTGAAAGCGCCGGTTCCAGGTAGGGATCATTATAGAGGACACTGTATCGGTAAAGACGCCATTTGGGTATAAAGTCTCCAAATCTCGGCCGAGACAGGGTGTGTGTATAACTGGACTTAACATTAAACCAGTCGTTTGGTCTATAGATACCGTGGATCATTGGTAGAAAAAACTCATTTTCCCGTTTCCGTGTCACATCATCATCGGCTATCTCCAGATGGGGAACGGTTATGCTTTCCATACCAAGGAACGGTATGCGCCATGCCGTGTACTCGGTTTGATTGCGTTCGTACCTTAGACCGGTAATAAATGTTAGCTTTCCAAAAAGTTCAATTTGAGGCATAATATAAGCACCCAGATAATCTTCTGTACCGTGATAATCTCTTTCATACGACTGAGACATCACTTTCCAATAAAAATCTTTTGCTTTGGCGAAATCAAGTAAATAACGAACTTTGTCTTCATCCGGCATATTATTGAGGCTGTAATCACCTAAGAGAAAATCATCTTCTCTATAGTCTTCATCTAATAATAAAGCACCAGCAAATACAGGGGTGGGGTTATATGGCTCTTCTGGTTCGAAATCCTCGATAGTTGTCGGCAACCATTCTATACCAGAGTTTGCTAATTCTGTCATTAAACCCCGCCAATCCTTGTCATAAACAAAGTATATGGAGTGGTAAGTCCCATCATACTTTTTTGCCTGATGTTTATATTTACCTCCCATTTTTAAATCAATTCCTATCCAGTTTGTGATCTCAAAATGTTTCTGGACATCAAAATTTGTCGAAGATTGGCTATTTTCAGAATATCTGGTTGTGTTATCAATACCTCCCGCCGAGCTCCCGCTAACATTAAATCCATTACCTAATTTAGGTACTTCGATCGGATGCACATCAAAATAAGGTAAATGTCCCATTCCACGCGCATCAAAAATCGAAAGACCAACTCCTTCCGGGTAATCATTTTTGGAATGTGCATAAGAAACGTTGGCAGTCAATTTATAATCACCGACATAATGCTCAATTTTTAATGCATTATTCAGAACTGTTATATTATCTCGACTGTAATTAAAAGACTGACTAATACCCCCGCTTTCAAATGTTGCAGAGCGTGTATTATTTTTAGAATCTCTTGTGCTGAAGAAATTGCTAAATTTAACTTTAGTTGTACTAGTTGTATAATCCATCACCAGTGAAGCGCCAATACGGTGTTTCATCAAGTTATCGATATCATTCAAATTCATACTTTCGACAACCATCTTTTCTTTCGCATCAACGATTTCCTCACTATAAGCTGCTGTCATTTGATCAGTAGCGCCATGACCCTGCTCAAACGACAGCTGTCCGAACACGCCTATTAAATTATGATAATACCGATTACTTCCATTCAGAATAACTTTGGGATTTGCGTAGGATTTGCTTAGCATATTGTATCCGTTCTCCATCAATATACTTAAATTGGGCTTTTCCGGCGCTTCTTTCATAATCAAATTAACCGTGCCACCAATTATGTCTGCTTCCTGATCCGCCATGGCTGACTTAGTCAATTCAATGCCACCAAGCATATACTGCGAAATCATACCCAGGCCGCTGCTGCGCTCTTCGTCACTAGTGGAAGCCATGTCAACCCCGTCAATCTGGATCTGGTTATAGTGAGGCGATAAACCGCGGATGACCATTTTATCCTCACGCAGTGAAACTCCAGGCAAACGACCGACAGCTTCAGCAGCGCTGGCTTCGGGTATCTCCTGTATCCGCTCCGCAGAAATAATATTTTTTATACTGTTTGCTCTAATTTGCTGGTTAATGGCTACATTCTGACCTGCCGCCTGTGCGGTGACAACTACTTCTTCACCTTTTAGAGTTTGATGTTTCAATTCTACATTAATTACGGTCACTTCAGCAGATTTCACCGAAATATTGACAGTCTTTCTCTGATAACCGATATAACTTATTGTTAGTTCATAATTACCTCTGGGAATATCGGCAATAATGAATTTTCCTCCTAAATCAGTGGCTGCACCGGTCGGATTAGGGGTATTAATAATTACATTTCCACCAGGCAACGCTTTACCTGTTGCAGCATCAGTGACAACACCGGTAATTTTACCGGTGATCCCGGGAAAAACGTACTGCACCATGCAGAGCAAAAGAAGCATAACTAATATAAGTTTTTTGTTCATTTCTTTCTCCTCTCACTTGTTAGACTGTCCATTTTCTTACTGCTTATAAATCCTTTACTTAAATATATTCCCGTGTACTACCTCCTTCCCAAAGTAGAAATGATAAATAAGTATAAAATAAACAATTGCGTTATCGTACACATTAACTTTTTAGAAGGATTACTTAAAATTGGAGCAATTAGCAAACCATCTAAATTCTCTTTTAAAACCTGAGAACAGTTCATATAAAAGGAATCTTCTGAATAACGGTCTAAATGAAAAAACTCTATTTTTATTTTGTGAGTTTCTAATTCCTTCCCGGCTTTGCATATTCCAATGGCAGCTTCTTGCCAATAATATGCATCCTGATGCAACTCAGGCATTAAAACACCGAATTTGTACTTTTTTAATAATTTGAGTTGACGAGCATATATATTGGGAATATATTTTAATTCTTGAATGGCACATTCGACTTTTTTCTTTATATCTGAAGAGACAAAACCACGTTTGTGTATTACGCTATCGACCGTTCCAATAGAAACGTTAGAGAGTTTCGCAATATCTTTTATTGTTGCCACGTATTCATTCTCCCCATATCCGTTGTAACTAATTTTCTGAGCAGGCGTATTTACAATGAAAAATATAAAAAAACTGAAATCTTAGAATTAACCTTCACTATGTGTACGTACACAATATTAGTTTACAACAAATAGAATGTAATTGTCAAGTGTTTTTTTTGCTATTTGGATTGGCCACCTCCCGTTTTTTAGAATTCTAGTGCAATAACGAGTTGGTTTTGATTGATATAACATATCTTTTCGTCAGGTCGGAACATTTACGCCTCTAAAGTAGCCAAAAGCATTTTGACTATCAATCCTATTTTATTACAAAGGAATTCCTGCGGAATAGAAGATGAATCCTAATATCTCATGCAGCCTACACTTTTCTATAGTTTTGATAGGACTCCATAGCTTAGCTTTTTCAATCTTATTTGGGATTTTTAGGTGATATACTATCTATCTCTCGATGCCTTCTTGTAAGAATTCGATATTTTCTTTCATAACAATATCAATTGGCATCATAATTCGATCATCAATATCATGATTTAAAACAAGTTTTCTATATAGTAATT
>Ga0307427_1001379_pt1 | contig 12576 bp, 10 predicted proteins | sample SalMarWE160190MG_FD_202162 | JGI IMG/M metagenome (GOLD analysis project Ga0307427, IMG submission 202162) | Salt marsh sediment microbial communities from the Plum Island Ecosystem LTER, Massachusetts, United States - WE1603-190 | ecosystem: Environmental > Aquatic > Marine > Intertidal zone >... | reverse complement strand
TTGTTCCTACCGGTGGAATTACCGCTGGCAACGCTGGTGAGTTCATCCGTGCCGGAGCTGCAATGGTCTGTGCCGGTGGATGGCTGGTGGATAAGAAGGCGGTGGCTAATGAGCGTCATGAAGTGCTCACTAAGCGTGCCCGGCAACTCGTAGACGCCGTTAGCAAAGCCAGAAAGGAGATAGCCAGATGAGCTATGACCTTGTAACCTTCGGGGAGACGATGATCCGGCTTTCCCCTCCCGGTCATCAACGACTGGAACAAGCCGAACAGCTCGATGTCCATGTTGGTGGATCGGAGCTAAATGTGGCGGTTGCCGCACAGCGATTGGGGTTAGGTACGAGTTACGTGACCAAGCTCACGAGAAATCCGTTGGGCAGGATGATTGAGAACAAGGCGCGTGAACACGGAGTGGATACCTCACACATTTTGTGGACTGATGAAGACCGGGTGGGAAGCTATTTTGTGGAGTTCGGCGCCTCACCACGCCCAAACTCAGTCCTCTACGATCGCAAGGACTCAGCTATCGCCCGCATTCACGCGGGAGAAGTCGACTGGGAGGCCGCTTTCAAGGGAGCGAAGCTCTTTCATACCTCAGGGATCACTCCTGCGTTATCACAGAGCGCGGCTGAGGCAACTAAAGAAGCGCTGAAAAAGGCTAAACAGGTCGGCCTGAAGGTATCGATCGACCTCAACTATCGCGCACGACTGTGGCCACAGGAGAGAGCGCGACAGGTGATGACAGAACTCGTGGAGCAGGCAAACATCCTTATCACCACCGAGGAGGATACAGAACGGGTCTTTGGGATCAAGGAACCTGGCTATGAAGATGTGGCACGGACACTAGCCAATCGCTTTCGTCTGGAGGTGGTCGCGATCACTTTACGTGAAACCCCATCGGTCTGGCGCAACACATGGACAGCGATTGTCTATGCCGATGGGAAGATCCACCGCGGTCCTAAGTTCGACATCGAAGTCGTTGACCGAGTCGGTTCCGGTGACTCTTTCTCCGGTGGGTTCCTGTTTGGTTACCTGCGGGATGGACCTGCTGCCGGGGTGCGCTATGGCGTTGCCATCTCCGCTCTCAAGCAGACCAACCCTGGGGACCTTTGTTGGGCGACACAGCAAGAGGTAGAGCGCCTCCTCGATGGAGGAGGCCTACGCATCGTGCGGTGAAATGACTCTGACCCGTCCTACTTCTATATCGCTAGCCAGATAATTCCTCCACCAACTTATCGAGGCTGAGCAGGCGCGAACCTTTCACCAAAAGGAGGTTTAGATCTCCTTGAAGCGTGTCCCTAACGCGATTTGCCAGTCTTTGCCTCGTGGCAAAAACAATCGTCCCTTGAGGAACGCGGCTAAGCAAGCTTCGGGCTCCCTTGGTTGCCGATTCCCCGACCGGAAAGATCGGGGTGATGCGCAGGCTCAAGGCAAACTCCAGGATCTCGCGGTGAAATCGAAGCGATCCCTCTCCCAACTCAAGCATATCCCCAAACACGAATGCCCGCCGCTTCACTGGAAGATTCAATTCCGCGAGCACTCGCAGCGCCGCTTCCGCGGCTTCAGGATTAGCGTTGTAGGAGTCGTCAAGGAGATAACCAAATGGAGCGCGCACCAACTGGAGCCGGTGGCAAACCCCCTGAAACGTAGCCACTCGTCGTTGGATTTTCCGAGAACTTACCCCGAGATGAAGCGCGCAGGTGACAGCAGCGAGTAGATTAGTCGCATTGTGGCTCCCTATCAATGGCGAGGTAAGTTCAAGTGCAGGTTCGACGATCTGCATTCGCAGATTGGGAACCCTTTGTGTGATCTTCCCTCGCACATCCCCCTGCCTAAGTCCAAAGGAGACTAGATTTCCTCCTCCCTCTTTGAGGAAGGGTGCAAGCTCGGGACAATCGGCAGGGACGATTGCAGTACCATCTCTCGGAAGCGCACGGACCAGGTCCCACTTCTCGTCTGCAATCCTCTCCAACGTTTCGAAGCCCTCCAAGTGCACCCGTCCTACCGTAGTGAGTACTGCGATCTGAGGGGAGAGCAACGCAGCCAGTGGAGCAATCTCACCAGGGGCATTTGTCCCCAGCTCGAAGATCCCCACACCTGCGGAAGGTGGCATGGCAAGCAGGGCAAGAGGCAGCCCAATCTCCGTATTGAAGCTCTCCGGCGCAGCAAAGACCGCCAGATCTTCCGCAAGTAGATGAGTAAGGAGAGCCTTAGTAGTGGTCTTTCCACACGACCCAGTGATCCCGATAAACTGTGCGCTAGTCTCTTTCCGCCACGCAGTAGCAAGGCTCTGTAGTGCTCGCAAGGGATCATCGACTTGAATCACGTTTCGTCCCTTTCCGGGAACCGCTTCGAGACCGGAAACAATCGCCCCACAGGCTCCCCGTGAAAAGGCTTCTTGTAGATAAGCGTGCCCATTAACTCGCGCACCAGTTAGTGCAACAAACAGATCCCCTGGCTGAATTAGACGGGAGTCATGCATCACCCGAAGTGGCCTTCCCTTTGTCTCTCGCAAAATGTGGCCAGCTGTAATGTCTGCTATTCTTGCAACAGAAAACATCCTACTCTAGCAAGGAAAGAAGGGCACTCACTTCTCGTTCGCCGTACAGAACGTATCCCGGAAGGTCTGTCTCCACATCTTCCACTCCTTGTAACCCCTCTACGTACAGAAAGAAAGGATTGGGAGCAAATAGTTCGACCGTAAGGGTATCATAGGAGGGCAATCCTTCGATTTTCTCTATCAGCTCCGAGAGATTACTAAATTCAATTGGATTTTCTCCGCTCTCCACTTCGCGCGGCCCACCGTATGCTCGTACAGTAACATAATCTGCAACAAGATCAGCAGGAATCTGTATTTCACCCTCGATAACTTGTTTCTCGCTTTGATAGGTCTGGAGCTTAACGGTATAGTGAATCATCTCGCCCGGAGCGTAGCTTTGCTTGTCTATTTCCAGATGGTTGATTCTCATTGCCTTAATTTCCTGTGTAACGTGTATTACACAAGAGATAGAGGTGATCTCGGGGTTCTCGAAGGCGTTATATTGAAGAAGAGAAACGATGCTAGCAAGCTCTATGGGTGGATATAGGGCAAGGTCACGTGTGCTTACGAATATATCCTCCCTTGTCAGTGGGGATAGCATCCCATCCCCTGCAATTCGATAAGTCACCTCAACTGTTCCCTGTCCAATTCTATCCAAGGTGGAATCAATCGCCTCAAATCCGCTTGCAAGAAGGAGCTCCCACATCAGTCGTGGCTCATCTACAAGTTCAATCTGGAAGTGTTTGGTGAAACCACTATCAAGGTCTTCAACAGCGAGCGATAGGTCAACCATGTCCGTTGGCTCACCGGCCAAACCGCCGATTCCCGACATGCGGTCCTCAACAATTGCACCGATTGTCTCGCCAATTGTTCCTAGCTTGAACGAGGCATCATAGGCTTTTATCGTGTCGTAGACGTGCGCGGTGGTAAGAGGAAAGGACGCCTCTCCATTCAAGAGAAACGGATGGCCGAAACCGACGATTGCGTTTCCCTCTCTAAAAGTAAGAGTGCCAAGTGCCCCAATTGTAACATCACCTTGTGCCAAGGCAACACCAATTGCACCTCCAGGTTCTAGCACAACACTCTCACTAGTTCCCTTCGTTTTCTTGCCAGCCATGGGATTCAGGTGCAAACCAAAGGAAGAAAGCCCCTGCACTTTAGGAACAATCAGTGGCCCAAAGAACTCTGACAGGAGCCCCTTGGGTTTTTCTTCCATCTCAAGCCCATTCATCAGAACGTCAAGTGCCCTTCCAGAAAGACCGGTAACCAACAGTGGTGAGACAATAGGATAGGAAAAGATAGTGTTTGGTAACTCACTTGGGGAAATGGTGGCAGGTGAATACTCAAGCCCCACCAGCTGTATGTCAGTGAGCATTGCGTTGTTTAGAGAGGCGGATGGCAGTCTGTGATCATGCATAGAATCTATGATGTCGAGCATTTGTTCAATTGGGGTAACAAGCCCAATTGGGGCTAGATCCTTTGACCAAGTGGCAGCACGGCTCAATGCTCCCACAAGCTTTCCATCAATATAAATCGGACTTCCGCTCATTCCCTGTGAGATCCCTCCAGATCTGCTGATTGCCTCACCGCTAACCCTTACCACGATAAAATCAGCGTGGGTTTTGGGTTCATTAACTATGCCCAGAACCTCCACTTCGAATTCACTAATCACGTCTCCGGCAACAACGGTCTTTCCGATGCCTTGCATTCCAGTCTCGATCTCATTCAGGAATAGAAAGTCGCCTCTCTCATAAGCGAATACTGCAACAGTACTAATCAAGAGAACTATCGCACAAATGATCAGTGCTCTCCTGTTCATAATCCCCCCTTTGGCCTGTTCTTCTCACACTTCTCTGACAAGTTGACTCATTCACATACAAGCATAATCACTAGAGCTAGCATTGACAAGAGAGACTTAGCCTTTTTCTTTTCAGTAGGGTTGCCAAGGGTGTTCTCTTACCCTTATACTGAAAAGGAAGGAAGACTTCCAGGAAGGATGATGTCAAGAAAAGGAGATTGTTCTTGGAGCAATGAGACTGATCGCTGATTTGCATATTCATTCTCGCTTTAGTCTGGCGACAAGCCCAACAACCGACCTTCCTACATTAGCCCACTGGGCAAAGCTCAAAGGGATTAATCTTTTGGGAAGTGGTGACTTTACTCACCCCCAGTGGTTTAGTGACCTGCAACACTATCTTACTCCATTGGAGAATGGCCTTTATAGCTATCAGGAAGTCCTGTTCTTACTTACCGTAGAGGTGTCTGTGATCTGGAGCCAGGCGCAACGCTTACATAAGGCACATCTACTTATCCTTGCCCCGAATATGCAAGCAGCTGCTACAATCAATAAAGAGCTGAGTAAGATAGGGAAGCTTGCCAATAATGGTCGCCCAACCTTTGGGATCTCAGCAGAGCGTTTAGTAGAAACAGTATGGAACGCTGCTCCAACAGCAGAGGTTATTCCAGCACATATTTGGACACCTTGGTTCTCTGTTTTCGGGGCAAAGTCCGGATTTGATTCACTGGCACAATGCTTTGGCAAGCATACAAATAGAATCTTTGCTGTCGAGACTGGATTGTCAAGCGATCCAGCCATGAACTGGCGAGTATCTTCATTGGATCAGCTCGCCATTATCTCCAACTCCGATGCTCATTCACCACCAAAGCTTGGCCGTGAGGCGACTTTGCTCAACCTTCCCGAACCGAGTTACGATAGTGTAATAGCGGCAATCAAAGAGCGTGATCCTAACCGATTCCTGGGAACGGTCGAATTCTATCCTCAGGAGGGGAAATACCACTATGATGGACACCGCAAGTGTGGCGTTGTCCTTCACCCGAGAGAGGCAATAAGATTAAAGAACATCTGTCCAGTGTGTGGAAAACCGCTCACAATTGGGGTTATGCATCGCGTCGAAGAACTAGCCGACCGTGCAGAAGGTGAAGGACCAACACAACGGTTTCCCGTACACCATCTTGTCCCACTTGCTGAAATCATTGGACAGGCCCTAAGAATTGGTCCAGAATCAAGAGGAGTTACTCGCGAGTACGATCGGCTTATCAAGCGCTTTGGAAACGAGTTCCGCATTCTTCTCGACCTAGGAGAAGAAGACCTGCGAGATGGTGTTCCTTCACGCGTTTTGCAGGGTATCACAAAGGCACGTGCCGGGGATCTTAAGATCAAACAGGGTTACGACGGCGTATATGGCAAGGTCTCAATCCAGTTTGATCAAGAAGAGGAGAAGCAACTCGGGTTATTCTAGACCGATGAAGTAACATACCTTGAGGGTGGGTAGAAGCCCTGCAATACATCTGGCCTTATTGATTGAAGTACCGATGGTGTATCTCGCGAAGGTGATCCTTTACATCCTCTGGGGCGAACGCAGCATTTACGCTGTTTGAAAGGATCATTTTGATCTCATCCCAAGACAGACAGAAAGCATCACTAACTGCTGACAGCTCATGAGTAACGTCAATCTGTGACATCAAACGATTGTCAGTGTTAAGAGTTATTGGGATGCCTTCATCCAGATATTGTTTCATCGGGTGATCGGCATAGCTGTTCATTATCCCCGAGATCTGGAGATTGCTTGTTGGACAGATCTCAAGTGGAATCTTCTTCTTGACAACTTCATTTTCGGTTTTCTTATCCTCGTATAGGTAGACTCCATGCCCGATTCTTTCCGCGCCAAGGTCAATTGCTTGCTTAATGTGATGCGCGCAACAACCTTCGCCGGCATGGATTGTAACATGCAATCCAGCTGCGCGGACAATCTCCACGGCCTTGTGATGCCTGATTGGCGGAAAGTTTACCTCTGGACCAGCTAGGTCAATCGCTACTACTCCCCTGTCAAGATACTCGATTGCTAGTCTCGCGACCTTCTCTGAATTTGCAGGCGATTCCTGCTTCATTGCGCACAGGATTAGATTCGTCTTTATCGGATAGTCCTTCTCCGCTTGTGTCATCCCGGTAAGGACCGCCTCCACTACTTGTTGAGGGGTCAATCCTTTCCTCAGGTGAAGAAGGGGAGCAAAGCGGATCTCCATGTAGATGACATTTTCCTTGGCAGCATCCTCACATAGCTCATACGCTGCTCGAGTCAATGATACTTCTGTTTGCAGCACAGCCACGGTAACATCAAATGCCGCGAGGTACCTTTCCAGCGAACATCGTAATGGTGGAATGACGGTCTCTTTAATGTTGGGCAAGTCAGGGACATCTTGAGCTAGTTCCACTACCGTTCCCAGGCGTAACGATCCATCCAGATGAACGTGCAAATCTAGCTTCGGTAGATCGTAAACCAAATCTCTTTTCATGTACGCAATATTCCCACAAATCATCACTATCGACAACTTAAGGAAACGTGAATACTGAAAGGTGTGAAGCAGTTGAGGAAAGAATAGGGGTTCGTAGAGTTCATTGAGTTCGTTGGGTTCATAGAGTTCGTTGGGTTTGTAGAGTCTGTGGAGTTCATTGAGTTCGTTGGGTTAGTCGGGAGAAGCCAGAAAACTGGCAGGACTAACCATAGAACATATATACTATCGATATCTGTATTTATTAGGCGGTTCAATAGGAGCGACTCTAAATATGATGACGATTCTCGGCACTGCTGGAGGACTTGCCTTATTCCTGTATGGCCTTCGCGTGTTGAGCGATGGACTCAAGCGGGTAGCCGCCGAAAGAATACGCAGTTTTCTTGAGCGGATCACAGGACGAGCTTATCGGGGAGCAATGGTCGGAGCGCTCAGTTCAGGAATCCTTCAAAGCAGCAGTATGACGATGGTTCTCCTGATCGGACTCATCAACGCTGGTGTGTTGACCCTAGCTCAAGGAATCGGCGTGATGCTTGGTGCAGAGATTGGGACAACGGTCACCGCACAACTCATTGCCTTCAAGATTGGACACTATTACCTTCCCGTAATCGCAATCGGGTTCATTATGTACGAGGCTTTTCGTGGGAAGAAGCCAGGAGATATCGGACAGATTATCCTTGGCTTTGGGCTTCTTTTCATGGGAATGAGCGTAGTGTCAACCAGTCTAGGCCAAATTGCCGAGGCTCCTGCCATTCTCCACTTACTGCGCAACTGTGGTACAAACCCTTTACTGGGAGTGCTGATCGGCACAGGAGTAACAGCAATCATTCAAAGCTCTTCAGCAATGACAGCCCTGATAATAGCCATGGGAAGCACAGGTATCCTTACTCTACCAGCAGCGATCGCTCTGATCTTTGGAGCAAACATTGGAACCACCGTCACAGCACTCATCGCTTCTATTGGCTCCTCACTTTCATCACGACGATTGGCAATTGCTCAACTCGTAGTAAACATACTTGGTGTTACAGTTTTTCTCTTGTTCATATCGCCTTATTCCAAAATAGTGGCAGCCACTGCCGGAAACCTTCCCCGTCAGATTGCCAACGCACACAGTATCTTTAATGTAACCGTGACGCTGGTATTGTTACCGTGCGTAGGTAGGCTAGTCTGGTTAACAAAGAAGATCGTTCCGGGAAGAGAAGCAAAAGTACACCTGACACCACGATCTCTCGGAGCTGAATTCCTAAACACACCGTCGATCGCCGTAAAACAAGCGCAAAGTGAATTGCTACGCATGGGAAGAATGGCAGAGGTGATGCTGGACTCGTGCCGGGCAGTTTTTCTTGAAGGAAGCATTGAACACGTGGCAACTGTCTTGGAAACCGAGGAAGCGGTAGACAGCTTAGAAAAGGCAATCGACAGCTTTCTTGATCGCATTGATGCAAGCAAGCTTAATACGGTAAACAAGAGAAGATTGCACATGTTTCATCACGTAATAAGTGACATCGAGCGGGTCGGCGATCACGCAGTGAACATTGCCGAACGCGGACAAGTGATGATAAAGCGAGGAGACTCCTTTTCTCAACAAGCACAGGACGAACTAGATAACATGTTCAAGAAAGCCTCTTGGCTGTACAATCTGTCCATACAGGCACTTACAACAGAGGAGGAACAACCAGCCAGGGACGCTTTGGATCTGGAAAAAGAGGTCGATCAATTAGAGATCCGTTACAAGAAACACCATATAGGACGATTGGAGAAAGGAGTCTGTAACCAAACTGCAGGAATCATCTTTGTCGAAGTTCTGCGGAACCTGGAGCGAATTGGAGACCACGCAGTCAATATCGCCGGAGATACACTTCTCATTCATCGGTAACATGCGGATCAGAGGGACTATCAGCAGATGAGAATCTAAGCCCTATTGCAAGATACACATCAGCATGGTGTGCTCGGTTTCAGAGTTTGCGCCGACCATTGAAGCTACATATTATGACTTGGAGAAGAAAAGGAGCACTGCTACCAATGCAAGAAAGAGGTGTGACTAGTCTAGAAAGGGAACTAGAGTTAGCAGAGGCAAACTACCATCTATTGAAAGAGAACAACGTGCGTGCAATCAGCGTAATGGGGGCCCTTGGAAGTGGCAAGACTTCACTAATCGAGAAAATGATCACTCGATTGAAACCATGTGGTACTGGCATAGGAACGATATGCGCAGACTGTGCTGGTGATGATGACCATCAGCGCTTCCTTGCCTGCGGCGTTCAGTCGGTAAGTGTCAACACTGAGGATAACTGCTGTCTTGATGCGCTGTCAGTCAAGCACGCGCTACAATCACTCTCGCTAGAAACAATGGACCTCCTATTTATTGAGAACGTGGGAAACCTTATATGCCCAGCAGATTTTCCGGTTGGAGCCGAGCTTGAACTGATTGTTATCTCTGTTAGTGAGGGCGAAAGCGTGGTACGAAAACACCCAAAGATCTTCTCTCAAACTGACCTTGTTGTAGTCAATAAGATTGACCTTGCCGATGCGGTCAATGTGAGTCCACAAGTAATTGTAGGAGATTATGCACAGCTAAACCCGCATGGGAAGGTAGTCTTGGCTGATGTGTTCCACAATCGTGGAATCAATGCTCTCTTACAAGCATTAGAGATAGAATGCACAACTGGGCAATGGTAAGCAGGAAGGCGAGGGGTGGAATAACGACCTCCTTGTGACATAAAGCTTTTCTCTCGCCCGTTCGTTTCACTCACTCAAGCCGCTAAGCTCGCCAAGGACACCTGCTTAGCACCTTTGTTTTCACCCTATTTCTTGCTTTCCTTTGCGTTCTTTGCGTCTCTGCGAGAGGATAAGCTGGTGAGTCTTTCTCTGGGTTAGCTTACCTTCAACCGTGAGGAACCCAAATAGTATTGACAATTAGACCGGCCGGCTCTATGTTATGGCAGCAAGTCTGAGACTAGAGGGTTTTGCTTTCCCTTCTTTCTTCTACTGCTGTCCAAAATGGCCTGAAAGAAGGGCTCGAGTTCGACATTTCCACCACTTAAGATAACTCCAACCTTCTTTCCTTCGATGCCCAGATGATGATTGAGCAACGGAGCAACGGCAACGGCACTCGACGGTTCAATAACGATCTTCATTCGTTCCCATACGTACCGCATCGCTCCAATTATCTCCTCTTCCGAGACACGGACAATATCAAATACACGATTCTTTATCACCTCGAAGTTACGCACACCTAGAGTTGTGCGTAGCCCATCAGCAATCGTATTCGTGCTGACCTCCTCGACACGTTTTCCATCTCTAAACGAACGATACGCGTCATCGGCCTCAGCTGGCTCACAGCCGATTACCCTAGCTTCAGAAAGAAGATGAGAAGCAGTAATTGCTGTTCCTGCGAGAAGGCCACCCCCACCGACGGGAACAAGTATATAATCAAGATCGCCAACATCCTCTATCAATTCTGCGGCGGCTGTTCCCTGTCCAGCGATCACCTGATTATCATCATGAGAACTTACAAAGACAGCACCCGTTTCTCTAACTATCTGTGCGGTGACCTCGGCTCTTGCAGCAAGACTTGCTTTGCATAAGACAACCTTTGCGCCATAGCCTGCGGTCGCTAGCTGCTTTATCTCTGGAGCATCCTCTGGGATTACGACAGTCGCTTGGGCGTGATGCAATTTTGCCGCCAGTGCCAATGCCTGGGCATGGTTTCCGCTGGAATGAGTAACAACCCCGCGGGTTCGCTCCGTTGTGGTCAAAGCCGCAATAGCATTGCACGCCCCACGAAACTTGAATGAGCCACTTTTCTGTAGAAATTCACACTTGAAAAAGACGCTGTTCGCAGCTGCTCTATCCAGAGAGGCACAGGTCAAAAATGGCGTGCGATGAGCAAATGGAGCAATCCGCTCACGCGCTCGAATAACTTTTTCCCACAAAAGGTCAGCCATTAGATTGGTTAAAGACGGTCATCCGATAGTATTTGAGCTCTCCGATTGACTCACGGATATCGGAAAGCGTCCGGTGTTTTGAAGATTTGCTACCTTTGACTTCTTTTCCTGGGTACCAGCGGCTTACAAGCTCTTTTAGTGTGCTTACATCAACGTTACGGTAGCTTAGGTACTCATTCAGTTTTGGCATGAACCTGATCAAGAAACGACGGTCAAAACAGATTGAATTACCACATAGAGGACAGCCTTGTGGAGGGCAGTATATCCTTACTACTTCAAGTGTTTCCTGCTCTGCTTGCGCAAGCGAGACCGATGAGCGGCGAACCTCTTCGATCAACCCAGAGCTTCCATGTTGTTTTACACACCATTCATCCATTGTTGTAAGAACGCTTTCAGGTTGATGAACGACCAGATTTGGGCCCTGGGTCAGTATGTTAAGACTTCCATCGGTGATGATAGTAGCAATCTCCAGGATCTTACAGGAGTTCACATCGAGTCCGCTTGTTTCAAGGTCAAGCCATACCAGGTTGTTTGAATTCTGTTTCGCTATCATCTGCGTCCTTTTTGAGGAATACGATTTTGCCTACACTAGCATACCACTATTGCCCGCCTCTTCAAAGGACCAAGTGATACCTAGCATCTGGAAGTAATGGCCCTCCTAATCTTGCGCTTGGTTCTTGCTCCATTCTTGGAATGGTTATATCATACTCCTCGTGAAAATAGGAGAGATATCCATCTTCAGAATAGCACAGGTTTTGCTGCTGCTCTTGCTCATATTGTCTCTGACAGGCTGCTTTTTCAACTTCCTTCAAACGGCCAGAACTGTCGGCGCAGGAAACACCGCGCTCACGCTTGGATTTGGGGCAATTCTGAATGCTGACAACCCATCATACCTAACCCCCCAGGGGCGACTCATAATTGGAGTAAGCAAAGGAATTGATCTAGGAGTGCAAAGCGGTGCAATGATAGGGATAGGTGCCGCAGCAGGACATGTGGACTTCCTTGGTGTCACTGGAGATCTAAAGATTGCCCTTGTAGATGAGCCGAACCTGTTAGTAGCTGTTGGGGCAGGAGGCGGGTACAGTCATGATGGATACATCAACAGGAATGGCTGGGGGTTTTCTTTCTCCGGTTACTTCGAACCAATCTTTCCACATGTTCCCGATCTTTCCTGCTGTCTGGGCTATCGGCTACAATTGCCACTTGAAGCACGCAACGAATCAGATAGCATGCTGTGCCATCAACTGACTGTTTCTATAGCAGTGTTTGTCAGCGATCAGGCACGCGTCATCGTTGAGTTTGGCAGACAGTTGTCAAAGAAGCTACATAGCTTCGCCATAGCGTTGGAAGTGACTCTTTCGAAATAGCAAGCATTCTTTCTCCGCCCCAAGGTAATTCGCATTGCCATGCTTCTGACTTGCGGACTGAGTAAATGTCAGGTACTTTGGCAAGCGGGAGCCACGCTGATTGAGTCAAGCATTGATTCCTGCTATTCTTGTTCTGAGATAGGCAAATCACTAGACTATCCTAGAGGAGGTCTCCGTCGCTTTGTGCGCGAGTGAAAGGTTGAAGGTCAGCGTGGTGATCCCAGTACTTAACGAGGCTAAGGAGATCGAGCTCTGTTTGAAAAGCCTAAGCAATCAGAGTTTTCGCAATTTTGAAGTCATCGTAGTTGACAATGGATCAATAGACAACACAAGAGAGATCGTTGAGACATACGACTGTCGTGTAATCCACGAGCCACGACAGGGAGTAGGCTATGCACGGCAAAGGGGATTTGA
>Ga0307427_1001377_pt1 | contig 12603 bp, 8 predicted proteins | sample SalMarWE160190MG_FD_202162 | JGI IMG/M metagenome (GOLD analysis project Ga0307427, IMG submission 202162) | Salt marsh sediment microbial communities from the Plum Island Ecosystem LTER, Massachusetts, United States - WE1603-190 | ecosystem: Environmental > Aquatic > Marine > Intertidal zone >... | reverse complement strand
CGGAGCGGAACACCGGCTCATGGATCAGGACGAACGGCTGGCGGCGATTCGGCTGCACCTGACGACCGGCATCGGCCCGCGCCTCCACGGGGCGCTGGTCGAACACTTCGGCTCCGCCGCAGCCGCCACCGAGGCCGGCGCCGCCGCACTCGCCGAGGTCCAAGGTCTCGGACCCACGAAGACCCGCGCCATCCGCGACGCCCTCGGAAAGGCCGACCCCGGGGCGGAACTCGACCGCGCCGCATCGGCCGGCGCGACCGTCGTCCTCCGCGGCGATGCGGACTACCCGGTGGCGCTGACGTACCTGTTCGACGCCCCGCCCGTGCTGTACGTCAAGGGCTCGCTCGTCCCGGAGGACGCCCAGGCCATCGGCATCGTGGGCATGCGCAAGTGCAGCCTGTACGGGCAGGACCAGGCGGAGCGTCTTGCGGGCGGCATGGCGCGGGCGGGGTTCACGGTGGTCTCGGGCCTGGCGCGGGGCATTGATTCGGCCGCCCATCGCGGTGCCCTGGCCGCCGGCGGACGGACGGTCGCCGTCCTCGGCAACGGGCTCGCCACGGTCTATCCTCCGGAGAACGTCCGTCTGGCGGGCGCCGTCGTCGAGCGGGGCGCGCTCGTGAGCGAGTTCCCGATGGCGGTGGGTCCGGCAGCCGAGAACTTTCCGCGGCGGAACCGCATCCTGGCGGCCCTGTCGCTCGGCGTGATCGTGGCAGAGGCGGGCCGGCGAAGCGGTGCGCTGATCACCGCGCGGCTGGCAGCCGAGATGGGCAAGGAGGTCTTCGCCGTCCCGAACCGGGTCGATGCGCCCGGGGCCGCCGGCGTCCACGGCCTGATCCGGGACGGGGCCAAACTCATCGAGTCGGTCGCCGACGTGCTGGACGAGTTCCCGGACCTGGAGATTGCCCCTCCTTCGGGCGACGACGCGCCGCGACAGGAGACGCTCTCGCTGAAGGCGAACCTGTCGGCGGAAGAGGCGCGGCTGCTGGAGGTGCTCGACACGGAGCCGGCGCCGCTGGACGTCCTGGCGTCGCGGGCCGGGCTCGATGCCGCCAAGGCCAGCGGGGCCCTGACGCTGCTCGAACTCAAGGGGCTGGTGCGTGCGCTGCCGGGCGGACGCTTCGTGCAGCGCCGCGCGGGCGGCTGAAACCGTCAACGCCATTGACATTCGGCGCCGGTTGTGGTTTAACCGTGCGATTCAAGGAACCGTTCGAGTTGCACAAACGGTAATCGGGAGGTGAATGCGTGGCCAAACATCGACGCCGCCGCAAGGTTGGCAGCAAGAAACGACACATGCGATGGAAACGACGGCACAAGAAGCAATAGGTCGTACCGGGCGCGCGCCGAGTGCGCTGCGCCGGTGGAGGGACGCGCCGCCATGCCTCATCTGGGTGTGAATATCGATCACGTCGCCACGATCCGCCAGGCCCGCGGCGGCGTGGAACCCGACCCGGTCTGGGCGGCGGCCGAGGCCGAACTCGGCGGGGCCGCCGGCATCACCATCCATCTGCGCGAAGACCGACGCCACATCCAGGACCGCGACCTCGAGATCCTGCGCCAGACCGTCCAGGTCAAGTTGAACCTCGAGATGGCCGTCACCGATGCGATGCTCGACGTCGCCTGCCGCGCGGGGCCCAACCAGGCCACCCTCGTGCCCGAAGGCCGCCAGGAACTGACGACCGAGGGCGGACTGGCCGTGGCCGCCCAGGAACCCCGGATCACCGAGGCCGTCGCGCGCCTGCAGGAAGCCGGCATCGTCGTGAGCCATTTCATCGACCCGACGGACACCGAGATCGAGGCGTCGGCCCGGACGGGCGCCGAGGCGATTGAGTTCCACACCGGCGAGTACGCGAACGCCCCGGAAGGCGTCGAGCGCGACCGGCAACTCGCCCGTATCGTCGACGGCGCCAAGCAGGCTCAGCACCTGGGCCTGACCGTCCACGCCGGCCACGGTCTGAACTACACCAACGTCCGGCCCGTTGCCACCGTCGGGGGAATGGTGGAACTGAACATCGGCCACAGCATCATCAGCCGCGCCGTCTTCGTCGGCCTCCGTGAAGCGGTGCGCGAGATGGTGCGGCTGATCGAATCGCCGCTCGCGTAGCCCGAGCCGTACCGGATGCCGGCAGACTGGATTCCCGGCAAGGAAGACGCGAGAATACACCGGTGCGACGCCCTCCCACGACCGGACAAGCAGGGAGTTGCCATGCCGTTGCCCAAGCGGGTCAAGAAAGTCACCCGGAAACTCGGCAGGCAGACGTTGCTTGACCCTCCCGATGATGCCGACTCCAGGACGTATTCGATCTACCTGGGCGACGCCTTCGAGTGGCTGGCCCAGGCCGACCGGCAGTCGATCCATGCCGTCGTGACGGATCCCCCCTACGGACTGCTGGAGTACACGGCTGAGCAACTGGAAAAGATGCAGAACGGCAACGGTGGGGTGTGGCGGATCCCGCCCTCGTTTGACGGCTGCAAGCGACGGCCGCTGCCGCGATTCACGGTCCTCAGCGAGAAGCACCGCGCGGACCTGCGGGAGTTCTTCAGACGGTTGGCGGAAGGGCTGATGCCCGTCCTGGTTCCCGGCGCACACGTCTTCATCGCCACAAACCCGCTGGTTTCGTATCTGGTGTACGAGCCGTTCATCGGCGCGGGCTTCGAGAAACGGGGCGAGATCATCCGCGTCGTTCACACGCTTCGCGGGGGCGACAGGCCGAAGAACGCCCACGAAGAGTTCCGCGACGTCACCGTTATGCCCAAGTCGTGTTGGGAACCGTGGGGCCTGTTCCGCAAACCTTGTGAGGGCCGCGTCCAGGACAATCTGCGGAAATGGAGAACAGGAGGCCTGAGGCGAATCTCGGACCAAGAGCCGTTCAAGGACCTCGTCTACTCGTCGCCGGCTCGCGGCCGGCAGCGGAAAGTCGCCCCGCATCCCTCGCTGAAACCACAGGCGTTCCTGCGGCAGATCGTCCGGGCCGCTCTCCCCTTCGGAGAGGGGGTCATCCTGGATCCCTTCATGGGGTCAGGATCAACCATTGCGGCGGCGTGCGCATGCGGTTTGAGCAGCATCGGGCTCGAACGCAGCCCGGAGTATTTCGATATGGCCAGGGAGGCCATTCCGGCACTGGCACGCTACACACCAAAGGAGAGCAACAGCCATGGTCCGAAAGGATGACTTCGACGCAGAAGTCCCATTGCCTCCGGGGCTGGACTGCGCGGCCATCCGCCGCGCAATCGAGTATATCGAGCGTGAACTGGCCGAGTTCGTCGAGGTCTACTACGAGCAATCCAATGTATTCAGCGCCCTGGTCGGCATCTTCGGAACCAGAGCGCTCGACTCGGTCAGCAACTACGAGAAGCACCGACACGCCGATACCGCACAGCAGCGATTCCCAGACCTCAAGCGGCGCGGTTCGGGCGAGAAACCCAAACCGAAGGAGTGTCTTGAGAGCAAGGCCAGCAAGCGTCCCTGGGCCATCCAGTCCCACTACGATCATGCGGGATGGTACATCGTGTGGCGGTACTTGGTCGATCCGACCGAAACACTGGAGATGGAACGGCCCGTGGTCATCTGGCGCGTGGACGTGGTCTTCCTCGAAAAGCCCGACTGGAAATACGAGAAGAGCCGCGCGGGAGACGCAGGCGGCGGTCGCACACACACCTTTGGTGTGAAGAACCCGGCGACGAAACTGAAAGGCAAAGCCGTCTATCAACGGAGCGACGTCGTCGTAAAAGGCGGCAAGCCTGTTCCCTGTAACGGGGCGGACGCCTAATCCTACAACGCCACTTCGTGCGCGGCGGGTCTCCCGACCCGCCGCGCAACGGCGAAAATGGGCTTTCGAGCGCGGTGGGTCCGGAGACCCACCGCGCGAAATGCCGAAGTGGCGCTGTAAGGCTAATCTGCGCCTTGTGAACGGATGCCACTGCCCGAGACTGCCCCGCTGCCCGGCGGTCGCACGGTCGGCGCTTGGTGCCGGCCTGGATGAGAAGGAGTTTGTCATGACAGGGTTTCGCCTCTTTCTGACGATCCTCATCTTCGGCGCGGTGAGCGTGGCGTGGCTGATCCTGGGCCTGACCGTCCATTACCGCACGGCCGACCTGACCGAGTCGCTCAGCAAAGAGGTGGACGCCCTCTGGGGACCGTCGGGCCTCGTGCAGCCAGCCCCGTATCCCGATCCTCAGTCCAGCGACATCCAGGTCGATTTCGCCCACACGAACCGCTACAAGGGACTCATCTGGTTCAGCACCTACGTGGTCGATTTCGCCGGCACGTACACCGTCTCCGCGCCGCAGGACGGAGGCGGCGGCAAGACGTTCACCTTCAACCTGCCGCAGCGGGCCGAAGACTTCCAGAACCTCGAGGTTGCCTTCGACGATGAGACCCTCGAGGGGCACGACCCGACGAGCGGCAACCAACTCGTCGTGACGCTGCCGGCCGACGGCAAGGAGCACAAGGTCGCCATCGGCTACCGGACGGCCGGTCGCGACCGATGGGAGTACGACCTGGGACGCGCCAGCGACGAAACCTCGGTCGTCCGAAACTTCACGCTGACGGCCACGACCGACTTCCCCGACATCGACTACCCGAAGGGGACCAAGAGCCCGCAGCCCGATCCGGCCCAGGAGACGGCCGGCGGCATGAAGGCCGTCTGGGAATACGACAAGTTCAACACCCGCCAGCAGATCGGCATCGAGATGCCCGCCCGAACCAACGCCGGCCCCATTGCCGCACGCATGGCCCTCTACGCACCCGTCAGCCTGTTCTTCTTCTTCACGGTCATGTTCACGATCGTGGTCCTGAAGAAGATACCGCTGCACCCGATGCACTACCTGTTCATCTCGGCGGGGTTCTTCGCGTTCCACATTCTGCTGGCGTACCTGGTCGACAAGATCGACATCCATTACGCCTTCTGGATCAGCGCCGTCACGAGCGCCGTCCTGGTGGTCTCGTACATGCGGCTGGTGGCGGGGGGGAGGTTCGCGGTCGTGTACGTGGGCCTCGCGCAACTGGTGTACCTGGTGGGCTTCAGTTACGCCTTCTTCTGGGTCGGCTGGACGGGGTTGACGATCGTCGTGGTGGCCATCATCACACTGTTCGTGTTGATGCAGGCCACGGGGCGGCTCGACTGGAACGAGGTCTTCAAGAAGCCCCCCGCCGCGCCGCCCGCGCCGCCCGTGCCGCCGACAGCGCCGGCCCCGCAGCAGAGGCCATCGGGCGGTTGACGCCACGGACGGTCCGCACGTCGCCGCACCGCGCGGGCCACCCTCCGTGGGTCTGGCAATTCTTTCTGGGGGTCGCAGGCGGTTGTAGCGCCGGGCTTTATGCCCGGCGGCCGTTGGCAGCGGCGACCAGGATGCGCCGGGGATAAACCCCGGCGCTACGGCCAAGCCGCAGGAAATCGTCCCATGCCAGAAATCGTTGCCACACCCCCCTCCGTCGCCGCGCGCCGGAACAACTGGACATCACGTCTCCGGCCGATACAATGGCCGCTTGCAGCGAACCATGTGTGCGGGAGGAATCCATGTTCCAGGGAACGCTTGTCGCCCTCGTCACGCCGTTCACCGGCGGCCAAGTGGACTATGCGGCCATCGAACGGCTCGTGGATTGGCACGTCGACCAGGGCACCGACGCGCTCGTCCCCGTCGGGACGACCGGCGAGAGCCCCACCGTGGACGTGACCGAGCACGAGAAGATTATCGAGACCATCGTCAAGCAAGCCGACGGCCGCATCCCGGTCGTCGCCGGGACCGGCGGGAACGCCACCGCCGAGGCCGTCGAACTAACCACGTTCGCCAAAGCGGTCGGCGCCGACGCCTCGCTCCAGGTGTGCCCGTACTACAACAAGCCCACGCAGGAAGGGCTGTACCAACACTTTGCGACGATCGCCGAGACGTGCGACCTGCCGCTCATCCTCTACAACATCCCGTCGCGGACCGGCATCTCCATAACGCCCGAGACGGTGGCCCGGCTGGCCGAACTGGAGCAGGTCGTTGCCATCAAGGAGGCCACCGGCTCGATGGACCAGGCGAGCCGGATCCTCTCGCTGTGCGATCTGACCGTCCTGTCGGGCGACGACAGCCTGACGCTTCCGCTGATGGCAATCGGCGGCAAGGGTGTCGTCAGCGTTGTGGCCAACCTCGTGCCGGGCGACGTCAAGACGCTGACCGACGCCATGCTCGCCGGCGACGTCGCGACCGCCCGGCAGGCCCACCGTAAACTGTTCCCCCTGTGCCAGGCCATGTTCGTCGAGACGAACCCGATTCCCATCAAGACCGCCATGAAATGGGCCGGCTTGCTGGAGTCGGACGAGAAGCGGCTGCCCCTGGCCGATCTGTCGCCGGCCGCAGCCGATACGCTCCGGCGGGCCCTGACCGACTACGGTCTGCTCTGAGCGGCCCGATCGAGGCCTTGCGCGGTGGGCAGGACTGGAGATGATGCGCGGCGTTGCAGGGTAAGCAGCCCATTGCCCGACGTTGAGGAAGCCGCCTGAGTCGCGGACAACCTGGCATGGCAAAGCGACAAGCCTCACGAACCACGCTCGAACGCCGCAGCCGCCTCATCTTCGGCCTGCTGATCCTCCTGACCGTCACGGCCTGCCTGGCGTGGCCGTGGTGGCAGATGGGACACTCCGCGGGCGCCGCCGACGCCGACCGCGCCCGTACGGTGGCCCGGGGGTACCTGCAGAACATCCACGCGATCGCCTTTACGACGCCCCCGGCGGCCGCCGGCCAACCGCCCGGCACGAAACCGTCGGACGAGGCCGGGCAACTTGCCGCCAAACGCCGCGAGATCCTCGAACATTTCCGCAAGCACACGGGCAAGGAGAAGGCGTGGCTGATCCGCGTGGCGCCGGCCGAGCCGGACCAGCCCCAGCAGCCGCCCGCCTCGCTGACCGGGTTCGAGGCCGACGCCATCGACGTCTTCCTGAACCATCCCGAGGAGGTGAGTCTCCGTCGGACCGTCGGCGGATCGCTCCTGCGGGCCCAGGCCCTCCGCTGCCGAGAGGGCGAGTGCCTGGACTGCCACCAGAAGACCTATCAGAAAGACGAACTCATGGGCGCCATCGCCGTGCAACTCGACGTCGCCGAGCGCCACAAGACGATCCTCGCGAACCGGTTGACCCTGTTGGCGGCGGCCCTCGTGGTCGTCGTCGTGTCGATGGTTATCTTCGGCGCCCTGCTCCGCTACATGGTGGTCCGGCCGCTCAGGCACCTGAGAGACGTGGCCGACCGCGTCAGCGAAGGCGACCTGCAGGTGAGAAGCGAGATCGACACCAGCAACGAACTCGAAGTCCTCAGCGACGCCCTCAACCACATGCTCGACACGCTCTCGAAGGTCCAGGCCGACCTGCGAGCCGCCACCGAAGCACGCGACGCCAAACTCGACGACCTCGCCAAGGCCAACGTCGCGCTGTTTGAGGCCAACCAGGTCAAGACCAAGTTCGTCACAACCATGAGCCACGAACTCCGCACGCCGCTGAACTCGATCATCGGCTTCGCCCAGGTCCTCAGCGACTCGGAGACCGTCAAAGCCGACCCCAAACTCGGCCGATACGCCGAGAACATCCTCACGAGCGGGCGGATGCTGCTCGAACTCATCGACGACCTCCTGGACCTGGCACAAATCGAGTCCGGAAAACTCCAGGTCCGCTGCACCCGGACCGCCACACGGGACCTGGCCGAAGTCGCCTGCAACATGGTCCGGCCGATGCTCCCCGAGACCGGGCTCACCCTCACCCACGAGGTCGATCCCGAGACGCCCATCATGACCACCGATTCGACCAAGGTGCAGCAGATCCTGTACAATCTGCTCTCGAACGCCATCAAGTTCACCGCAGAGGGCGAGGTCCGGCTGACCGTCCGGCCCGTCCAGGACGAGCGGGTGGCGTTTGCGGTCACCGACACCGGGCCCGGCATCGGCCGCGACGAGCAACTTCGCGTCTTCCAGCGGTTCACACAACTGGACTCCAGCTACACAAGACGGTATCGTGGTACGGGGTTGGGCCTGTCAATCGTAAAAGAACTGACGGGCCTGCTGGGCGGAACGGTTTCGGTCGAGAGCAAGGTCGGCGCCGGATCCACCTTCACGGTGGTCCTGCCCGTCGATTCGAGCCAGGCCGAAGGCCGCACCCCCGAAGACGTGGCCGAAGCCCAGGCGGCAGACGACCGGGAACATAACGCCTAGGAACCAGACGGGTCAGCCACACCCAAGGGAGAACACGATGTCAATCCTCTTTCGGTGTCCGTGCGGACGGAGCATGGTGGTGGAGTCCGACCGCGCCGGCGCGGTCGTCACATGCCCCAACTGCCGGCGCAGCCTGAGGGTGCCAAGCGGCAAAGGCCGCGGCCTCGAGATCCCCGCCGCACCCACTGCCGCCACCACGCGGACCTCGCGCCGCTGCAAACGGTGCGGCAAGGACGTGCCCGTCGACAGCCAGATCTGCCCGCACTGCAACACCATCATGATGGACGCCGAGGCACCCGCCGCCCCGCCGGTCGCCACCGCCACTGCCCGGCCCGCCGCCCACCGCGTGGCCGCCCCCTCCGGCGGCATCGTGTACGGCGGGGCGCGCGGCAACTGGTTCAGCCGGCTGACGTCGGGCGGCAAGGCCGGCGTCCTCATCGGCGCGTTCGTCTTTCTCATCCTCATGGTCATCATCACGTACTTCATCGCCTCGTCGTACCACGCCGGCCAGATCAGCGGCGCCAGGGACCGATTCAAGAAGGCGCTCGCCGAGGGAAGAAAACTCGAAAACCGAGGGGAGTTCCAGAAGGCCTACAACCTCTACGCCGCGCCCAGCGAAATCTTCGACTACATCAGGGGCACCGGACACAAGACCGACGCCGAACTGGCCAACAGCGTCGAGACCCGAATGGTCGCCCTCCAGTACCTCGTCCCCCTCGCCAAGACACGGCAGACCCGGCAGTGGAGACCCAAGGACCAGGCCGAGTACGATGAGGCCATGGCACACCTGAAGGCGACCTATCCCGCCTACCGCCAGTTGTGCCTGGCCCTCAGCGAGGCCGGCCTGGCAGCCGTCGCGGCCGGAACCACCGCCACACCCAACCAGCCCGCGTACGAGGCCAAGGTCACCCTGGCGGTCGAGGCCTACATCAACCTCATCCGAAACACCGACCTGCGCCAGCGGGCCCAGTTGACGTTCCAGACACTGACCCAGGGCGTTCGCGACCTCGGCGACGCCAACCGGCACTGGAACGACCGCGAACGCACCATCTGTCTCAATCGGGCCAGGGCCTACTTCGAGGCGCTCAAGGAACGCGTCTCGAAGCCGGGGTACCCCGACGCCATCCGGCAATAGAACGACTACGCCACGTTGCGCGGCAGGTCAGATCTCTTCCGCGAAGGTCGCGGCGCTGTAGTTCGGCGCCTCCCGTGTAATCGCGATGTCGTGCGGATGGCCTTCCACGACGCCCGCCCGGCTGATCCGCATGAACCGCGGTCGCGTCCGGAGATCGTCGATCGTCCGGCACCCGCAGTACCCCATGCCGGCCCGCACGCCGCCCACCAACTGGTACACGAAATCGGCCAGCGCCCCCCGGTGGGGCACGCGGCCCTCGACGCCCTCGGGCACCAGTTTTTCGCCGCGCTGCCGTTCGGTCTCCTGCGAGTACCGGTCGGCCGACCCCTTGACCATGGCCCCCAGCGATCCCATGCCGCGGTAGGCCTTGAAGGTGCGGCCTTTGTAGATGATGATGTCGCCGGGCGCCTCGTCGAGCCCGGCCAGGAGGCTGCCCAGCATCACGCTCGACGCCCCGGCACCCAGCGCCTTGGTGATGTCGCCGCTGTGACGGATTCCGCCGTCCGAGATGACCGGCACGCCGTGCTTCTCGGCCTCCTCGGCACACGCCGCCACGGCGCTGATCTGCGGCACGCCCACCCCGCTGACGACGCGCGTGGTGCAGATGGACCCCGGCCCGATGCCAACCTTAACGGCGTCGACACCGGCCTTCACGAGGTCGGCCACCGCCTCGGGCTCCGCCACGTTTCCCGCCACCAGTTGGATGTCGTGGTCCCGGCGCAGGTGCTTGACCGTCTCCATCACGTTGGCCGAGTGGCCGTGGGCCGTGTCCACCACCAGCAGGTCGACGTCTTTGGCGATGAGGCGCCCCGCCCGCTCGTAGTCGTGTGCGCCCACGGCGGCCCCCACGCGAAGCCGCCCGCGATCGTCCCGGCAGGCGTTCGGGAACTGGTGGAGTTTTTCGATATCTTTGATCGTAATCAGGCCGACGAGCGTGCCGGCGTCGTCGACGAGCGGCAGTTTTTCGACCTTGTTCGCCAGCAGGATCCGCTCGGCCTCTTCCAGCGTCGTCGAGGCAGGGGCCGTGATCAGGTTCTCGCGGGTCATCACGTCGGCGATGGCCACGTCCCGGCCTTCCATGAACTTCATGTCGCGCCGCGTCAGGATGCCCACCAGCCGGTCGCCCGCAATGATCGGGATCCCCGAGATGTTGTGCTCGTCCATCACCCGCTGGGCCGTGGCCACACGTTCCTTCGGACCAAGCGTCACGGGGTCGAGAATGACGCCGTTGGCGCTCCGTTTGACCTTCTCGACCTCGCGGCATTGGTCGTCGATCGAGAGGTTCTTGTGGATGATGCCGATCCCGCCTTCCTGGACCAGCGCGATCGCCAGCGCCGCCTCGGTCACCGTGTCCATGGCGGCCGAGAGGATGGGGATGTTGATGCGGATACCGCGCGTCAGGCGCGTCGAGGTATCCACCTCGCGCGGCACGACGTCGCTGTAGGCAGGGATGAGCAGAACGTCGTCGAACGTGATTCCGTCGCCAATGATACGATCCGCCAAGGACATAGGTCTCGGGTCTCCTGCGGCCGGTGCGTTATCGTTTGAGGCGGCGCGCGATCCGTCGCGGCCAACCTCCGCCGCGGGCCGGCAGGATGGGCCCGGCCGCTCAGACCTTTCCGAGGATCGCCTTGACCCGTCGGCAGATGGCGTTACTGTCCAGGCCGACGAAGGCCAGTACGTCGTCGGCCGATTTGCCCGACTTCGGCATACGCTCGGGCGTCATCGTCGAGACGCTGACACCCGGACGGTCTCCGGCGGCTACGGCCACGGCGCTGCCGAGGCCGCCGGCGTAGTTGTCTTCCACCACGAGCAGCGTCGCGCCGGCGGCGGCGCCGATGGCCTCGAGGAAGTCATCGGCCAGCGGCAGGCTGTACGCGTCCACCAGGCCGCACGCGATTCGGTCGGCCTTCAGGGCCTCGATCGCCTTCAGCGACTCGTGCACCATGTAGCCCCACGACACGATCACAAGGTCCTTGCCCTCGGCCAGGACCTTTTGCCCGATCAGGTGGAACACCTCGCCGGGCTCGTAGAGGAACGGCGTCGTCGGCCGCAGCGTCCGCATGTACGCGAGGCCCTCGTAGCCGGCCATCAGGCAGGTGAGTTTGTACGTGCCGATGGCGTCGCACGGGTTCAGCACGACGGCCCCGGGATGGCCTTTGGGCGTCTCGACGCCGGCCAGCGATCCGAAGAAGGCCGCATCGACCACGCCCATCTGGCTGGGCCCGTCGGCGCCCAGGCTGATGCCCGAGTGGCTGCCCACGATCTTCACGTTCGCGCACGTGTAGGCCGCCATCTCGATCTGGTCGTACGCCCGGACGAAGAACTTGGCAAAGGAGTTGGCGAAGGGGACCTTGCCGGCCGCCGCCAGACCCGCCGCCGTCGAGATCATGTTCTGCTCGGCGATGCGGCACTCGATGAAACGGTCCGGGTACGCCTTGCCAAAGAGTTGCGAGAAGGTCGAGTTCGACACGTCGGCGTCGAGCGCCACGACGCGGTCCGACGCCTTTCCCAGCGCCAGCAGGGTCAGGCCGTACGCCTGCCGCGTCGCCAAGGCGCGCTTGGCGGCGCCGTCGGCGAACTTCGTACCCTCGGCCAACGCCACGAAATCGGGGTCGGGCATCGCGATGGGCTCGGCCGCCGCTTCCGGAATCTCGCCTTTCGGCATGGCCGGGCACAATTGCACGTCGGGAGGCGGGTCGGGAAGCGCCAACTCCTCAAGCGCCGCCTCCGCCTGCTCCGCCGTCAGCGGTTTGCCGTGGAACCCCACCTGCTGCAGGTCGCTCACGCCCCACCCCTTGGTCGTCCTGGCGATGACGACGACGGGCTTGCCGTCGGGCGGCGGGAGCGACAGGGCCTGCGAGATGGCGTCCGGATCGTGACCGTCGATCACCTCGGCATGCAGCCCGTAGGCCCGGACCTTGGCGGCGAGCGTCTCGGGGCTCTGCTGGCCGCTGACGTAATCGCTCTGGCCCATCTTGTTGCAATTGAAGATGACGCGGACGTTCACGAGGCGGTGCTCGGCCAGGAAATCGATGGCTTCCCAGATCTGCCCCTCGCGGCTCTCGCCGTCGCCGCACAGGACGTAGATGGTCTTGTCGCTGCCGTCCATCCGTGCGGCCATCGCGAGGCCCGCCGCCACGCTGATCCCCTGCCCCAGCGAGCCCGTGGCCGCATCGAAGAACGGAAACCCCAGCGCCGGATTCGGATGGCCGTCGAGGACGCTGTCGATATCGCGCAGGTTTTTGAGGTCCTCGACCGAGAGTTTGCGGCCGTTCGCCGGGTCGGT
>Ga0307427_1001375_pt1 | contig 12610 bp, 3 predicted proteins | sample SalMarWE160190MG_FD_202162 | JGI IMG/M metagenome (GOLD analysis project Ga0307427, IMG submission 202162) | Salt marsh sediment microbial communities from the Plum Island Ecosystem LTER, Massachusetts, United States - WE1603-190 | ecosystem: Environmental > Aquatic > Marine > Intertidal zone >... | reverse complement strand
CTACGCCTCTTTCGATTCCCATATTTCTTATATCATCAATAAGAACATATACAGATTCGGATTGAGGGTCCCAAACACCGGGTATTAACTTATTTCCATATCCTTTCCTTTTTGCCTGTCTCTGTAATCTTACCGGAAGCTCGTTGCGGTTGTTGATAATTTTTACTGGTGTATTAAATGATTCAGCAAGATCCGTTATTTTATTTTTTATGTTTTTCTCCCATATTTTACTACTTGTAATGCCGGTAATTTCACCAAGTAATTCTTCACCCGTCAACTTTTTTACATCCCTGAACAAAGGTATTCCCTGTCGGTATGAGTTAAACATTGCTTCGGAGATAGACAGAGAGTGAACTTTTGTTGTAATACCTTTTTTAATGAACTCTTCGGCATCTTCTTTAGTGGCGAATGTTTCAATCAGTCCACCTTCCTGAGTAAATACTTCAACTATGCCGTCTGAACGGTAATCCCACATTATTCCTTTCTCTTCTACATTAATTTCTTCGGTTTTTACCTGCATTCCAAACTTTTTACCGATCTTATTGGCAATCGAAGGAAGTATCTGGTCATAAAAAGCAAGCATTCCCTTACCGCCAATTTTAAGGTCGGTTTCTTTTAATACCTTATCTCCTGCAGGATTTGGCTTCTGAATTAATAATCTTTCTGTTGCTTCCTTGCCGATATAATCAGGTAATTTATCTTCTTTTATATCGAGTGCTATTGTTGTGTAAGTATCTTGTCCTTTCTTTACTGCCAATAAATCACCATTTTTTGCATATAAAATACTTTCAACATAATTACTGAGATTATACCTCTCATTCTGAACTTCTCCTGTCGTCCATGCCACGGAATCAAATCCATTATCAATGGCATAACGTATCATACGCCTTAGTGCGAACCCGGCCCATTGTTCTGTGGATTTGAAGGGCATATTGGGTACACCAGAAACAAGAAGTTTTTTATTTGGCAACCAGTTTAATTCTTTATATATCTCATCTTCTTCTCTTTTTATTCTGCTATACTCATCAGACCACGATGGATTTTTTTCTCTGAACGAGAGAAATTCTGTTGATGAAGCACCCTTGGGAAGCCCCATTGCATAACCCTTCTCAATTAAGTCATTAAGCTCCTGTTTTAATTCCTCCTGCCGTTTCAGAAGCCTATCCTTATCTTTCTGCAGTTCACGGGGATCAACAAATCCTTCTCTTTTCCCTTTCTGAGCCCAGTCGCTCTGAATCTCTTCAATAAATAGGATATTCTTCCCTTCAGGTGTTCTCCGGGTATTAAATCGCACATGAGCAAGTACATTTGGTTCTTCCCAATGAGCTGTTGTAAACACATTTTCATCAAATCTTTCTTTCGAAGGTGTTGGTGCATAATCCCAGCCCTGTTTTTCCATGGCATATTTCTCAGCACTATCCGCAGTATCAAAATATACTACTTCTTCTTTGGGATTGGCTGGATTAAAAGCAATCCATGGTTTGAACTTTTCCTGTGTTGGTAGTGTTAGTAATAATTCTGTATAATTTTCACCTCCGGGCAGAGTGTATTGTTCATATCTGGTTGGTTTGGCACCTATCTTATAAATATATGGATCAATCGCACCCACTTCATACCTGGTTTCATATCCCATATTCCTTAATTCGGTGATATCAGCCTCAGAAAGATTTCCTGCATTTCGTTCAAGTATATGTCGGGCATCTTCGGGAAGATCTTGCCATAAAGTATATGTTCCTTTTTCAGCTCCGCCACCGAGTGTTACATCCTCTATTCTGATTTTATTCTGATCAATCCAGCTCTGAATATCGACTTTATTCAAGGATTTCTTCTCGGCTACAAGATCATCCCAGCCCATCCATGCCAGTTCAGGTTCTTTAGCACCATTTTTCAGAAGCATGGCCTTCCATTGCTGTGGAGTGGCCTTATCCTGTTTAACAGCATCAAGGGCCTTTTCAGTTGGTGAAAAATAAAGTGCATCGGAAATACGGAACATAGCGACCTGTCCGCCTTCTGCTCTGGTTTCCAGAATATCAAAGAGTTTATCAAAGGCAGCATCGATTCTTTCTTTCTCAATGCCTTCCGGATAAGGATTGAGACTAAAAAGCTTATAAAAACTGTTTTTTGTTGAGTGAACAAGATACTGGCTTAACTGTCCTTTTTCTTCAAGCTTGCTTTCAACATAGGATTCGAATGCCCTGGCTGCCATCTCATGTTCTGTCGTCCAGTAATCAGTGGCGCGCATGGAATCAATATCTTTGGCATCGTAATAGAATTTGGTAGGTGTAAGTCTTTCCTCTTTATTATCCAGCCTGTATTTCTCAAGTGATGTTTTTACTTCATTTAAGGATTTGACCGTATATTCAAGTTCTGCAATACGTCCAACTTTTCTTCCTTCTGAATATTTATATGCACTTCTTCCTGTAATATCTTTGAAGAGATCATTTAACTGTTTAAAAGTTTGTGTGGTATCAATAGCATTAATCCATTTATTCTGTGTTTCTATTTTGACAGGTGCTCCAAGATCATTGTTGATAACTTTTTCAATCAGTTTATTAAGTAATTTTTCCTGATCTGGTGTTGCAGCAGCTTTCTTTAATCCATAATTTCTTTCACTGGTGAGATAATCACGCAATTCCTTTATTTTGTAATCAAGATCTTCCTGTCTGGCCTTAACCCTTTCAGAAAATCTCTTAATAGATACTTCGACTATCTTTGGCTGCTTAAAGATTGTAGCAATAACGTTTTTAAACGCATCGGTAAGTTCTTCCCGGGCATGACTTCTTATTGAATATCCATGAGATAAGTAGTCTTGATCTCTTCCCTTCACCGTATTGACAATGCCTTTTTCGTCCTTTGCCAGTGTTAATCCCTTATCCTGCGCTCCAAGATAATGATCGAGAGCATGGAACCACTCATGTGCGATAGACCCGGCGCCTTTCATCCTTGTCAAATTAAATACAGCTCTTTGTCTCTCATAATGAGCTTCAGCCTTAACTAATCCCTGGCCCCTGGCACCAAAGGCAATAGATAATTGACCATTAAGTGACAGTGCTCTGGGTGGAACACCGATAATATCTGCAAGATCCCAGAGTCCATTATAAGCCATATTAAGTATTCTCTGACGTTCATCCTGGGGGACCCAGTTACCAAACTCACCGCCTGTGAATCCAAAAGTATCCTGGAACTGCTGTGTTGTTACATTACCCTTTATTCTTTCCGGACCTGTTCTTTCAAGATTTTCTATATGTGGTCTTTCTGGAAATTCGGGCTTGAAATCAATAAGAAAATCAACATTTTTTATCATCCACATCAGAGCATCCTTCTCTGTTTCAAATCCTCCCTGTATGGTATGGCGCTTCCTGTCACTTACTTTGCGATAAACTTCGTATTTATCATCTTTCGTTTTTTGCACTCGAAATTTCCTGCCTGCCTCCGCAACTTTTATGAATGATATCGCCTCATCTTCCGTCCGGAACTTACCTTTGTAATTGAATATAATATACATTCCCCTTGGACCGGCCGTTTTGAAAGGACTGTATGTTCCATCTTCATTCTTGCCGATATTCCAGTCTCTCATCCATTTTGGAACAGGCTCACCGCTTTTTCTTATTAACGTACCATCACGCTTTATCTCCATATCCTTCCTGGCACCGCCGATCTTTTCGCCAAAATCTTTCAGAACATTTATCTGTGATATCCCCTCTTCAAAGTCTTTCTTCTCTTCGTCAGCCTGTCTTTCGGTCAATGGTTTATCATCTGATTCATTTTCCTCACGTTCAATTGGTGTTTTATCCTCCGGTGCTTCAGGTACTTTAGTTAGAACTTCTATTCCCAATTTACCCTGTGTGCCTCTCAGAATAAGATCAATCTTCTGATTAAGTAGATTATCTTTACGTGCAAGCTCTTCTTGGGCAATAATTATTGCATCATTGAATGGCTTAATTGCATTTTGCAGAAGAGCTGATTCGGGCCGGAATAAATCACCGGCAAACATGGTCTGCAGACCTGCCCGTGCTTCTTCTGCTTCCTTGCGATCACCAAAAACCTCATGACGAGCCTGTAATTCTCTTTCTTTTGACCTGCGCTGTGTTTTCTGATCCTCAATACGATTGTTGATAATTTCTTTCTCTGTGTTGAAGCCGCGAATAAGCTTTTCTATTTCAGATCTCTGACCGGAAGGGATAATATCCGTAACCTGTTTTCTCAGTGAAGCCAGAGTGCTTAATAATTGATCTCTGGCAAGCTTTAATTGCCTTATTCGCTTAATTTCACTTTTTTTCAGATCACCCTCATCCTTGCTTTCGAGAGCTGTGAGCTCAGCATCAATCTTTGAGTGCTGGGATTCATTATCAATGATTTTGCGAAGTATTTCTACTTGCGCTTTTTGTTTTTCATATGTTTGAACATCTCGACTTCTTCCAGTCTCTTCTCTGCCTGTTTCTTTGACAGGTTTGGCTTGCTCAGGTTTTTGCCTTTCTCTGACTTCACCTGGTAGCCGCGTTTTGTCTTGCGTATCATATTTTGTTTCTCCTTCTTTTGGTTTAACTTCTTTTTTTGTAAATTGATTAAAATAAAGATCATATATCCGGTTATAAAGAGCCTGATTTTTGTCGGGTGTTGTATATCGCATAGCAAATTTAGCTGCTGTAAGTCCGGCACCTGTTTTAGCTTTCTCGAGATCTTCTGCAGTAGCAGTAGCGATCATTTTCTCAAAATCATCTTTCGCTCTATTGAATATACTTTCTTCGGTTGGTTTCTGTAATTCCGGATAATCTTTAAGTATTTCCGGTGGTACTGGCTTATTCTCTTTTAAAGCTTTTCGAACCTGCGATTCATGATATTTCTTTTCTGAATATATCAGTCCGGCATCTCTCCTTAAGGATTTACCTGTAACTTTTGAAACAGTCCCGGGAGCTCCGGGACGAAATACATAATTAATCCACTCACCCTGAGTCATCTCCCAGGGCTCTTTAGTCTTTTTTTCTAAGAATTCGCCTGCGAATTCAGGTTTAATGGGTTTAACAGGCGGCTTTACTTCAACTTCCGCTTCTTCTGCAGGTGGTTCTTCTTTGGGGGGTGGTAATAATTCGGGCTGTGCTGTTGGGCCGGGCGGACCTTTTGGATAAAAATCATCCAGATTTAATCTTACTGACTGGGCAGCCAAGGGCGAAAGATCATCTCTTCTTAAGATTTGAGGTTCTTTTCCTTTCGGCCTTCCTTTAAGTATCCAATCATGATAAATTAATGCATAATCCTTTTTAGCAGGATTACGTATCTCATTGATATATTTTACAGCTTCGGGATTTTCTTTGATTAATGGCGTTACTTCTGGCTTTCCGGGGGTTGGTGCTGGTTTTTCTTTTTCTGTTTCAGCTCGTCTACCTCTTTCCTCATGCTCAGGAGCTCCTGGCCGAATGACGTACCCTTCACCTCCGCTCTCAAAGCGAGTATGCCCAGCAACCGCTTTCTCAATATTTGTTTTTTTGTCAGTATCATGTAATAAATTCTTTAACTTTTCTAACTGTTCTTCATTCAACGTATAAGGGAATCCTTCGGTAAAATAACTTGGATCTGCATCAAGAATATTCTCAAGTAAGTTCCAGTCAATATTTCCCTCTCTGGTCTCATGTCTTCTGCTTGTAAAGATAGACATTATTTCCTCATCGGATATTAATTCATCCAAGACATTATCAACAATTTCAGGAACAATTTCACCAACATTTTCTACAGTGGCATCTTCAATTTCTCCAATAATTTCTTCCGGTGTTATTTCCGGCTGTTCTGGTAATCCCTGCCGACGCTCCAACTCAGCAAGCATCTTTGGTTTCGAAGGATAGTCATTCAGGATCCTGAGTATCTCATTAGTGGATGCCATGGCGCCTTTTTCCTCAATACCAAAAGATTCAGCAAGTTGCTCGGAAAGTAAATCTAATGATACACCATCTTTTTTGTGTAAACCGATCAATTTATTAAATTCTTTAGTGCCTCCTTTGTAACCTGTTTGAAGGATCAGATCATCGGTGGAAACCTTGCTTCCACCTACAAAGAACTGCAGGACTGCTTCGGTAAAATCATTCGGGGTTTGTGATAATACCTTGCCTGTCCGATTATCGGGTCCAAAGGCAATTTTTCTTTTAACACCTTTTGGTCTTATCTTTTTCTGTATCGGAAGCCATATAGCTTCATTAGCCCTGTAATCATCAATCTTTTTGTCTTTATCCTTTAATTTGACAATTTCTTTTCCTGTCTCAACAACTTCGTATTGTTCACCCGTCTGTGAATCTTTAACCAGGTCACCTTTACTGAAAACTGACAATGGTCGGGTTTCCGGTTTAATTGCTTTTTCTTCTTTTGTCGGAATTTCCTCTTTTTTTGCTGGTTTTTCCTTGGATGGAATAACTGCCTTTTTTGGTTGTAATGTTATCCGGTACTCATCAGGCGTGAGAAAATCCTCCGATTCGGTCTTTTCAATCGTGAAAGCTGCCTTCGGATATCCCTTTTCAAGAGCTTTAACAGCATTCTTAACACTTGTCTCATCTGTAAAAACCTCATTAATAGTTAATATTCCCTCTTCATTCGGAGTGGCAATGTATTCTGTCTTTTCGGCAGTAAGCTTTCTTTGCCCGGGAGCTTCTGTCACTTCTTCCGGTACTTCTGCAGGAACCTCTTCAGGGCCACCAAAAACACTACCGTACTGATCGGGAGCCACCTGTAATGTTGCACCGGTCAGATTCCCTTCATCGTCAATCTCATTAAGTGTTACACCTTCACCGGTAACCTGTGATACATAGAAATTCTTATCTCTTAGTGTTATCTCCTGCCCTTCCTGTACCGGGGCCGTCAATTGAGATGTCACCTGGCCTGCCTGCTCTTCAACAATATCATAGTTCCTTAGTTCATTTTCAAGCCATTCCTGATAAGGAACGTCTTTGCGCTGTTTTATATCAGTACTCTTTATGAACAGTGGTTCATTGGTTTCAAGGTCAAGAGCAATAAAGAAATTATCTCCATTCACACCAGCCTGCTGTTTAAGCAATATATTCTGACCTGCCTTGGTTTGTGCAAAGGAGATTATTGGATTCGGATCATCTTCAAGGGCAATCTCACCGAATTTCAACTGTCTGCCGGTATTATTAATGATATCTTCGGCCTCTTCTCTTGTCCTGGGGACACGAAGCGGACCGATAGAAGTAGCTCCGGGACCAATATCGGTCATTGGAGGCTCAATCCTGTCCCTTACATTCTTAGCCATTACTGCTGTCGAACTGAATACACCACCCATACCGGTACCGACAAGGAAGCTCTCAATAGCATTATCGGTTATTCTTATATCAGGATTCTCACCAGAATACTTTATTGCAGCATTCTGACCCAGGGTTGTAAAAAACTCCGAAATTCCTTCATGTACAGGTGCAAACCATAATCCAAGTTTTTTATAAGCCTTAGCAATAAGATTCTGCAGGGTTGTTGATTTAAAAGCCTGTTCTATACCTTTACGACCTGATTTGGCATAATAAGCTTTAAGATACCTGCCCATCTCAGCACTACCAAATCTCTCAAACAGCCATTCAAAAATACCTGTTGTAGCAGCATCGGCCAGTCTCATAAGTTCCGGCATATCTTTCCGGTCTTTTATTTCATCATATTTCTGTGCGCCTACACCAAGACCAAGCATCGCCGGACCTCCGGGTACAAGCATTGCAGCCATCGTAACAGGCAATGATTCAGCTATTTCATAGGATAATACACCAAGGGCTTTGCCAAATTGTTTATTTTTAAGGTATTCGGTTGCTGTTTTGTCATATTTGGTTACGGATTCGTTAAGCTCTTTTACATTTGCAGCAAGCCATTGACTGACTTTATTATCTGCTATTGAACTTCCTATTGTTTCCGTCCCCGGCATAACAGGAAGGGTTTGTCCGAAATTGGCTCTTGGATAAAGTTGCTCTTCCCTGAGAAAATCGGCAGTTTCCTTATCAATAGCTCCGCTTTTTTCTTCCCGCTTAATCATAGCATTGGCAAAAAGGCTCATTGGAACATTGGCCATTGCTTCTGCTGCCTGGGGGATCAGGAATGGCATCTGCGCCATACTTGCTGTTCCGGCTTTCAATTTCTTCCAGAGTCCTCCGAGATATCTTTGTTCTTCTTCCGGTTCCGTGGATGGTGCTATTCCCATTGAATCGAGTTCCAAGCCCTTAATAAATTCATCATAAGTATCGGGTAGGCCTTTAATTGTTGGATTAGTCTTAAGTGAGTTATAGAATTGATCGCCATAGTCAGGATCAGTAAATACATTTTTGAATGTATCATAATCCTGTGGTAATCCCTTTATTGTAGGATTAGTCAGTAATGATTGATGAAAGGCTGTTAAGAGGTCGTCGCCCATTTTATTATTGATTTTGTTGATATTGTCTTAAAAATTCGGTAAAATCTTGCTCACCATTCTTAAAGACTGCTGGACTAATAGTTCGTGCAGGCTGGCCCGGGATCATCTCCATTATATCCTTGTTTTTCCTCTGCAGGGCTCTTATTCTTCTTTCTCTTTCACGAGGTGAATAATTCAGATTGATCATTATCCTTTCAAGCTCTTCATTATATCTTTCTCTACGCTTTTCAATGGGCGTGAGTTCCGGTTGTGCCGGTAATGGGACACCACCTGTCAATTGAGGAAATCGCTGGGCAAAAAAATCCGGATAATCGGCAATCAGCCTGCGAAGATCATCATTGGATATATTGCCCTTGTTTTCGGTTTGCAATACTTTTGGAAGCATACTGAACATTATGCCTTTACCTGCAAGATATTCCTTCAAATCCTTGAACATGCCTATTACAACATCCCTGTTAAGTGGCTCTGTCTGATTGGGATCATCATAACGTGCGACATAAAAACCACCAGCCTTTCCAACATCGGCTACAGATTTTGCTTGAAGTTTTTCAATATCAGCTCTGGATTTCTCATATATTTCCAATAAGTCATTTGCGCTTCGTGCTTTTTCAAGCTTCATAGCATTCTCGGCCTTAATATTCTCAAGTTCTTTCTGGAATGTCTGAGTCTCTGTGCGTTCTTTCTCTTCTCTTGCAACTTTCCTTCCTTCTGCTTCTAATCCGAGATTGTACTGAAGATCTTTCTCTTTTGCTGCCAGATCACTTAATCTGAAATTCTCAAGTCTGTCCCAATGCTCGGTATCAAGACCATAAAGTTTTTCAGTTGACTGAAGAATCGCGGGATTAACCGGTTTTGGTGTTATGGTTGCTCCCATACTGCCCCCAATAGCATCGATAATAAGCCTGAAAGCATCACCAACGGCATTGGTCCGGGCAATCCTTTGCTGTGCTTTCATTAATTGGTTTTTCCTGTTTTCAAGCCGTTTCTGCTCGTCCTCATAGTTAAAGAGTGAAGAAAACGGACCCGGATCTGTTGTTGCTATCATTGATTTATTGATTTGAAAATGATGGAATCTTAATATTACTTGTAGGTACCGGATTAATAGTACCACCTACACTCTGTCGCTTCTTATATTTCTTCCACCAGTCTTCCCAGCCCTGGAATGCACCCGCCCCTCCCGCCTGGGCAAAACCAATGCCTGCATTCATGGCATTATTGATGAAATTCGACCATTGTTGAGACTTATTTTGAAGATTCATTGCTTCAAGGTCGGACAACTGACTTTTCAATCCCTGGTATTCTCTTCGGACACCCTGTTTGTACTGCGTACCATAACCTGCAAGCCTGGCTATTTCATCTGCAATATCGCGATTAGCCTCGCTGGCAGTCGCTACCCTTGCTTCATCAGATGCGCCGCGAATAGCGCTACTCTGGTCAACCTTCTTCATTGTTCTTTCCTTTTGACGCCTGAGGATCTCAAGAATGCTTCTGGCTTCCTCTGTATCAAGGTAGTTGATGTTATATTCCTTATTGTACCAGGTATCAAGATCCATCTGATGTCGCTCAAGCTGGCGATCGATTGCCGTGTTAGCCTGTGCTGATTTAAGAGAGCCGAACAGCGATGATAACGCCGACAGCCCTGCTAAGACTTCTCCTATCATGACATGAAATGTTAATTAACAGGCATAAACATATAAGTATTAAGTGAAAAATAAAGAGTTATTTAACCTTTATTTAGGTTTTTTTAAACCAAATTTTGGTAATAAACAGACGATATTTGACGAAAAGATTTATTATGGCAAAGGGTGGATTCATAAAATATGATATAGAGTTTATTATCCAGACCCTTAAATGTCTGGCAAAAAATAGCTACAATTTGTGCAAGACAGGCCGGGAAACCGGTGTTCATGCTGATACTATTGGCCGGTGGAGGGAAAAATATGAAGATATTTACAGGGATAAGATATTGGAGACCAAGATAGTACAGATAGCGAAAAGCATAAGTCCCGATATTGAAGAAGACCGCGAATCCGTGGCGACAGACATACAAGATGTTAAAGATATGATTATTAGTAGAATGGCAGTACTTGTTCCCGTAGCCACAAATCTCGACCAGCTATCAAGAGCTTATAAAATTTTGTATGAGTGCGTGAATGATGTCAAAAATGGTAATGCCAGGGATGATAAAAGTTATCTGCAGATAATAAACATGCAGATCAATGCCATGGCAGGCAATCTGGAAGAAACAAAAGATACAGACTATGAGCAGGCAGACGATTGAGCTTTCGGGTATTATCCGCAACCTGCCGGATGATACTGTAAAGGATGGCACCATGCAGGAACTTATTAATCTGCGTCCGAAAGATGGTGCTCTGCGTCCCGTGGGTCCAAAAAGCAAAGCCACAACACTCGTGACAGATGTAAGATTCATTCATTCGATTAATGACTCTGTTAAAGTGCATATTGGCACATCCGTTGGTGGGTACATAGCTTACTGGATTTATGAAGATGGTGTTTATGTTGACGACGACGTAACGACTGTACCTTCCAGCAGTAATATGGTTTTTGCATCGCTCAGCAATACATTGATGATCTCGGATAAATCAACCGAAAAGACTTATCTGCTACTTTTTGACCAAGCTGATAATACTTATCTTGTCTATGATCAATTGCCGGATGTTCCTAATATTACCTTTTCCCGGAATGCTGTCACAGGCGATGATTTTGATGATACTTTTGATACTTCACTTGAAGGGGATTATGGGGAAGCCTTATTATCTCAATATGTTCAGGGACAGAAAGAAGTTGCTGACAAGGACTATTTAACAGGGGTTGTTCTGTTACGCGCTGCCTGGGAACTGTTTGATGGTACCCTAATAAAACATACTCTTCCTGATCTGATAATGACATCAAAGTTGGAAGTTACAGGTTCAGTGGTTGGTGATTATTACCAGGTTGCAAGGAATTTTGATGCTTTTGAGATGAAATTTTCACTCAATGTCACATCAGATGTATTAAATGAAATAAAATCAGCATATAAAAATATCATCAGAAGCCTGAAAATCTTTGTAACACTACCCAAATCACCTGAGATCACAGATAGCGGCGAAAGGACAGTAAAGAGAAAAACACTTCCCTTCGCAGATACGAGAGGCACACTCTGGCAAAGAATAATATATGGCACGGTCACTCGACGACTAACTTATGATGTGAAGGACCTGTCAAAATACACACCCGATCCTTTGAATGTCGAATATTTTCTGCTTAAGGAATACAAACTGGCAGAATTAAAAGATAAAGCATATAGCACCGCAATTGAGAATGAAACTCTTAATGATCTGGCAACCAGGGAACAAATATCTGTGGATAATTTTACCCACCACAATCTTTACGGCGAAAATCTCTTTGCTTATAATGAACGGATATTCCTGGGAAATATAAAAAATACCATGTATAAAGGCTTTTCCCTGGACGGCATTCTCAATCTACCCGATTCCGGTTATGCAATTTCAGAAGAGAATGTCTACGAGGTAGGTATTGAATATGATATTGTCACATCTTCAAGAGATATATTGACAGTATTTACCGGTTGGTCGACCTGGAAAAGCTATACGACTGACCTGTCAAAAATGTATTTCAGACTTGGTGATACATCAGATGGACATAACAGCTATTGGGGCTATCCGGATTCAAGGGCAATAACAGCAAGAATCCTGATTAAATATACCGGAACAATAAAGATTACAGAGACAGTACAGATGAAATCAAACCAGGAATTGAATTTTGCCTTTGCTTCAAGCTTGATGATCCAGGTAACATTCTCATCATTGCAAACATATTCATTGGTTGAAGACAAAACAACTTATTATGATTATAACCGCATCCAGGCAACCGAAATCAATAATCCTTTCTCTTTCCCCGCAATCAATAGCTATCGAATAGGCCTGGGCAGGATCCTGGGCATGTCAACCAATGCCATAGCACTGAGCCAGGGTCAGTTCGGGCAATTCCCTGTTTACTGCTTTACAACTGACGGTATCTGGACCATGAACATAGGAACAGGAGAAATACTTATTAATACTATTTCCCCTCTTTCCAGGCAAGTATGCAATAATTCAGCAAGTATAATTCCTATTGACGGCGGAACCGTTTTCAGTACCTCTAAGGGACTCTTTATCATATCCGGTATCACACCTGTCGAAATAAGCGAATTGGCCGAAGGAA
>Ga0307427_1001365_pt1 | contig 12652 bp, 6 predicted proteins | sample SalMarWE160190MG_FD_202162 | JGI IMG/M metagenome (GOLD analysis project Ga0307427, IMG submission 202162) | Salt marsh sediment microbial communities from the Plum Island Ecosystem LTER, Massachusetts, United States - WE1603-190 | ecosystem: Environmental > Aquatic > Marine > Intertidal zone >... | reverse complement strand
GCGCTGGTCGCCGTGGCAGCCGCCTCGGCCTACTACTACCTGACGAGCGACGAGCGGGTCGAGCAGTTCGCGGAGTCCTATCTGGAGAGCCTTCTGGGCACGCACGTGAGCATCCGGCACGCGAGTTTCAGCCTGGGCCAAGGGCTGGTGCTGGAGGACCTTGCGGTCAATCCGCCTGAGCCGTTCAAGGAGGCGATTCTGACGGCGGCCCGCGTGGACCTGAAGATCAACCCGATGTCGCTGTTGCGTCTTGCGCCGGGCGTGACGGAGATCGTGGTTCATCGGCCGACGATCACCCTGGTGCTGTTGGACGAGCAGGTGTGGAACTTCCAGGCGCTGGTGCGTGGTCGTCCGCCGGAGTCGGTAGCGCCGGCCAGCCGGCCGGTGGTGTCTCTGGACGAGGGCACGCTCCGAATCGTGCGCAAGATCGCGGGCGAACCGGTTTACCAGCACCGGATGGAGGTATCGGGCCTGCTGCTTCCGAGTGAAGCGGACCCGCACACGTTTCGGTTCCAGACCGACGTCCGGAGCCGCGAGGTCCACCTGGCGGTGGCGTCGGGGATGCTCGACGCGCGAACGGCGGGGTTGCAGTTCGAGGGCCACGCCTCGAACGTCGTGCTGTCGCAGGAGTTGTACGACAGCCTGCCGGCCGAGGTCCGGCGGATCTGGGACCGGTTTGAGCCCACCGGCAGCGTCAACGTCAAGGTGCTCTTCGACGAGAAGCAGGGGTTCCATCTCGAGACGGAACTGACCGGCGTCGGCTTCGCCTACCCGTTCGAGGGGCTGACCCACACGTTCGAGAACCTGACCGGCCGGTGCGGGTTCTCGCCGACGACGCTGCGGCTGACCAACGTCCAGGGACTCATGAACGGGTGGCCGGTCCGCCTGAACGGCAAGGTGACCGGTTTCAACCGCGCGCACCTGTTGATGGACCTGGCGGTGTCGGCCGACCACGTGGATGTGGAGAAGTGCAAGTCGCTGCTGGTGGGGGTGGCACCGCACATGGGGGTCGTCTACGACGCCTACTCGCCCAAGGGCGAGGCCGACGTAGACCTGAAGGTCCACCGCGGGCCCGACGACGCATCGAGGCTCGAGGTCTCCGGCGACCTGTTCTGCCGCGACATGGAGATGACCTACTGGCTGTACCCGTACCGGCTGGAGCGGCTTCGGGGGAAGGTGCATTTCACGCCGAACGGCTACGAGACCACGAATGTTGAAGGGTACCACGGCGACGCCCGCGTGCGCCTGGTGGGTTGGGCGAAGAACCCGGGCCCGCTGTGCGAGTCGCGCGTGAAGGTCTACGGCCGCGGCGTGCCGCTCGACGACGACCTGCGGGCCGCCCTCGCCGAGACCCAGCGCGACGTGTACGACCTGTACGCGCCCCGTGGCCTGGCCGACGTGGACATCGAGGTGTATCGCCCGCCCACCCGGGACGCCCGCCGCCAGGTTACCGTGGACATGAACCTGCTGGGCTGCGATTTCCGGTACAAGCACTTCCCGTACCAACTGACCGGCGCGACGGGCAAGGTCATCATCGAGCCGGGCCTCACGAAGATCGTGGACGTCCGTGGACGCCACGGCCGGGCCGAGGTGACCCTGTCGGGCGACCTGGTTCCGCAGAAGGACGGGCCGCCTGTCCTCAACCTCAAGGTGGAGGGACACGACGTTGCCCTCGACGAGGACCTCGCGAAGGCCCTCCCCGAGCGCGAGCGCAACATCCTGAAGGTGTTCCACCTCTCGGGCCTGGCCGACATCAAGGGAACGGTGACCCGCGGACCGGAAACCGAGGATCGCCTGGACTACGACCTGGCCATCCGCCTGAAGCGCGCCCGGATGATCTACGAGCCGTTTCCGTTCCTGGCCGAACAGGTCACGGGCGACCTTCGGCTGAAGCGCGGCGCTTGCCGCATCGAATCGATCTCGGGCTTCAACAGCGGGGCCCGGGTCGAGGCCACCGGCTGGATCGAGCAGCGTCCGGACGACTACGCCATGGACCTGATGCTGACCGGCGAGGACGTGGTGCTCGGCGAATCGCTGCGCGGCGCCCTGGGCCGCGAGATGCGGACCGTCTGGAGCCACCTGCGGCCGCGCGGACGCGTCGGCGTCGAGGCCCACCTGACCAAGGCGTTCGGCCCCGACGAAACCCTCAAGCACCACGTCTGGGTCACGATGCGCAACGCCCAGGCCACCCTCGACATCTTTCCATACCCGCTGGAGCACGTGACCGGCCAGATGGAGTTCGAGGGGGGCGAGGTCCGCCTGCACGGGCTCCGGGCGCGGAGCGGGCTGACGGAGTTCGTCCTCGACGGACGCATCGCCTACGACGAGCAGGGCCCGACGCTCAACCTGTCGATCGAGACGAAGGGCTTGCGGCTTGAAGGTCCGCTGCGCGACGCGCTGCCGGAACCGCTGAAGAAGGCGTTCGCCGTCATCAAGCCGACCGGCCGCATGGACCTCAACCTTTCGTGGCTCTCCTTCCGCCGGACCGATGAGGGCCAGGCCCGGGCCGAGTGGTACGGCACGGCCGTCCTCGACGAGGTGGGCCTCGAGCCGGGCATCAAGGTGTCGGGCCTCGTCGGGACCGCCGAGATGAGGGGACGGTGGACCGACGGGAAGGTTGAACTCCAGGGCGAGATGAAGATTCAGCAAGGCAACGTCGCCGACAAGGACATCGTGGACGCGCGGCTTCTGATCGAGAAACCGGAGCGGGCCAATGCCGTCAGCATCCGGAGTTTGGAGGGCGAGTTCTACGGCGGCCGCGTCGAGGGGTTTGCCTCCATCGGCCTCGGAGCCGGACGCGGGTACGCCTTCAACCTCTCGGCCGCCGACGTGGATTTCGAGCGGCTCCTCCGCGAGGGGTTCCGCCTGGAGCACAACATCACGGGCGGGTTGCTCCGCGGGACCCTGGGTCTGCGGGCCGGAGGGCCCGGCGCCGCGAGGGTTGAGGCGTCGGGATACGTCTACGTGACCGAGGCCAAACTCTACAAGTTGCCCGTCGTCGTCCGCCTGATCAACGTGTTCAGGCTTGCCCCCGCGGACCGGACGGCGTTCCAGAAGGCGCGTGTCCTGTACTTCCTGAAGGGCAAGCGGCTCATCCTCGGCGACATCCGCCTCGAAGGCCGCGCCATGAACCTGTACGGCGCCGGCACCATGGACCCCGGCGGGCGGCTGAACCTGACCTTCATGACCGGCAAGAAGAACGACGACCCGCTCATCCCCGCCCTCTCGGAACTCGGCGAGGGCCTCCGCAAACAGATCGTCGTCGTCCTGGTGACCGGGACGCTGGCCGAGCCACAGGTCGAAACGCGGACCCTCTCGGCCATCACCGCGCCCCTGCGCGAACTGATCGCGCTGGTACGCGAGCATCGTCGGCGGTAAGGGCCGGCGCCGGGACCCCCCGGCGGACACACGCCCGGCCGGCGCCGGCGCGAGGCGTCCCGGACGAGCGACAAAGACCAACCGGAGCAGACATGCGGCGAGTATTCGTGTCCGACGTGCATCTGAGCCCGCGCCGTCCCGCGCGCACCGCCCGGTTCATCCGTTTCCTCGAACGCGAGGCGCCCCGGACCGACGAACTCTACATCCTGGGCGACCTGTTCGACTACTGGATCGGGCCGAAGCACCTGAAACTGCCCGAATACCGCGAGGCCGTTGACGCCCTTCGAGGCATCGTCGGCCGCGGGGTGCGAGTGATGTTTCTATGCGGAAACCGCGACTTCTACATGCGCGGGTTCGCCGAGGCCACCGGCGTCGAGGTCGCCCCCGGGCGGACGCACCATCGGCTCACGATCGCCTCGAAGCGGGTCTACCTGTGCCACGGCGACTTCCTGGAGGGGCAACGCGGGTTCGCCTTTGCGGTGCAGCGGTTCATCCGGTCGCGGTTCGTCGAGTGGATCTGGACGCGGCTGCCGGCGTCCGTCGCCCGGTGGGGCGCCAGGTTCTATCGGTGGGTCTCGGACCGGATCAAGCCGACGGCCGATGCGGCCACCTCCCGCGTCGCCTCCTACGGGTTGTGCGCCGAGCAGGTGGCGGCGGAACTGGCGCGCGGGACCGATATCATCGTCTGCGGCCACATCCACCGGCCCCAGCAGGTGCCGCGCCCCGTCCAAGGCATGCAAGGCACACTCTATACCCTTGGAGACTGGGAACACGGAACCAGCCACCTGGTCGAAGAGGACGGCCGCTGGCGCCTGTGCCAGGACGGGGCAGAGATATGAGCCTCGGCGGCGACAAAAAAAGACAGTGGCCGAACGGGGGGACATTCGACCACTGCTTAATTCATGCGGGACCGCCCCGCATGGCATAGCCTGAACTAATGTGACCAGCACAAGAGTGCTGGTAGTATTCGCAAAGCCTGTGCCAAACCGGGTTTTCTCCAGAATGTCTGGTTTGGGGGCTGAAAACGCGGATTCCGTTGCGTGGGGCGTCAACGCGGTGTCAGGGTAGGTGCGGAATTATGCGCAGCGATGCGTAAAATTCCGCAATTGGGCCCCTGCACGGACCCGTTTCCATCGCGAAAACCAGCCGGGCCGGTGGCGGCAGACCGCCCAAGGCCACGGCCGGCTCATTCGGAGGCCAAATGGGACGTTCTGGTGTGACACTCTTGCGTCCGGGCGGTTCCCAGCCGCCCTTCCCCGTTTTTGACGTTCATACCCACGCGTTTCCCGATGACGTGGCCGCCAAGGCCATTCCGAAACTGGAACAGGCCGCCCTGTGGTTTCCGTGCCCTGCGACGCACGACGGGACGGTGGCGGGGCTGCTGGCGAGCATGGACCGAGCCGGCATCCGCCGCGCCGTCGTCTGCGGCGTCGCCACCAGGCCGGGGCAGACCAGGACGATCACCGATTGGTCGGCCTCGGTGGCCTCCGAGCGGGTGGTGCCGTTCGCGTCGGTCCATCCCGACTTTCCCGACCCGGAGGGCGAGGTCGAGCGGATTGCCCGGGCCGGGCTCAAGGGGCTCAAGTTCCACTCCTATTACATGGACTGCCCGTTGGACGACCCGCGGTGCATTCGCATCGCCCGTGCGGCGGCGGCGGCGAACCTGGCCATGGTCTTCCACACAGGGTACGACTTGACGTTTGAGAGGGTGGACGTGGCCGGCCCGGCGCGTGTGCGGCGGCTGCACGAGGCCGTGCCGGACCTGCGGATGGCCGCAGCACACCTCGGAGGATGGGAGGACTGGGACGAGTCGCGGCGGCACGTCGTGGGACTGCCCATCTACCTGGAGACCAGTTTCGCCCTTGGCCGGTGTCGCCGGGACCTGCTGCTCGACATCCTGGCCGCCCACCCGCCGGAGTATCTCCTGTTCGGCACCGATGCGCCGTGGACCGACCAGTCGGAGGCCGTGGCGCGGCTGGCGGCCCTGCCCGTGGCGGACGACCTGAAACGCCGCATGTGGGACAACGCGCACCGCTTCACGAACCTGCCGCTGCCCGAGGCGCGGTAGAACACGACCGACGACGTCGCGCTCCCACGTTCTTTCGCGCGGTGGCTCAGGAGAGCCGTACGTGTTTAGCGTGTCGGTTGTGGCTGTCACCCTGAGCGAAGCGAAGGGTCTCGCCGTGGAAACGACGAAACAGCAAAGACCACGGCGAGATTCTTCGGCCCGCAAGCGGGCCTCATAATGACAACGCTAAACACGTACGGAGAGCCACCGCGCGGGAAGGACTCGCGCGGTGGGCAATCTTGCCCGTTCCGCGCGGCGGCCTTCCCAGGCCGCCGCGAACGCAGTTGATGCCTGTTCCTGGTGGCCTGGGAAGGCCACCAGGCGGACAACAAGGCGACGTCGCGTTGTAGGATTAGTTGGGCGTTTTTTCGTCGCCGGTCTTCTCGGCCTTCTCCTTGTTGGGTTCGGGCTTCTGGGGCCCAAGGGTGGAGGCGGCTTCGATGAGCGTCTTCACCTTTTCGCCCGCCACGACGGCGACGCGTTTGCCGCCTTCGACCATGGCGTACCGCAGCGGCGCCTCGTCGAAGAGGGCGGCCACCTTGGCGTCGACCTCGGTGTCGGAGATAAGCAGCGCGGCCTTCTTCTCCTTGCCGGAGACGGCGACGCGGACGGCCGGCTTGTCGAGGCCGAACCGTGCGAGGTCGTTGGCGTCATAGGCGGCCCAGCGGACGGCGTCGAGGTCGACGGCGGCCTTGACCACGTCGTCGGCCTTCGTCTTGTCGGCCTCGGTGTCGGGGCGGCCGGCGGCGTCGGCGCGGAACCACTTGTCGTCCTGTTTCAGGAGACCGACCTTCGCGGTGCCGGCCCGGACGTCAAGGCGCTCGATGTCGGCCGAGAACAGGTCCACGAGTTCCTTCGCGAGCGGCTCGCCCGCCATGTCCTTCAGCAGCGACATGGGCACCTCGAAGACGAGGTCGCTGCCGGCGATGCGGCCGACGATCTTGGCGTCTTTGCGGTGCGCGAGGTGGAGGGTCTTCTCGACGGGTTTTTCGCCCTCCTTCTCGCCCTGGAGCGTCACGGTGACGGCCAGTTCGCCTTGCTCCAGGCCGTACGGTTTGAAGTCCTGGGCGGCGGCGAGGAACGTCTCGGCCTTCAGTTCCTTCAGGTCGTTCAGGCGGTCGGTGGCGAAGAAGCCGCGCCCCTCCTCCGAGACGGGAGCGGTCATGGCCCAGTCATCGCCGGTCTTCTTGAAGACGAGCGTCCGGTCCGGCGCCCGGATGGCGAGGCGGGTGGCCTTGGCCGGCTCGAACGCCAGGACCTGCTTGTCGAGCATCTCGAGCCAGTCCTTGCGGAGGTGCTTCAGGTCTTTCGGGTTGATGCGGCCGATCCAGTCCTCGCGGATGTTTTTGACGAGGGCGGGAACGTCTTTGCCGGCGCCGCCGATCTCGAATCCCGACGCGGCCGACGCCTTCTCCTCCTGGACGCGGACCGACCCGGCGGGCTTGAACCCCTTGGCGACGTCGGCACGGGAGCCTTCGGCGAAGTAGAGGACCTTCAGGCCCGCGAGTTCCTTCAGGAGATCGTCGACGGCGGAGGCGTCGGCCTTGGCATCGGGCCGGCCTTTGACCTTGACCTGCCACTGGCCGCCGGTCTTGGCGAGGGCGTAGGTGATGTCGCCCTCGGTTTCGGCCAGTTTGGCCGGCACCTCGAGGGTGACCTCGGCTGCGTCGGCCTTGTCGAGGGCCATGACGTGCTTGTCCCGCAGGTCGGCGATGCCCTTGTTGAGGGCCTTGAAGTCGCCGTCCTCGACGCCGACGACGGCCTTGGAGTCGCCGATGGCCAGGTAGACCGATGCCTTCTTCAGGTCGGCCCAGGCGCCGAATTTCAGCACCACGGCCTTGACGGGTTCGGCCTTGGGCTTTGTCTGGTCGGCCTTCTCATTCTGGTTGTCTTCGCTCTTCTTCTCGTCTTCGCTCTTCTTCTCGTCTTCGCTCTTCGGCCCGTCGGCGGGCTCACCCGCTTTGTAGAGCGTGACCACGAGGCGCGGTTTGGCCAGGCCGTAGCGGGCCAGGTCCTGGGCCTCGTCGTCCACGAAGTCGGCGGCCATGATGCCGAGGGCCTTGCGGAGGAGTTCCGAGGCCGTGTCGGGGTCGGCCCGGGCGGCCATCGGCTTCGACAGGACCCAGCGGTCCTTGTTCTCGTCGGAGCGGTCCAGGCGCAGCGCGCCCTTGGGCCCGGCGATCTCGACGCGGACCACGTCGTCGCGGACCATGTCGACGAGGTCGCGGCTGCGGAACTTGGTGACCCGCTGGCGGGCGCGCTCGAGCAGGTCACCGCTCAGGAGCAGATTGACCTGCTTCGCGTCGGCCAGGCGGACGCAGAGACCCTCGCCGACGGCGGCCTTGCGGCCGACGTCAACCGTCACCGTCCGCTCGGGTTTGGGGTCCTTCGCCTTCACCTTGAGTGCCAGCCGGTAGGCGGGCGGGTCGAGGTTGAGGTCGCCGAGGCTCGGCTGCCCCCTGCCGCCGGGCTCGATCGTCTGGCGGTACTTGCCTTCGACGGCGGCGCGGAGCAGGCGCCGGACCTCATAATCGTCGGCCGGGGCGTCCACGGGCGCAGAGAGGCGCCACGCATCGTCCTTTTTGACGAAGGCCACCTTCGCTTGCATCGCGCCGTCTTTGCCGGCCTCTTCGAGCGTGGCAGCCGCCAGGTCGTCCATCCCCACGCCTTCGATGAGCGGGAGTTCGTCGGGCGGCTTCTCGGGCGGCTTCCATTCGCCCGTCAGGTCCTCGCGGTAGATCACGATGATGACGACGGCCGCCAGGGCGACGACCGCCAGAATCAGCGTGGTGGTGTAACGCATCGTTTATCCCCTGCGAACCACGTAAACGAGAATTCCCGCGACCAGGACGAGCGCCGGCAACCCGGCGATGATCAGGATCTGCAGCGGCAGATGCCACCCGCCCAGGTCGCCCACGCGCCGGGCCTCCATGGCTTCCGGGCTCACCGTAATCAGGTGGTCCGTGCCGGATACCCAGAGGCATGCGTTGACGAACAGTTCGGCGTTGCCGGGGAACCGGCTCCGCGTGATGATTCCGTCAGGCGAGAGCACCGTCTCGCGGTAGAAGGCGACGCGGTCCTGGGCCATGTCGCCGTCGCCGAAGAGCACGACCTTCTGGGTCTCGCCGCCCACCTTGCGTTCGACGGCCACGCCGAGCGGCAGGGGCCCCGCCAGGTCCTCGGCATCGTCGCGGGTGGCCCGGTTCTGGACGGCCTCGAAGACGACGGTGTCGGCCCAGTAATCGCCGCCGCCCGGCATGTTGATGATCGGCGTGACGGTTAGGTCGTCGCCGAGGTCCTCCTTGACGGTCAGCGGCGAGGCGCTCAGGAACATGGTGGGCAGCGCGCCGAGCGGCTTGGTGATGTCGTGCGGCTCGTAGCCGGTGAGTTCGACCTGCGCGAACGCCTTCTCTCTGCCGGCCGCATCGACTACGACGTTGTGCACGGCCACGGCGTTGAACTTCGCCTCGACGCCGAAGGTCTCGAACAGGCCCCCGTACGGGACGGGCTGCTGGAACATGGTGGCGGGTTCGCCCAGGATGATGGCCGGCGCGCCGCCCTTGATGGCGTCGATGGCGGCGCGGTAGACCTCTTCGGTGGGCGGCGGCATCCGCATCTGGGGGTTGGTCGGAGGCGGTGGCACGAGCACCAGGATCCGCTTCGAGGCGTTCTCAGGTTCGGGCATCTGGGAATCCGGCGAGATGTTCCAGTCTTCGACGATGAAGTTGGCTTTGCGGAGCCGGTCGGCCATCTCCATGTAGGCGCCGCGCCTCCCGCCGCCCATCATGCCCGGCATGGGCGGCATGCCGGTCGTGGCCGGCCCGCCCGAGGTCACGAACAGGATCGCCGGCTTCTTCTCATACACCATGCCGAGCAGGGCGCTCGAGATGGCCGTCTCGCCCGCGAACAGCCGGTCCGGCACGTCCTGGCGCCCTTCCGGGTTCGGGTTGTGGACCCAGACGTCGTCGAAGGAGACGACCTTGATCTTGTCGGGGAGCGTCTTGACCTCGTCGCTCGTGACGGAGATCTTCGCGTCGGCCATGGCCTTCTTGACGGCGTCGGCCTTGGCGGGCGGGGCGATGATCTCGTAGCCTTCGGCGCCCTCGTCGAGCGGTTCGGCCACCTTCTCGGCCCCGGCGCCGATGGTCACTGCTTTCAGTTTCTCCTCGTCCTTGAAGGCGGTGCGGATGACGGCCTTCTCGGCGAACGTTTCGATGACGATGACGTCGCCGCGGTCGATGTCGCGGCGGACGTCGTCGAGTTCCGAGTCGCCGACGTCGGCCTTGTCCTCGAACTCCTTGAGCCGCTTGGCGAGCGGCTCGTAGGTCTCCTTGGCGCCGTCGAGGATTTCCTTGACGGCGGCGGGGGGAGGGGCGTCTTTCGCTTGCTGCAGGACCTGCTTGAAGGCGTCCGGCACGGCCTCGAACTTCTCGCGGACCTGGCCGAGATGCTTCTTGGCCTGCGACAGGGCCGACGAGTACGCCGGCAGGGCCTGGTCCGTCAGGGCCTGGATGTTTTCGACCGCGATGTCACCGATGAACCGCAGTTGCCGCCAGACCTGGCTGACCATCAGGAGGGTTTCGGTGGCCTCTTGCGGCCCGTCTTTCCAGAGGTCGGCGGCCTCTTCGAGCCGTTTGGCCTCGCCCTCGAGCAGGGCGGCCACCTCGCCGGCCAGGGCCTTGTAGTCGGTCTTGATGAGCCGCTCGGGCTTCTTCAGTTCCTGGGCGTAGCGGTCCCTCAGCCGCTGGATGAGTTTCTCGACGCCGCCCGGGTCGAGGACCGGGTTCACGTCCTCCACCGTCACCCGGCCCGAGGCCACGTCGTACCCGTTCAGCAGGCCCCGGACGCGCTGGTACCGCTCCTCCGACGTGGGCACCTCGGGGGCGTGCGAGTAGAGATTGGTCATCCGCACGTCGGCGTCCACTTTCTGGAGGAAGGCCTTCGACCGCGGGCTCAGGCTGAACCGTCCGGATGCGGTCCAGTCGTAGCGCGTGCGGCCGCGAAGCAACGCCACCGAGAACCACACGACGACGCCCACGAGGACCGTCGCCAGCAGAACGGCCACGGCGACGTTCGAGCCGAAGCGCAGCCACCGGCGCCGCTGCGTCATGCCGCCCTCGGAGTCGGATTTCGGTTCGCTCTTTGTTATCGCCATCTGCGACTCTCCAGAACCTTAACCGTAAGAAACAGGGCATAGGCGGTCAGGGCGACGAAATAGATCACGTGCACCAGATCCACCACGCCCTGGCTGAAGTCCAGGTAGTGCGTCCGGACCGTGGCCTGCTGGACGAGCGTCCGCACGCCGATGATCCACACCCGCGAGGGCACCACCGTCGCGATCCACGGTCCCAGCATCGCCAGCACGATCAGGATGACGAAGCCCGTCACCGCCGCAATCACCTGGTTCCGCGTCAGCGACGACGCCAGCAGGCCCACCGACACGTACAGCGCGCCCAGGAGCACCAGCCCCACGTATCCGCTCGCCACCGGCCCGTACTCGGGGTTCCCGAAGGCGGCCAGCAGGACCACGTAAACCAGCGTCGGAGCAAGCATCGCCAGGTAGAAGATCCACGAGCCCAGGAACTTGGCCAGGACGACCTGGAAGTCCGTCACGGGGGCCGTCAGGAGCGTCTCGATGGTGCCGCTTCGCTGTTCCTCCGACAGGCTGCGCATCGTGACGATGGGGATGATGAAAATGAGGATAAGCATCATGATATCGAAGATCGAACGCATGGCCGCCGGAGCGCCCGGCCGAAAATCGGCCAGCGCAAAGAAGACCCCCGAGATGACCAGGAACAGCGCCATCGCCACGTACGCAATCGGCGACATGAAATAGGCGCTGACCTCGCGACGGGTCAGAAGCAGGACTTTTCCCATTCCTCACCTCTCCTTGTATGCTCCGGCCATCGGTTCGGCGGGCGGCGCGGGGGCTGGGCGCGGCTCAGGCGGCGGCTTTGCCGGCATCCGCCTCACCAGCCACGATGCGGGCGTAGAGTTCCTCGATGCTCGGGGCCAGGCGGTGGACCTCCCGCAACTGCCAGCCGCGCCGCCCCACCGCGGCGCACAGCCCCTCGCGCGGGTCGGCGTCGGCGGCAGGCGTGACGGTGGCGCGGAGCCACCCGCCGCCCCCCTCTTCGACCCGGACGTCGGCCGCCCCGGCGACCTGGCCGAGGGCGCGGCCGACCTCGGCGGGCCCGTCGCCGGTGTCGGCGGTGCGGAGTTCCACGACGACCTGCTGCCGGTGGGCCAGCCGCCGCTTCAGTTCGTCGAGGCTGTCGGCGGCCTTGATCTGCCCGTCGGCGATGATGACCAGATGCGAGCAGGCCTTCTCGACCTGAGGCAGGATGTGGCTCGACAGGAGCACCGTGTGTTTGTGGGCCAGCGACCGGATGAGTTTGCGCGTCTCCTCAATCTGGGTCGGGTCGAGGCCGAGGGTCGGCTCGTCGAGGATGAGGACCGGCGGGTCCGCGACCAGCGCTTCGGCCAGGCCCAACCGCTGGCGGAATCCCTTCGACAGTTGCCCGATCAGCCGACGCCGCATCTCCTTCAGCCAGCACCGTTCGACGACGCGGTCGACGGCAGCGCGGCGTTTGGCCGATGGAACGTCTTTGAGGCCGGCCCGGAACCTCAGGTATTCCTCGACCCGCATCTCGGGGTACAGCGGTACGTTCTCCGGCATGTAGCCGATCGAGGAGCGAACCGCGAGGCTCTCCAGGAGCACGTCGTGGCCGTTGACGCGCGCCTCGCCGCTCGTCGCGGGCAGAAAGCCCGTCAGGATACGCAGCGTGGTGGACTTGCCGGCGCCGTTGGGTCCCAGGAACCCCACCACCTGGCCCTCCTCGACCGTAAACGTGGCCTCCTCCAGCGCGAGCGTGTTGCCGTACCATTTCGTCAGGTTCTCGACTTCGATCATCGCACCCACGGCCATCGTCCTCCCCTGTGGTCCGCGAACTCAGCAGGAAGCAAGACAAAGAGGTTACACAACCGGCCGGGGGCATGTCAAGAGCGCCTTTGCACGCAAGGTAGGCGCGCCAAGCATAGGCCCGCCCCGTTAGGCCTCGCCGGCCACGTCGCGACGGTGCCGCGTTTAGCCGTCGCCGGTACGGCGTACGCGTTTAGCGGGGTGGCACGGCCCTTGGGCCGTGCAGCCGCACTCGGCACGCCGGGTGGGACCCTGGCACGGGTACGGCTCGTGCCGTGGCCGGC
>Ga0307427_1001363_pt1 | contig 12677 bp, 16 predicted proteins | sample SalMarWE160190MG_FD_202162 | JGI IMG/M metagenome (GOLD analysis project Ga0307427, IMG submission 202162) | Salt marsh sediment microbial communities from the Plum Island Ecosystem LTER, Massachusetts, United States - WE1603-190 | ecosystem: Environmental > Aquatic > Marine > Intertidal zone >... | reverse complement strand
GTACATCCCTAAACTAATTACTACACCCCCCAAGCTACACAAGCACAATCCTGGTCTTTTGGGTTGTTTGCTTTTCCTATTCAACTATTCAACTGGTTTTGGCTGCCGACTGCTTCTCGACTCCCGACTCCAGACTCCCGACTTTCTTTTTACTCATTACGCATCACTGTTTTCTAACCCTATGAACTCTACAAACTCAATGAACTCTACAGACTCTACGAACTGCTCCAGCGAATTATGGTATGCGTCCCTGGAATTATCGCGTCACCTGTAAAATATAATCAATCCATATGAGCCCCAAAGTCCGAGAGGAGCAGGCAGCGATCGAGTTGCCCAGGAGGTGTTGAAACCAGGGAGCAGGGCTGGTAGTCTATTCTTGAGGTGATGATACCATGAAACGCTTCTTCACTCTAGAGTTTTGGCAGGATGAGAACTGGTTCGTCGGCAAGATCAGAGAGGTACCTGGCGTATTCAGTCAGGGGGAGACCCTGACTGAGCTTAAGGAAAACATAGTTGACGCCTACCGGATGATGCTCGAGACCGAGCCCGAGTCAGCGCACGCCGGCACACAAACGCTGGAACTCGGGGTCGAAGTGTGAAGCGCAGCAACTTGATTCGGTCCCTTGTTCGGCGTGAATGTCACCTTCAACGGCATGGCAAACGCCATGACATCTACTCCAACCCCAAGACTGGCCGAAGAGCTCCTGTCCCTCGCCACCCCGAGATCAAAGAAAGCCTCGTCCGCCTGATCGAGAAGCAACTCGGATTGTGACTGCGAACAAGACCATCGACACGTATGGGTGAAACCGCGCCGCTTCGGGTCACGCTTTCAACGCATGTGTTGTCGGGGTCTACCATTGTATCTTCCTGCTGACGGCTAGGGCTTTGTCAACCGAGTATCTACTTGAGGAGCCAGCCTATGCCAACGGCAGACAGGAATAGTGCACAGCTTGCGTGAATTCGAGGGGCATAGATCTCATCTCGGGCTGCGGCTTGAGGAATCTATGGTGTGCGTCCCCGGAATTCCCGATCTGCTTCATCTTCACAGCGCTCATCAAGCCATTTAAGTCGTAATTCACCTGCGTAAATAGCGTCTTGGGCATGTCGCCTCTCGTTATGGATCGTACTGAGGCGATCTTTCCTCTGGTACTTGACATTAGTGGAGCGAACGCCATACTTATCCGTGGTGATTCGTATGTCGACTAAGCAATATGACTATGAGGACAAACCGCTAGGTGCAAGCTTCAAAATGGAGGTTGTCGATATTGTCGAATCTGATGAGAAATGGAACACGTACACTCTTGACGATGGAACTGTTCTAAGAGTCAAACAAGTGGTTGTCCAAGCAGCTAGGAGTATTGATAAACCGATCCCAGGAAGCAATGGAGAGCCATTATATCATGTCAAAACACAAACCTTGGTAACGTCCATAGTGCCTAAGAAGCTCTTGTTTCGTAACGGTGAACAAGAAAAATGACTGCCTCGACTACAGCGACAGCACAATGGGATTCCGAAAGCGCCACGGGCCTTATTAGCCATGTTGTACGTACTAACGAGATTTTCGAAGCGTCATATCCTACCAGTGCGATCAGTGGGTTCTTTTCCCGCTTACAAGGGATACACTCTACTATGATGCAAACAAGAACGGTGGACGAGGCATTCTCTATAGAGAGCTTGTACTCTCTAAAGGAAAAAACAGCAGTTATCCAATTCCTTGATGAGTATTCTTTCTTGATTCCGCTTTTACTGGAAGCCCGCGAAAAAATCTATGCCTACTTCCCAAACCCAGAGCTTTCGCTAGAAGTAATTGCCGATCCAGAAGCGGAAGGCCATTACCAGCTACTTGCTGCCGTTTCTACAGACCTGACCGCGGAGGATGCGTACAGAAGGCTCAAGGAGTTCGACAGAGCTTGGTGGTTAGATGAGCTAGGACGATCACAGGGTTTGTTGTGCATTTCCGTGAACTTACAATGAGTTTTAACTGGTCTGAGTACTTAAACATTGCAAGGGAGCTTGCTGGGCAAGCTACGGTTTTGTCTTCTACTGAAGCCAAGAAGAGGTGCGCAATTAGCCGGGCATACTACGCAGCGTTTTGCAGCGCTCGCAACTATCTGAGGGACAAAGACAATGACCTGAATATTCCTGTAGGAGGGGATGCTCATGGCTACGTTAGGAGACAATTTAAGACCAGCAAAGACAAGGTACGCAAAGAGATCGGTGAGGATCTGGCGCGGTTGGTAGCGAAGAGGAACCTTGCGGATTACAAAGACGATATAACTTCTTTAGCAAATCTGGATAGCGAAACGTACTTCGCTTTAAATTGCTCGCAAGAGGTGATTTCTGATCTTGCTCAGCTCTGAAGACGCCTAGCACCGAAACGCTCAGCTTAACCCGTACCGATGCTCTCAGGGAATTCGAGAGGCACAGACCCCATCTCAGCCTGCTCCTTCCGGAATAATGGTGTGCGACGTCAGGAGTCCCCAATATGTTGATTTGCAAGACAAGACCCCACGACCTCCTTGCCGCTTGCTTTAGAGATGCTGGCCGATATCACCGACCGGAGGAGTTTCCTGGAGGCTGACACGTGCCATCTTGCGGAGATCCGCCGGCATACACACACTGGCAGACCTTTCGGGAGCGAGGCATTCATCAATCAGATCGAGTCACTCATCAGGCGCCGTGTTCGCCCACAAAAGCGAGGGCCGAAGAGAGGGAATTGAGTATTATGTCCCCGGAATCCCCCCCATTCGATAACCCCTCTTTTGCGGTAAAATTGGTGACTTGATAAGTATACCATGAATCACTATGCTGAAGTTATCGTGAAATCGATACGCGCTACACTCTGCATTCTGTTAGCGGCATTGATTCCGGGTTTATCGGTGATCGGGAACACCCTTCCCGCAGAAAAGATGGACCGTGTGCAGACCGGAATGACCACCGGGGGTGCAATCCTCGGCCTGGGAATAATGGGAGTGGTGGCTTTTTCCTTACCACCGGAAGGAACTTCCCTGGCCAGCCGTCTCCTTGTTGCGATTCCTGTAGCCGGAGTCGCTGGTGCTACAGGCGCCCTCGCCGGTCGCTGGATCGCCGACAGCGCACTTAAACTGAAGACCTCTCTTATCTTCTCTCCCTTTGTCGGCGCCGGGCTGGGAATGCTTAGTGCCGCGTTCGTCGGAGGGATCGGTTTTGCGCTTGCGTTTGCCGTCGCTAGTCCCACTGTTGAGGCCCCGCCGGGTTACTGGGGGAACTTTACTTATCCACAGGCGGTCGGGATGGGGTTCCTCGCCGGAGCGTTCTGGGGCGGGCTTTCCGGGCTTCCTATCGGTGCGGTCGCCGTGCCGATCATCTCGATTTACATGGGGTTCTGATCTTCTTTAGTTGTTGCCTCTGCCGGTGCTGTTGTTCACTGGCGATGGAGGTGCATCCAACATGAAGAAAATCGAGTAGTTGATCATTATCGGGGCGATCGTCTTCGGGATTGTTCCGAGTCTCGCTGTTGCTCGTGGGGCAGAACCCTCACTTTTTACCGTTGCTACCGTGAGCGATCTTGCTGCTTACCCGGAATCGGTGCCGGCGAGCAAGCGGCCGGCCGAAGAACTCCTTTACGTGACCACTATTCCGGACAGTGATCTCGTCGTTGTTCCCCGCCCGATCACGCAGGAGGAGTACGGCTCGTTCCAAGTACAGGCGATCGGACATCAGATCATCGAGCGGCAGATGCTCGCTGCGGCGATCGTCCTTCCCCTTGTCACCGATGCCGATGTCGCTGGGTTTGCTCCTGAGCTTATCCTGCTTTTGGAGCGGCAGGTAAACGCGATCAGTGAGTTTTCCGTGTTCTCTGTTTCATTACCGTAGGCAGGGCAATCGCAAGCAGGCTCTCTTCGACGGCGAGGTGGAGGGCATTCCCATCCTTTACGCAGATGAGTCTGACAGCTTGTTGTTCTGTACGAGCGATAAGGTTGCAATTCGGGTACTGGCAATGCTGGGTCTCTCAGACAGCAGGGTTTCATTTGAGGAAGTCCTTAAGACTACCGGACTTTCGAAACCTCTACCCCGCGAGTACTGTACAGAGTACTTCGACCGATATATCGCGGAGGGACAAATCGCTCGAATTCAAGGGAAAGGAGCCCCGTACGGCTAACTTATAGACAGATGGTGGGAACCCGCCTGCTCTTTGGCCAACTCGAGGGGCATAGACCCTATTTCAGGCTCCTCCTTGAGCAATTATGGTATGCGACGTCAGGAGTCCCGCGATATGTTGATTTGCAAGACGCGACCCCATACCTCTTATCTATTCGGTTCCTGAGCGAATGGAAAAGCGGGAACCCGCCGTTGGGAAACGAATCTTCGATAGGCTGGCCGTGCTCCGGATGAGCTAGAACCGAATTGAGAGACAATCCAATCAGCTGTCACCTCTGAAAGCGCGCCACTTGTCAAGTCATTCTCTTCTCCTTCTCCTGGCTGATAGTCCCCGTCACACTAGCCTTGTATCCCGATGGGTCGGAGTCATCTCTTCGCTGTCTAGGCAGCAATAGGTTGTTCGCGTGACATGTCGCAATGGTACTTCAAGTGACACAAACCTCATCTCAGGCTACCCGTTGAGGAATCAAGCTGAAGGCAGGTACTAGGTACCAGGTATTAGGTATCAGTGCTCAGGCAAAGCAGCCGACAGCTATCAGCGCTCAGCGATCAGCTTTCAGGATAAGCAACCGTCAGCGATCAGCTTTCAGGAAAGAAAGTTATCAGTTATCGGTTATCAGTGTTCAGTTCTGGCTTCTTTGTCTTTCATTGTTTTCGACTCTCGACTCCATACTCCCGACCGTTCTTTTTCACCCATCACCCATCACACATTACTGTTTAGAGGTATACGTTCACGGAACTCCGGAAGATATGTTGAGTTTTAAGACGTTACCCCACACCTCTCCCAGGGTGGTTTTAGCAGCTTACTCCCACTTGAAGAACTTCAAGGTAACGAGGCTGCCTGAAACGAGCCAACCGGCCATGATGCCCAGCTGCCACAGCTCACTTAGAGGAACTCCATACACTATATCCCTTAGGACTATATTGAGTGGGGTAAGCGGAAGGGCTTTGCATATTGGTTGCAGCCCAGCAGGAAGCATAGATATGGGTAGAAACATGTCAGAGAGGAATATCATCGGCATAAAGATCATCATAGTGATAGCATTGGCAGCGCGTGGCGATCGGGTCACACTGCCAATGGCACTACCCAGGGCGAGGAAAGTAATCATTCCAACAACTGTCACACCGATAAGGGCTGCCCATGAGCCGAGAACCTGAACATCGAAGAACATTTTTCCGACGACAAAGAGAACCACTATCCCCAGAAACATGAAAATAAACTGACTGATAGTAACCCCCAAAGCCAGTGTTGAAGTCTTAAGAGGGGTCACCCGCAGTCTCTTGAGTACACCGGTCTGTCTATAGGTCGTCAAGGTTATGGGCATGCCGATGAAAGCAGAGGCGAGGATTACCAGTCCGATGCCTCCAGGGAGAAGGAAATTGGCATAACTGAGCCCCTGATATCCGAAACCGGGCATAGGCTCTTTGAAGATTGCCCCGAACAGACTCATCCAGAGTGCAGGGAAGGCAAGTGCCCAGAAGAGCATAGCTGGTTCCCTCAGGTTGAGCTTGAACTCGCTCCAAGCAAGCTGCCGCAAACCCCTTAGTTTCATTCCCTCATCTCCCTCCCAGTGAGAGCAAGGAATACATCGTCCAGGTTCGAGCTTTCGGTACGCAGATTGCTTACCTTCAATTCTTCCCTATCAGCCAATCTGACTAATTCCTGGAGAGTAGTATTCTCATCCCCGGTGTACAGCTTAAAACCATCCTCGAGTTTCTCCACCCGGCTCACTGCCTCTAGCACCTCAAATCTTGAGGCATCTATATCTTTATCCTCTATACCAAAGGTTACCTTAGACTCGCCACCCAGGTCGCTAACAAGATTTCCGGGAGTGTCTAGAGCAATGATTTTCCCGTAATCGATAATGCCCAACCTGTCACAAAGTTTTTCAGCTTCTTCCATATAGTGTGTGCTGAGGAAAACTGTCTTACCTTGAGTGCTTATATTTTCCACAAGGTCCCACATGTTTCTTCTAGCCTGGGGATCCAGTCCGGTAGTCAGTTCATCAAGGAAGAGTATCTCTGGGTCATTCACCAGAGCCAGGGCTATAGCTACTCTTTGTTTTAGTCCTCCAGAGAGCTTCTTGAAGCGGCTATCTGCTTTGTCCTCTAAAGAGAGTGTGCGGAGCAGTTGTTCAGTATTATCAGGAACATGCCGATAGAAACTGGCGAAAAGTTTCAGTGCCTCTTTGACCTTTATATCAGGCTGGATGGAGGTGGTTTGAAGCAATACCCCTATCCTCTCTTTTAGTTCGCCGTCCTGTTTGGTTGTGTCTAGCCCAAGAGCCTTAATTGAGCCACTATCGGGTGTCCTTAACCCCTCAATCATTTCTATCAGTGTTGTCTTGCCCGCTCCATTTGGTCCTACTAGCCCGAATATCTCCCCTTCCTCAATGCTGAAACTGAGATCGTTTACTGCAATTAAGTCCCCGTATCTTTTGGTAACATGCTCACATTCAACGACGATACCCATATTGAACCTCTTGGAAAACCCCTCACCTTAGGATGGTTGGCTACATTTTAGCCTACGCTTGACAGTTCTAGCAAGGCCAGAGTATTTTTATCATTACTTATTATCGATTGCCCAATTAGTGAGTCTGTTGGTAAGCTGACAAAACATCAATATGTCATCCAACATGTAAGAGCTTCTAACCTCATTCACCATGTCCGAAGTATGTCTATCAAGAACGTTGATAAATGGTGACAAAAGTAGTTGACCTCGTATAATGTAGCTATAACAGAGACGTTTCTTCCTAAGGAGGTATAGTATGGATATTGACCAGTCCACAGAAAGGCGACTTGGCAACTTACGTGTGTGGAATATTGTTGTCGGCCTGATCCTCGCATTACAAGCGCTTCTGATTGCCATCCTCACTAACGAGTTTTCCCTTCCGGTAACAGCTACATTCATCGAGGGTCCACCCGGTACCGCGCCCGGCATTCACCATCTATTTGATATCCCTACGGGCTGGGGTGTGTTTGTGTTCCTTGCAATTTCAGCTTGCGCTCTGCTGATCGTTGCTTCACCTCCCGTGTTCCCATATTACAAGCGTAACTTGGTCCGGAGTCGCAACTACGGGCGTTGGATAGAGTACTTCTTCAGCGCGTCGATTATGATCGTGCTAATCTCTCAGATCACCGGCATTAGCGACATTGCGGCTTTGGTGTCCATCTTTGGCATCAATGCTTGTATGATACTTTTTGGTGCACTGCAAGAGAAATATGAACAGCCAGGGAAGCCAAGCTGGCTGCCGTTCTGGTTTGGCAGCTTTGCAGGAATAATCCCATGGATCGCGATCGTGATTTATGTCTGGGCACCGGGGCTCAGCGCATCGCCGCCTGGGTTTGTCTATGGTATTGTTGCCTCACTGTTCGTTTTCTTTAACTGCTTTGCTGTGAATATGGTATTGCAGTACAAGAAGGTTGGTCCCTGGCGGGATTACCTGTTTGGCGAGAAAGTGTATATCCTTCTCAGTCTCACAGCTAAAGCCTTACTGGCCTGGCAGGTGTTTTTCCCAGTGCTGGCTTCATCTCAGTATCTTCAATAAGAAGAGACAGAGAGACTCCCGGAGGCTGGGGAGTGGAGGAGCTAATGAAGGGAGGTCACTCGTCGTGAAAGGCAACGTCGCACATAAAGTACGACGCTACACAACCGTCGGGTGTTGCGGCCGACCTTGAAGGTAACATACCAGGAATACGTAGATCATTCCTCATCAAAGGCAACGTTGCAAACCCCAGTGCAATAAGATTGCACGGGGCAAGTAGAGTGCTCGGGGGGTGTAGTACATCCCTAGACCAACTACTACACCCCCCGAGCTACACAAGCACAACCCTGGTCTTTTGGGTTGTTTGCTTTTCCCATTCAACTATTCAACCGGTTTTGGCTGCCGACTCCCGACTGTCTTTCCACCCATCACTCATCACTCATTTCGTTCTCCAATAGGCCACTCGATACAATGGAGGGACAGTTCGCTTGAGGAGGAGGGATCGAGCAGCTTGAGTAGGTTCAGGGAGCAGCGGCGGGAGAGGATCCGCAGACGCGAGTTTTCCACCACGTGGCGAGAGATCATCGAGAGGAACGTTCCCTTCGTTCGGTATCTCCCGTTGGCCGATCGTGAGGAGCTTGAGCGACATATTCAGGTTTTCCTGGCAGAGAAACACTTCGAGGGGGCAGGCGGTTTGAAGGTGACCGATACGATTCGGGTAACCATCGCCGCGCAAGCATGCGTTCTCCTCCTGCACCGCAAGACCGATTACTATCCCGGCCTGTACTCAATCATCGTCTATCCGCACGCATATTTCGCCCGCCAGATCAAACGAGACGCTGCGGGGATCATGACCGAGGCGATGCAGCCCCGTCTGGGGGAGTCCTGGAAACGAGGTGTTATTGTTCTCTCATGGGACGATGTTCGATCCGGAGCGGCGGACATTCACGACGGTCACAACGTTGTGTTCCACGAGTTTGCCCATCAACTCGACGCCGAGGATGGGGAAACAGATGGCGCACCGATCCTTCCTCGCCGCTCCCAGTACCTGGCCTGGGCGCGGATCTTGGGGCAGGAATATGAGCGGTTGCAGCGGGAGGTTGGCTGCGGACAAGAGACCCTGCTCGACCGGTACGGGGCAACCAATCCAGCCGAGTTCTTTGCCGTGGCAACCGAGTTCTTCTTCGAGAAGCCACTGCAACTGAAGGGAAGGATTCCTCAGCTCTACGACGAGTTGAGTCTCTACTACAAACAGGATCCCGCCACCCTTGACACGGACGTTTAACTTCTCCGCGCTTTCAGAGATGATCCGGGGATTCTTTCCAACAGACACACTGGACGAAGAAGATGACGGGGGCGGCAATTCAGAACCGAGCAGTGCCTTTACAGGCCTGCGGACCCCGTGAGCCACACCCCCGTCAAAAACCATACTACTAACTGTAGCCCTAGTTGTCACATCCATAAATACATATGGTAGACCCCACGACGTCTTTATCCCTCTCCCTCGGTGAAGGGAGAGGCTGGGTGAGGGTGAGATGAAGTAGGAGGGATCGCGAAGCGCATTCGTGAGACGGTGAGATCCGAAGAATGAAGGTCTGACCCCAGACTTCCGGACCCCGTGAGCCACACCCCCGTCAAGTAGATATTCTACTTGACAAAGGGAGCCCTACCCTGTGTAATCTTGTCCTGTTTGTATTTCACGGGGTGAAGTGAGTTTAGTACTTGTACTTCTACAGGGGCTGTCACCTGTGTAAAATACAATGGTAGACCCCAGAGTTCTTGTGAGGTTACCCCGCTTGCCCTATGAATTCGATAGCCATAGACTTCATCTCAGGGTGCTCTTTGAGGAATTATGGTGTGTATGCCCGGAATTCCCGATTTGCTTCATCCTTACAGCGCTCATCAAACCATTCAAGTCGTAATTGACCTGTGTAAATAGCGTTTTGGACATGTCACCTCCTGTTATGGATCGTACTGAGGCGATCTTTTCTCTTGACTTCATCGCCTGAATCAGTACAATGTTCTTTTGACCTTTACTTATAGTCTGGGTCCTACAAAGGCTTCGACCGCTGGGCCAATACTAACCAGCGGTCAAACACTTCAACCTGCACTCTTAATCGTCACCACCTCGGCCCTGAGCGAATCTTTAGGAGGGTCGGCGTGTCTGCAATGTAGGCGGTGATGAACGTCGCCGTTGCTCTATTCCTGGCTATGTGTAGCACGATAACATAGTTGCCGTAGACAACGCATACGCGGCGCCGTCGGCTATAGCATTTTCTATCGCGGTCCCAGCCGACGTATAGCTCCGCTGTGTTTTCTTCTAGTCCAGCTTTGATCCAATCAATCCTCTTCGCGCGTTCCATTGAGAAAATACTCTTGTCTCTCTTGCGTCGGCTTGCGCTCTCGAAAAAGGCGTGATCGAACTGCCGTTTCGGGAAGTAGACCCGCAGCCCATCAAAGGTGTGGATAACCCCACTGCAGTAATTGGTTTCATAGTGTTTTCTGTACTCTGCCTTGCTTAAGTAGAGGACCACCCTGGGAGGCACTCTACCAGCCTCCTCCAGGATGCCATACGAAGACGTTGAACTTGTCGGTGTAGCGGGTGGTTCCATGGATGCGGTGGCCAAGACGCTCTTCGATCCTACTCACAACACTCAATTTTGTTTTGCTACCCTCCCGTGAGTGGATAGCGTAGCCAACGGCTCCGATAAGGACATCAACAAACTGCACTAGGTCAACCTCGTTCGACGGCAATGCTTGGATCTGCTCGACAAGCGCAAGGCGGTTGGCGCTTGCGAGGACCTCCCGCAGTCGCTCTAGCCGTCCGCCAACGCGATTCGTCTTCATATCAACAAAGATTCGATAGCTGTTTGAGTCTTCAATCCAGTGGTGCAGAAGCTGGTAATAGAACTTGTAGAACATCAGTTCGAGGTCGCCACCGTGAAACTTAATCGCATCTAGCTCGGGGGCCGGAAGCACCAAACAACGGAAACGCATCGAGCTCAGAGCAAAGAATGAATCGACTAATTCAAGATAGAAAGTTTGCTTGGACGGACTAACTCTGATCCACTTAAACTCCCCGTGTAGTTTGTGCTTGTGTCGGAGTCTCTTAATCTCCGTCTTAATATCCTCACGTCTGGCAGCTTCTATCCATAGACCACCGATAAGCACAAACTTTTCTTTGCGACGTTCGTCAGAGCTTCCGAAGAGTTCCTGTTGGCTCTCATCGCAGTAAATCTCAAAGTTCATTCCGTCACCTCCTTGGGCGGATGGATGTGTGGGGGCCAGTTGGGAGGGCTTGAGCTGTCCGGGTTGCCTTCGCGACTAGGTTTCGTCTCGGACATGTCATTCCTTCGCATCCGACGCCAGCGATCAGCAACTGGTTAGGCAGATGTTGTGTTGCTCTCAAGTTCAATCACCAATTCCTTGAACATCCTTTCTTCGGTGCTTTTCCACTTGCCCGTCCAGCTTACGTGAAATCCCTTGCGGATAACGTCTGCATTCTCTGAGTATATGGCTACATCAATCTTGTATTTGCCTTCTGGCAAGCGATTTGGTTGGGCATAGAAGGCGGCTTTAACATTGAGGATTGCGCCAACACCAAAGTCCTCCGATTCAGCAGGCTCGACATAGGAATTGCCTTGCTTCGCCAGGTCTTGATACCTCTGCGAAGGGATATGTAGAAGGTTGCAAAAGAAGCGCCTACCAGGATTAATGTCCACAAACTCGCCGTATGAACTTCCCCAAATCAAATTCACAGGTGAGTAGTTTCTGGCTTCTCCGAAATTGCCTGTAGCATCCGCGATTGAGAGATTCTCAAGCACGGCTTCACATTTCCTTGCCTGAGACCTCCCTTCATTTGCCACCTGAAACCTGAAATAGAAAACTGGCTCGTCAATAGGCATAACGGCAGTTGCACCCTTTATTCTTGTCTGGTGACACCACGGAGGTACCTCTTCGAAATAGAAGACCAACTTGGGGGCAAATAGCTTTCTCTTTATTAGCTCCGAAAGATACGGGACAGCAAGTGCAATCACACCCAGGAAGAGTGCTGTACCGACAAGAACCAAGTCACTGATGGATAGAGTGTTCATCTCCACTTTCTCCTCTCGAGCAAGCTTCACAGTCCGCAATCTGCCTAACAGATCATCATTGTGCAACTCCGAAACATACTATGTCGAAGAGCGGTGCGTGTCAATTCTATGCCTCTCATCTCTTGAGATACTGTGAGGAATCAAGTTAGAAGCACGTATTAGGAAGAAAGGAAGCCTTCAGCTATCAGCCATCAGCGATCAGCTTTCAGGAAAGGAAGTTTTCAGTTATCGGTTATCAGTGTTCAGTTCCGGCTCCTTTGTCTTTCACCGTTTTCTCGACTCCCGACTCTGGGCTCTCGCTTTTCCCACTTAACCATTCCCCCCTACTTAACTGCTTCTGCTTCCTAATCCTTGCTCCATAATCCTTAATCCTGTGTTTTCCACGCATCACCCATTACCCATCACTCATCACGATTCAGAGGTATGCGTCCCCGGAATTTCCCGAGATATGTTCATTTGCAAGACACAGCCCCGATGCCCGATCAGCGTGATCGCGAAACGCATTCATGAGACGATGAAATCCAAAGAATGAAGGTCTGACCCCAGACTTCCTTCACCGGTGAACCGCTTCGTAGTTCCAATCTCACCAGCAAGTTCAGCAATCGAGGTCTTGCCAAAGCCGGGGATACTGTCAAGGCGTCTTGCCATCTCCGAGTTATCCGCTAGCCCTTCCATCGCCTTGTCCAGGGCAACAATCTGCTCTAGGAGCTCGAGGATCCGCCGGGCATCGGAGATGATCATTGGGCCCACATAGCTAGCCTCGGAAGAGAAGCTTGCCTTGCGCTGCCACTGTTGGATGGTCCGCGCGTACTTCTGCCCAATACCGCGAACCTTGAGTAAGGTGGAGCGCTGCAACCGTGCTAGTTGTGTCAGGTCATCACGGCAGGTGAGAAACCGTAGGAACCACAGGTTGCTTAGCTTGTTAGTGATGGCGAGTAGTTCCGGGCAAACGGCCTGT
>Ga0307427_1001362_pt1 | contig 12682 bp, 9 predicted proteins | sample SalMarWE160190MG_FD_202162 | JGI IMG/M metagenome (GOLD analysis project Ga0307427, IMG submission 202162) | Salt marsh sediment microbial communities from the Plum Island Ecosystem LTER, Massachusetts, United States - WE1603-190 | ecosystem: Environmental > Aquatic > Marine > Intertidal zone >... | reverse complement strand
AGACGTAGAGGCTACCATTCATAGTCATCCTTGTTTGCACGAAGCAATGCAGCGGGTAGCCAAACAATTCTCCTTCAGTTAAGCATGTTTTACGCATAACCGGAAATTAAGAATAATTGACGGAAAATTTTCGAAGCTTTCAGAAGCTCTGTTTGAAGAAAACCTCATTGGATAAAGATATACGTGTTTAGATAGAGAAAGATGACCATATCACTATCATTTATAAGATTATAATAGGGAATTTTTATAAAACATTTCAGGAAGAAAAGGGAATAGATGATTCCCGGTGAAAGGGGGTGATAAGGAAGGCAGATTCGAACTCGGAGGAGCCGAGCCGAGGAAGGAAGTCAGAGGAGGGGAAGACATCTTGGGGATTGTGAAAGGAGGTGAGAGGGGAACTCGCAGGAAGGAACGATAGTTGTAGCACTTACCTAAACCTTTAAGAGCTAAGGAGGAGGAGATGGGAGAAAAGAATGAGAAGACAAAGATATGGGATGCTGCCCCGGGGTTTGAATTCAATGAAGAGGTTGACCTTCGCGAGAGGCATTCCTGGTTCCTTGATGGGACGCATAGCGTCCCGCCCTGGACACCGTTATATGGGTGGTACTGGGTGAACTATTGTCCCCATGGAACAAAGGCCATTTCTGAAAAACTGAGCCTCCCCAAATCCAAAGGTTGGGAAATGAGATATAAGGATGGAGGCTCCTATAATGCCTGGCATATTGTCCGGGACGAGAAGGAGATTGCGGAGCGCACGGTCAAATTCCAAAAGGCCCTGGTTCCTTACCTTGAGGATTTTGAGAGTGTGTGGCAGGGAGGCAAGAAAGAGCTTTTGAGTATTTATGTAAAGCTCAAGGAGCTGGATGTCGACAATGCCACAAATCTCGAATTGTTTCACCACCATTATGACCTGAAGATGATGTATATGAGGATGTGGGAGATTCACCACGAAGGGTTGTTTTCTTCTCATGCCGCTTATTTATTTCTTACACAAAAATGTCAAGAGGACCTTGGGATTAGTGATCAGGATTCTGAGTTTCAGGATATGCTGGTGGGTTTCCCTAACAAGGTCTATGACGTGGACAAGGATATGTGGCAATTTGGAAAGGTTGCTGCTGAAATGGGCCTCGGCGATATGTTCAAGGAAAACACACCGAAGGACATCCTTTCAAAGTTGCAGGGAACGGATAAGGGGAAGGAATGGTTCAAGAAATTCATGGACTACCTTGAGACTGATGAGGTTGGAGGCTGGCGGATGAGGCGCGGCAACGACTTCACCGAGCCTTACTGGCTGGAGGACCCTGCTACGCCTATTGGAGTGGTACGGGATTATATTGTTGGTGGCGCCGATTATGATCTTGAAGCTACCAGGGCAGAGCATGCGAAAAGGAGGGAAGAGGCAATAGCCTCTTTCCTTGCTAAGGTGCCTCCGGATAAAAAAGGGACGTATGAATCCTTTATACGATTGGCAGGCAAGATAAGCGCATTTAGCGAGGAGCATGCCCTCTATTGCGAGCTTATGTCCCAGGCCCTCATGCGCCGGGGTTATCTGGCTATGGGGAGAAGAGTTGCTGAAAGGGGCGCCATTGATCAACCAGAGGATATCTTTATGCTGTGCCCGGATGAGATAGACAGGGTTTTGATGGTCCCTGAGTCCTATGACATGCGCTGGATAACGAGGAGGCGGCGTGCAGAGTGGGAAGAGTGGTGTACCAGGCCGAACCCCCCCTTCATTACCGATCGGAGCAGTTTTGAGGAAGCCGCAGTGAAAGATCTGCTTGCTTCAGAAGATCCCATCGGCATTAAAGTGGTAATAGGGGAGCTACCCGTGGTGAAGCCCGAACTGGGGGCGGATTTATTCGGCCTGTGCGGTTGTTCAGGGGAGGTTGAAGGTGTAGCTCGGATAGCAATCAACTATTCGGATCTGGCTGATGTACAACCGGGGGAAATCTTAGTTTGCCCCAACACAAATTCGGCATGGACACCGGTGTTTGGTATAATTAAAGGCGTCATAGCAGATAGCGGCGGAACACTCGCCCATACAGCTATCATTGGCCGGGAATATGGAATACCGACAATAGTCAATACCCGAGAGGGCACGGCCAAGATCAAGACCGGAATGCGCATCAGAATGGATGCAAAAAACGGAGCTGTCTATATTCTGGATAAATAAGAGGCGCCTGGATCAGCATCTGTCTTGATAGATGCCGAGCAAGTGTTTTTTTTGAGATGTTATCCTAACAGGGGCCCCCTTCAAGACCGGGGGTCCCCAAAAAAAGGAGGGAATACCATGAACGAAATGACACCAACAGCACGATGGACCATAACGCAGCCGTGGCGGGGGATATTCGGGCTTATTGTCACCCTGGGAGCCATGATGATTGTTACCTCTTGTTTTGATATTGAAGCGTATCTGGGATTCTTTTCACTCCTTATCATGTCATTTGTGCCTACGGTGGGCATCCTTGCAGCAGGATGGCAGGCACAGTATCCTTCCACCGAAGGGCTGCCCCAGCCGTGGAAAGGGTTTCTTTTGACTGGATTCGTGGTACTGATCGGCATTTTTTCCTATTCCGGGTTGCTTCATTTTGCTGCTGAAGGAGCACCCACACCGTTCATTACCCTACAGGTGGTTTTTACGGTATGTGTCACCTTCGCACTCATTCTCGCATTTGGCATGTGGCCCTTTGGAAAGCTCTCCCTTCCCGGGAAGGGATGGCTTACCTTGATCTTGGCCTATATCTTAGGGTGGCTGGTAGCCATGCTGGGCAATTGGAGTTTTCTGACCCATGCAAAGGGCTTTATTGAGTCTCCCGTTTTTAAGGTTCCCTTTTATGCTCAGGGAGGCCCATTCGAGGCCTTTGCCGGGATAGCGCCCATGGGCCCCATAGCGTGGGAATCCCTTTTTTCGTTTATTATATGTTCACTTGTTTTTCTTTTTTGCTTCTTGGCCCTTCAATTCTGGCCGTTCAGCAAATCCCCGAGCCTTATGAAGCAGCCGGTGATGGGCATTGTGGTAATCATTGGTTCCGGAATACTGGGCTATATTCTTCACGTCATAGGGGTGGGAGCACTCAAGATAGTGCCGCTCAACTTAGTGCTCTATGATGTTTCTTTTCTCTTTGGACTGCTCATGATCCTGTTCATGTTTCAGATGTGGCCGGGGCGAACCCTGAAGAGTCCGGTCGGTGGCGGGTTCTTGAACATCGTGATCGCTATCATAGTGGGCATTATAGCCTACTATGGCCTTAAGGCGTTTTGCATCTCACATTTTGGTGCTGAGGGGATGCAGTATCCCAACAATGTCTTTGCAATGGCTAATCTTATGCTGGGTTTGACGTTTCCGGCCTGGGCTATCTATGCAACATGCTGGGATTTCTGGCCTCTGCCCCCCACGCCTCCCCCGCCCGCGCCTGCTCATGAGTAAATCAACGACGAGGCATCCCCTGGAAGGGGGATGCCTCGTCGTTACATCAAGTTTTAGAGAAGCAAAGGGTTTATAGGAGGTCAACTGTATTTGTAAAATGAAACCGCTTATAGAGTGTGCACCGTGCATCGTGAAATGGACCTATGAGAGGGCGGCATACTCAGCGAACGAGATAGAGCGCTATGAATTGATGAGGACCATCCTGGATGTGCTGTCTCGTGAATTCATGCCATCCGGGAATATAGGTTTCATCTGTAACAGGTGCCTTGATGCTGTGAATGAATCCATAGTGGCCTCCTCCCCCTACTATGCTGAAATCAAGATGGAGACCAATCAGGTTGTGGAGAAATTATTGCCGGCGGCAAGAGAATTCATCAAGAAAGGGGACAGGCCTCAAGAGCGTTTCGAGAGGGCATGCTGTTTGGCAGCAGCCGGCAATGTATCGCCTATTGGAGCTCCTTCCGGGGCCTTTGAATTCCCTGAGGCGGAGAATATCATGGCGGACACAGGTCCCCTTCCCGTTGTGATCGGTGATGTTTACAGGGCGGCCCGAGATGCGACGCATGTTCTGTTTCTCGCCGATAATGCCGGAGAAATAGGATTTGATACCCTTTTAATAGAGGAACTCAAGGAAATGGGTTTGAAAGCGACCCTTGTCGTCAAGGAGGATCCCTTTTTTGAGGATGCCACAATAAACGATGCGGTTTATTTCGGTCTGGATAAGCTGGCTGAAGACATACTGACCACCAGGGGAGTCTTTCTTCCCGGTGAGAGCACCCCCGCCTTATATGATGCTTATCGGGGAAGTGACCTTGTGATCGCAAAGGGAGTTTTTAACTTTGAGGCCCTGAACAACGAGGTCTCAGGGAAACCGACCATCTACATGCTAAAGATGAAATGCGGCCCGATCTCGAAAAAAAATAATCTAGATATAGGTAAGTTCATCGTCAAGTTGGAAAAGACATAAGGAACACAGTTTTCTTTCATAGAGAAGTCCCTATTAAATGAATGAGAAAGGACTTTTTTGTCTTGATCAGCCCTGAAAAGGTAGGGTGAGTTTCTGATATGCTATCCGGAGGGAGATCGATGAGGATAGATAACGAAAGACAACTATAAGGAAGGAGAAGAAGATGTTTACGAGGGAAGTTTTGGGACTTAAAGAGGCGCAGGCGTCTGTGGACGCCGTTCTGGAAGAAGCATCAAAGGACCCGGGGCAGCCGATTTCCGTTGTGGTTGTTGATGACCATGGGGAGGTAGTATGCGCAGCGAGGATGGACGGGGCAGGACCCATGTTTAATTACATGGCACTCAAGAAGGCGAGAAGCTCGGCAACTACCGGGAAGAACACCCGCTCATGGTCTGAATTTCTGGGCAAGAGGAATTATGCCGTAAGTGATTTTGTTCCTGAGGCAACCGGTATACCAGGTGGGATAGCTATTGTTAAACCTAATGCTGAAAGCTCCGGCGATGCACGACCTGGTCAAAATGTAGTCTATGGTGCTATTGCGGTGAGCGGCAGAAGCGGTAATGAGGATGAGGCCCTTTCCATTCTCGGGCTTAAGGCCCTTCAAAAGGCTGTGTGGGGTTAGGGAGATCAACAATTTTCAGTGTTTCTGATAAGGCCCTGGCAGTTCTGTTTTGAAAGAGAAAAACTAGATAAACTGCTGGAGAAATGGGCTGAAAGAGGTAAAGAGATGCAATACGAGATGTGCAGACCGGTGAATAAATATTCAGATAAGTTCATCTCTGATGAAGAGATGGCCATGATAGAAACGATAGCCAAGTTTGTGGAGAAAGAGGTCTTTCCAAAGAGGCTGGATCTGGAAGGTGGATGGCATAGAGATGAAAAGCTGGCAGAGGATACCTTGGATGACCTCTATGCGAAGTTGGTAGCCTTGGGCTACCAGAAACTTGGTGTTCCAAAGAATTATGGAGGCATGGGTATAGCTACTCCATTGAGGCTGGCCTTGAATGAGGAATTAGCCCGCGGTGATTCCGGTTTTTCGGTTCATGCCGGAAAGGCCCATGCCGTGCTGGGACCCTTTCTTGCTACAGGGAATGTGAAAAAGGCCAAGGAGTACGCCGACAAATTGCTCAGTGACGATTGCTATACGGCTGCTCTCATGATATCGGAGCCTCAAGGAAGCGTGAACATCGAGGATCCTGCACAAAAGGGAAGGACAATCAGGACCAGGGCGGAGCGAAGAGGGAATGAATATATTCTAAATGGGCACAAGATATGGGGTGGCCCGGCAGGACCGGCCGAGATTTTTCAGCGGGAGAAGTTAAAAGGCCATCTAGGCTATAGTCTGACCGCAACAACGGATCCATCAGCCGGAGATGAAGGAATTGCTATTTTTCACGTGCCTGCTGAGTCACCCGGACTTAGTTTCTCAAATTATATTGAGACGATGGGCATGTGCTTCACGGATCGAAATTGCGAGATGTGGCTGGAAAACGTCAGGATCCCAGAGGAGTTGAGGACAGGTGGTGTGGAGATCATGCGTACCCGTATGACTACGGGCAGATTAGGGTGTGCGGCTCGTTGTGTCGGGGTAGCTCAGGCAGGGTTTGAGATTGCCCTCGATTTCATGAAGGATCGAGAGATAGAAGGAAAGCCTGTGAGGGAGCGCTCCCTGTTTGCGGCTCAACTTGGGGAGATTGCCTCGGAGATCGAGGCCAGCAGGGCACATTATCTCTATGTTGCAGATATGCTTGATAAGCCGGAGAAATATGGGCCCAAATCGTCAGAACCGATGATCGCCAGGGCTTCTGCCGTCCGGCTCTTGGCCGGGAGGATGGTGCTCAGCACCCTTAAGAAGGTCATGGAATTCATGGGCAGTTATGGCTATTCTTTCGAATATCAAATTGAGAAGTATTATAGGGATATTATAATCTTACAGCAGGGATTCGGCGGCCCCCAAAGAGACCCGTTAGATACCATTCGGTCGTACTATACATTTGATTGGAGATGATGTTTTGGCCGCATCGCTTACAGGTTTTTGAAATCCCTTCAGGGATAATAACCAATAGACAAGGAGAGTATGATGGTAACAGTACTATATGAATACGATGTTCCGGTCGAAAAGCAGGCTGAGTATGTACAGGCTACCAAAGAGAAGATCAAACCTTTCTGGGAATCCATAGGTTGCACTGCCTACGATATTTGGCAAGTGGCAGGGAGCGAGACCAAATTTATCAAGACTATGCTTTTTAAAGACATGTCTACCATGAAGGAGACTGTCGATAAGAAAGAGGCGGATCCTTTCAAGGAACTTTGGTACACATTTGCCGAGAATGTCAGTAGAAAGATTGGTGCAAGAAAGACATAAAAGATGACCATGGGGTGTGGTAAAAAAGAGGAGGATTGATGTCCAAGAAGACAGACGTCTTGATCATTGGTGGCGGAATTTCAGGGCTTAGTGTTTCACGGGAGCTTTCCAAGTATGATGTGGATGTGACCCTGGTTGAGAAAGAAGTGGACGTAGGCTGGGGGCAAACCAAGGCAAGCTATGCCAACCGTCATCCAGGGGCCAGATGGACTCCGGGAACCCTTGCTCAGCAGATGATTGCCGAGGCTAACAAGATCATGGATCAGCTTATTGAAGATCTTGATATCGATTTCCAGAGAACCGGTGAACTGGCAGTGGCATTCGACAAAGATGAATTAGAATCCCTGAAAGTGATGAAAAAACAGGGAGACTATATCCATGTTGAGGGACTCGAAGTTATTGGCCCGGATGAGATTAAACGTATGGAACCGAATGTGAACCCTGCGGCTATTGCTGCCCTTTACATGCCGACTTCCGGGGTGTTCAACCCATTCGAACAAGTGGTAGCTATTTATGAAAATGCCCGAGATAACGGGGTCCATATGTTGCTAGGAACTGAGGTAACAGGGATCAAGCAAGAAGATGGCAAATACATAGTAGAGACCAATCAAGATGAAATTCAAGCCCGTTACATAGTAAATGCGGCTGGGCTTTTTGCTGAAAGGGTTGCCAATATGGTAGGGGTAGACAGTTTCAAGATTCGCTACGCTACCAAGAGTACCTGCCTTATTCTGGACCCCCTTTTGGGAGACATTGTCCAACATATTGTGACCGGGTTAAATAATCTAGACTTTTTTCGCTATAGATTGGTGAGCCCCACTTTTGACGGCAAGATCATCCTTTACAGCAATTTTCCTGAGCCGGCAAAAGGGATTGAAGACCGAGCAGTTGAAAAAGGAATGATTGATTTTACCATTAAAGATGTCAAAAGATTGCTTCCTGATGTCGATTTTGAAAGGAATATCGTTGCCGCCTTCTCAGGTCTGACTGCACGCAATGATCGGGGTGATTTTATTATTGAGCCCTCTGAGAATCTATCAACATTTGTCAATGTAGCCATAGTGCCTCCCGGCATCACCTGTTCTCCGGCAATAGGTAAGAGGGTAGTGGAAATACTGAGAGACAATGGTTTGATCCTGAGAGAAAAAACAGATTTCAATCCTTATCGCAAGAGAATACCATCGCTCCGTGGGGCATCCCCGGAACAAATAGAGGAACTCCTCAGCCAGGATCCGCGCTATGGAAATGTGGTTTGCCGGTGTGAGACGGTGACCGAAGGAGAGATTGTCGAAGCCATTAAACGAGGCGCAACTACATTAGATGGCTTAAAGTTCCGAACAAGGGCAGGGTTGGGGAGATGTCAGTCCAATTTTTGCGGGCCTAAGGTTACCGATATTTTGGCAAGAGAACAGAGCAAGACCTTTGGGACGATCACCAAGAAGGGACATAATTCACATTACATCAACCAGGAGGATTCATGATCAATATGGCCGATACAGGATCAATCCCTTTGGATGTTGCTGTCATAGGAGGCGGCCCTGCCGGGATTTCTGCTTGTTTAGAACTTTCAAAATCATTGAACTTGAAGATTGCCCTTTTTGAAAGTGAGACTGAGCTGGGAGGAATGCCCAGAAGCTGTGATATTTTTTTTGGAATGCGTGATCGGAAACGAATGTATATGGGGCCGGCTTATGCGAAAAAACTGGATAGCTTGATACGGAAAACATCGGTTGAGATACACACGGGGACAACCGTTTTACATATTATTCCCGGAAATCCGGGGCAGGTACATCGATTAGATGTTGTCTCACCAGAGGGTTTTAGGTCTTATGAAAGCCGTTTTATTATTTTGGCTATGGGTTGTTTCGAGAGCTCGCGTCATACAAGGCGTATTGCCGGCCCACGTCCTGCCGGGATTTTCACCACGGGTACCCTCCAGCAGTTGGTCAATCTTCGTCGTTTGAAGCCCGGTAAGCGTGCCGTCATTATCGGCAGCGAGATTGTGGCCCTCTCCAGTGTTTTAACCCTTAAACGTGCCAGGGTATCCATAGTCGGAATGGTGGAAGAATATCCGGAGCTTCAGACCTATGCCATTCCGGCGGATGCCATGAAGCTCTTCTTTGGTTTTCCGATTTATAAGGATGCCTCTATTACGGGAATCCTGGGGAATAATAAAGTTGAAGGGATTGAGCTTGTCAGAGGTAAAGATCAAGAGGCCTTTCAGCTGGATTGTGACATGATTATTATCACGGGCAGGTTTCGCCCTGATTCTTTATTGATTGAAAAAACTCCCATTGAACAAGACCCATCAAGCCTAGGACCGGTTGTAGACATGGATTTCAGAACAGCAGTCCCCAATATTTTTGCGGCAGGGAATCTTTTGCGGGGAGCAGATATGCACGATTTGTGTGCAGTGGAAGGAAGGCGCGCAGCTCGCAGCATTCTCAGAGTCTTGAAATCCGGCGACATCGACCCGGGTCAATATATCTCTATGAGGGCTAAGCGCCCGATTCGATACATAGTCCCCCAATGGATTGCGCCGGCTCACATACGGAAGCATCTCTTTTCGAAGCTATACCCCTGGCCTTCTATCCAGGTGGAGCGAACCCTGAAAAACCCGGTTATAGAGGCCTGGTCCGGTAAAGAGAAAATCTGGGGAGCTTCTTTTTGGAAATTGATAGCAAACAACCGCTATCCTATGCCGGTTGAAAGATTTGATTGGAAACGTGTGGATCCTCGGGAAGGAATCACGTTAGAAGTGATGTCTTCTGACTCCTGAGTCTGTTGAAGCAGACTTTTGACTGTTCGCGTTTTGTTGTTCTGGCACTTGGCCTATACCCATTGCAACCTAAAATACAAATCCCCAGTTTTTAGGTTCAGCTAAGTAACGTTTTCATTGCAGCTCAACGAAAGGAGGCATTTTTGGTGGATGAGAGGGACGTAGTAGTAATCGGGGGGGGAGCTGCTGGTTTTGATGCGGCATATCGCGCTTCGGAATTTGGCGGCAAGGTAACGCTGGTGGAGAAAGGGGTACTGGGGGGTACGTGCACGAACTGGGGCTGTATTCCCATGCAATTCCTTCTAGGGAACCTGATGCTTGCCCGATCAATAAAAAAGGCCAAGGAAAACGGCATCAATGCAGGTGAAGTTGACATCGATTATCGTCGATTGATAGCGGCTAAAAGGGCGGTAATACAATCGAGGATAGACCGTATGCAGGAAAAACTTGAAGCCGGGAACGTTACCGTCATAAAGGGATGTGGGAGATTAATTTCACCAAATGGTATAGAGGTAGAGCGTGAGGATGGGGAAAAGGAGGTTCTCACAGCAAAAAAAGTCATACTGGCTACCGGATCTATCCCTCAAAAGCTATCCGTACCGGGGGCCGAAGGCGAAGGGGTGATGACGGTCAAGCAGGCACTGGAGATCAGCTCAGTTCCAAGGAGCGCAGTCATTATTGGGGGAGGCGTCATTGGGTTAGAACTGGCTGCTCTGTGGTTTAGCCTGGGCTCTGCGGTGAGTGTGGTGGAGCTCATGGCTCAGCTCATCCCTAATGAGGATCATGAAATAGCTTCATTTATAGAGCAGGTTTTTAGAGATGACGGGGTTCACGTTTACACGGGAGCGACAGTTGATAGGATCGATGATAGTAAGGGAGGGAAGGCAGTATCCATCTCTAAACAGGGGGAGAAGCATAGGCTTGAGGCAGAGATGGTAGTCTTCGCCATAGGACATAGCCCCCTTGTAGAAGGACTCGGCTTGGAAGATGCTGGTGTGAGGATACGGAAGGGGAGAATTCAAACAAATAATAGAATGGAGACTAATATCAAGGGGATTTACTGCGCTGGCGATGCCACTGGCGAAATGATGCTCGCAAGTGTTGCTATGGTTCAGGGATCCGTAGCTGCGGAGAATGCTATGGGCAGGGATTCGACTATAGATTATCGAGTAGTTCCGCGCGGTATCCGGACCTTCCCTGAGATTGGGGCAATAGGTATAACCGAGAAGGAGGCTCGGGAAAAAGACCTGGAGGTGAAGATAGTCAAGTACCCACTCATGAGAAATGCTAAGGCTTCGATGTTGAGCGAGCACAGTGGCTTTGTTAAGGTTATTGCCGACTCGGGATCGGGTGAAGTTCTGGGAGTTCACATCGTTGGCCCTCAGGCAACCGAACTCATACATGAAGCAGTAATAGCTATGAAAATGAGAGGGACTGTCCAAGATATAGCTGGTGCTATTCATGGTCATCCCTGTTTACACGAAGCAATCCAACAGGCGGCGCAGCGCTTGTGTGGTTAGACCTATGCTGTGTCTATGAGGCCGCCAAGTGGGTATTTTTTGAAATACTTCAGGAAGATGGAGTAGAGGACTTTGCGTGAAAGGAGGTGATAGGGCATCTGGATTCGGGGTCAGGGTCGTTGAGGTGAATTAAAAAGGCATGGGAGGAGGGCAATATAACGATCTTTGGCATGTACCTAACCCGTTTAAAATCTAAGGAGGGGAAAATGGAAAAAGAAAAAGGGCGTACCATTAAGATATGGGATGAGGTACCCGGGTTTGAATTCATTGATGAGGTTGATATTCCCGAGATGCATTCATGGTTTCATGTACCATTCAGCATACCGGCATGGACACCTTTATTTGGTTGGCATTGGATGAATTATTGTGCTTGGGGGGTACAGTACGCTGCTGACAAGCTAAGCCTGCCTCGGTGTAAAGGTTGGCCCCTGAGGTACATAAATGGGGGTTTGTATACTGCCTTCTATATAGTTAGAGACAAGGACGAGATTGCCGAACGGGAGGTCAAATTCCGGCAGGCTTTAGCCCCCTGGATTGAGGACTTTGATGGACTTTGGGCAGGATACAAGAAGGAACTCCTGGATATCTATGGCAAGCTCAAGGCAGTGGATTTAGAAAACGCCAGCGATTTCCAGCTGGCCGAACATCACCAGGATCTAAAGATGGCCTGCAAGAGGATGTGGGAAATTCATTTCGTTCCTCTCTATGCTGCCAACATGGGGTGGTTAGTGCTTGATCAGATGTCCCGTGATCGCTTTGGCATAACGGACAAAGAACCCGCATTCCAGGACATGATGCGTGGCTTCCCCAACAGAATATATGAGGTAGAGAAGGAGCTGTGGAAATTTGGGCGGCTTGCTGCTGACATGGGCCTAGAAAATCTGTTTACTGAAAATAACTCCCGATCTATCGTCGAAAAACTTCAGGAATCTGAAAAAGGCCGGGAATGGTTCAGTAAATTTATGAACTATCTGGAGACCGACGAAACAGGGGGCTGGAGGATGAGACGCATGGCTGACTTTACCGAGCCCTACTGGCTTGAGGACCCGGCTACGCCCATAGGAGTGGTAAAGGGTTATATCGAGAGAGGTGTTGACTATGACCTGGAGGCTACCAGGGCGGAGCTGTCCGCCAGGAGAGAAAAAGCCATAGCGGAGTTTATGAGCCGAGTGCCGGCAGACGAAAAAGACGTCTGGGAAGGACTTATCCGGCTGGCAGGGAAGTCCAGCTCCTATAGCGAAGAGCATAATCTTTATTGCGAGCTCATGGCACATGCTTTCATGCGGCGTGGCTATCTGGCCATGGGAAGAAGACTGGTGCAGAAGGGAACAATTGATGCCCCTGAAGATATCTTCATGCTTAACCCGGAAGAAATTGATAGGGTAATGCTTGTCCCTGAATATCATGATATGCGCTGGATAACAAAGAGACGCAAGGCTGCCTGGGAGGAGGAGGTGCGTACCAGATCCAATCCTCCAATCTTTACTGACCGAGCCAGTCCTGAGGAAGCAGTAGGTATGGATTTGATGCCCTCCGGAGATTCTATGGCCATTAAACTCGTCATTGGTGAGTTGCCCACGGTAAAGCCGGAGCTGAAGGCAGACCTCTGGGGTGTATGCGGCTG
>Ga0307427_1001354_pt1 | contig 12751 bp, 10 predicted proteins | sample SalMarWE160190MG_FD_202162 | JGI IMG/M metagenome (GOLD analysis project Ga0307427, IMG submission 202162) | Salt marsh sediment microbial communities from the Plum Island Ecosystem LTER, Massachusetts, United States - WE1603-190 | ecosystem: Environmental > Aquatic > Marine > Intertidal zone >... | reverse complement strand
CCCGAACAGTGCCAGCAGGTCCGGCGACGCGCACGTCACCACCACCGTCACGAACTGCATGACGGTGGCGGCCTTGCCCGTGGCGCTCGGCATCCCCTGGAAGAAGCCCGACAGCAGGAACACGATGGCCATGCCCCCCAGCACGAAGACCGCACGCGAAACCAGCGTCACGCTCACCCAGTAGGGCAGGCGCACCTCGGGGTCCTCGGAAAGCACGCCCGGGATCGAAAGCGTTATGAGGGCGCTGATCATCAGGGCGTAGTCGGCCACCGGGTCGAGGATCGAGCCGATCTTCGTGACTGCCCCGGTGCGGCGGGCGAGGATGCCGTCGGCCGCATCGGCGATGCCCAACGCCAGGGCCAGCCCCAGCGCGCCATACCGATAGCCCCAGTGCTCTCTCGCCTGGAGGAGCAGGAGGATAAACGGCGTCACCAGCAGCAGTCGCACGACCGTGATGCGATTCGGCCAGGACATGGTCCGACCCCTGAGTTCCCGGACGCCGAAGTGACGCCGAAGGTACGCACACACGCCGGGGGTGTCAATGAAAAGAAGGACGGTGCCCCCACGGTTCGCGTGGTGCCCCCACGGTTCGCGCGGTACCCCACGGTTCGTGCGGTGGGCAATCTTGCCCGCCGCGCGAGACGCGTCATTTAGACGTCGGAATTCGCCGTTCTTCTCTCAAAACACCACTCCCGCGTACCCGACGATCGCATCATAGTCGGTGCGGCCGAGTTTTTCGCGCATGACGTCGAAGGAGGTCGTGTACTGGACGACGCAGCCGCGTTCGGCCCCCATTTCGCGTGCGGCGGCCATGGTGGCGGCAACGGCACCGGCGCCGCAGGCGTTCCGGTGGTCGGCGGCTTCCGGCACAGCGGCCTCGGCGTCCATGCGGACCATCAGGTCGAGCATCCGCCGGTCGTTCTCCTCGCGGACCCAGCGGACGGCCTCCGGGCCGCTCCCTTTCGGCGTGAAGCCGTACATCGGGCCGTAGTGCGTCAGGTCGGTCGAGCCGAGGCACACGGCGTCGGCCTCCAGATCGGAGATCGTCCGGCCGACGATCCGCCCCATCGCGACCGCCCCCTCGCCGCGCGGGACCGCGATGGGCAGGATACGCGCCTCGGGGAAGAGGTGCTGGATGAGCGGCACCTGGACCTCGATGCTGTGCTCGCCTTCGTGGGCGTGCGGGTCGCCGGCGAGGAGGTCGCCCGCGCGGCCCAGGACCTCGCGGCCGAGGCGCTCATCCACTTCGGCGATGCCCAGCGGCGTCTCCCACCCGCCCGAGGGAAACACGGCGTTGTGAGCGACCGGACGATGCGCGGCGCCGAACACGACGAACGTCTTCGGCGTGCGGCGGTCCTTGATGACGGTCAGCACCGTCAGGGCCGTCTCGCCCGAGAACATCCATCCGGCGTGCGGCACGATGCCCGCCACCGGGCGTTCCGGCAGGCCGGCCACGTCGGCGGGCGGCTTCATGTCCGCAATCTCGCGCAGACACGACTCACGGTCCATCGGGTAAAACCGACCGGCGACGACAGGCTCGCGGATCATCATGATTCGCCTCCCTTCAGGTCGTTCGGCTCGGTCACGCGCTGCGGGTCGAGGGCGGCGGCGAGGTCCTCTTCGCTCATCAGGCCCTTTTCGAGGATGAGTTCGCGGAGGGTCTTGCCGCTGGTGACGGATTCCTTGGCGACCTCGGCGGCCTTGGCGTAGCCGATGTGTTGATTCAGCAGCGTCGCCAGGCCGACCGACGATTCAAAATAATGTTGGCACCGGTCGGCGATGGCCTTGATCCCCGCGACGCACCGCTGGGTGAAGACGGGCAGGAAGTTCTTGAGGATCTCGATGCTCGAGAGCACGTTGTGCGCGATGACGGGCATGAAGACGTTCAGTTCGAGTTGCCCGGCCTGCACCGCGAGCGCCACCGCCGTGTCGTTGCCGATCACCTGCATGGCGACCATGTTCAGGCACTCCGCCATGCTGGGGTTGACCTTGCCGGGCATGATGCTGGAGCCGGGTTGGACAGCGGGCAGTTGGATCTCGGCGAGGCCGGTGCGTGGCCCGCTTGCCAGGAGCCGCAGGTCGTTGGCGATGCGCGCGAGTTCCAGCGCCAGGTTCCTGAGGGCGGCGCTCACGCCGGCCATCGGGGCCATCGACTGCATGGCGTGGCAGAGGTCTGCGGCGGGCACCAGGTCCAGGCCGGCGATCTCGGCGAGGTGCTTGACGATCGTCGGCGCGTAATCGGGATGCGTGTTGAATCCGGTGCCGGCGGCCGACCCGCCGATGGGCAGTTCCTTGCACGCTTCCAGCGAGGCTCGCAGGTTCTCGGCCGCACGCTTGACGGCGAGCGCGTATGCGGCAAACTCCTGCCCCAGCCGCACGGGCACGGCGTCCTGAAGATGGGTGCGGCCGCTCTTGATGATGGGGTCGAAGTGGCGCCCCTTCTCGGCCAGGGCGTCGGCCAGGGCGTCGAGCACGTCGGCCAGGGCACTGCCTTCCGCGACGGCTGCCAACTGCATGGCCGTCGGGAACGTGTCGTTCGTGGACTGGCTCATGTTGACGTGGTCGTTCGGATGGATGAGGTTGTAGGAGCCGAGAGGCGCTTCGAGGATTTCGTTCGCGCGGTTCGCCAGGACCTCGTTCGTGTTCATGTTGAAACTGGTGCCGGCCCCCGCGCCGAAAACGTCCACGACCCACTGGTCCATGAGTTTGCCTTCCTGGATGACTTCCAGGCAGGCGTTGTCGATCATCTCGGCGCTGAGGGCGTCGAGTTTCCCCAGTTCCTGGTTGGTGCGTGCGGCGGCGAGTTTGACCATCACGTGGGTGCGGACGAGGGCGGGATGGGCCTTCAGACCCGAGACGGGGAAGTTCTCCAGGGCCCGCTGCGTCTGGGCGCCCCAGTAGGCGTCGGCGGGCACCTGGACCTCGCCGAGGGTGTCCCTTTCAACGCGATAACCGTCGTGTGCCATGGCGCAAGCCTTTCACCGTTCGCATGTCACCGCAGAGAACGCAGAGGCAAATGCTGAATGAGAAATGCCAAATGCCAAAGCGCGCTTCGCGCAAGCCGCAGGTCTCGAATCTGAAATCTGAAATCTCGAATCTCAAATCTCGAATCTCAGATTCACAATCCCCAATCACTCAAACCCTCCACCCGGCTTCTGGCCGTACTTCGAGTGGTACACGTTGTGCAGGCGCTGGGCCTCTTCGGGCGGAATCGGAATGGGGTCGCCTTTGACCATCGCCAGGTGGACGGTGCGCGCGACGTCTTCGACGACGACGGCGGCCTTTAGCGCCCCGCGCGGATGCACGCCCACGGCGAAGACCCCGTGGTTCTGCATCAGGACGGCCGGGCACTGAAGGTTGATCTCCATGAGGACGCGCACGGCTTCCCGGCCGACCTCGATGCCGCCGATCTTCGCATACCCGCCGCACGGTATCGGCATGCCGAAGGCGTCGCCGTGTTCGGTCAGGACTACCGGGATGCTTCGGCCGAGGGCGGCGAAACTCGACGCGTACGGCGAGTGCGTGTGGATGACCGAGTGAATCTGAGGCAGGTGCTTCAGCATGTACAGGGCCGTGGGCGCATCGACGCTGACTTTGTACGTGCCTTCGATGACGTTGCCGTCGAGATCGACGACCGGCATGTCGCCCGGCTGCATCTCGTCGAACAGGACCCCGGACGGCTTGACGACCACGAGTCCGGATTCGGGGTCGCGGCCGCAGACGTTGCCGCTCGTCCACGACACGAGGCCGAGCCGGGGCAACTGTTTGTTCGCCCAGCAGACTTCCCTTTTGAGTTCTTCGAGCACGCTTTTCTCCCGCCCTTATCCCGCGTCGCCGCTCGTAGGGGCAAGGCATGTCCTGCCCTGCCATGCGATGGCCCACACAAGCGGAACACACAGAGTGTACCATCCGGCGGGCGTGTTTGGAAGCACTTGGCGTGCGTGCTGCGGCCCAAGTGCAATGTGTTTCGTCAACCGTAGCGTCTCGCCCGAGGTTAGGTCTTGTCCTTGAGAGTTGGTGGTATATACTTGGTGTCTGAGGTTTCAGATTTGGGATCTGAGATTTGAAATTTGGAATTTCAGATTTGAGATTTCAGATTTGAGATTTAAGATTTGAGATTTCGGGTTTGGGCTTTTAGATTTGAGATGTGGCATCCGCGATTTGAGATTTCAGATTTGAGATTTGAGATCTGGCATCTGAGATTTGAGGTCCGAGATTCGAGATGCCGCATGACCGAAAGGATCTGCGATGAAGTACAAGCGGTTCGAAGACCTTCCGGTCTGGCAGGCGGCCATGACGCTGTGCGAGCGCATCTTCTCGGTTACCGAGGACAAGGCGTTCGGCCGCAAGGGCGATCTTCGAAGCCAACTGCAACGTGCGGCTATTTCGGTTTCGAACAACATCGCGGAAGGCTTCGAGCGGGGGACGACGCGGGAACTCCTGACGTTCCTCTACATCGCGCGCGGGTCGGCCGGCGAGGTGCGGTCGATGCTTCTGCTGACTGAGCGGCTGGTGGACTTTGCCCATTTGAGACCTGAAATCTCAGATTTCAAATCGCAGGCCGAATCCGTCTCGCGCCAACTCCGCGCCTGGGCAGACTCGCTCCAGAACTCCGATATCCCCGGCCAGCGCTACCTTACGGACCGGACCCGCCGCGCGGGCGAGCAGCAGAAACACGCGGAAACCTTTACCGCCAAACTTGACCGGATGGTGGAAGAAGGCCGCAACGCGAGAGCCGAGGCAGGAGTGGGCGGCGGGACATCTGAGACCTGAAATCTCAGATCTCAAATCTCACATGTCACGTCGCACATCTCAGATTGCAGGCGCCTGGTGTCGGTTCCCGCTACTCGACCCCTTCAGCGCCTTGAGGCTTTTCGCGCCACGAGGGCGCATTCGGGCAGCCACGTGCTGCGCAGTCGGCCGGGAAGGAACCCATTGAGGTACGTCCATCGATCGAGGATCTCAAAGTCGTGTCGGCGCAGTTTCTCTTTCCACTCGTTGACGTGGCGCATGCCGGTGTGCTGTTCGACGCGGTCGGCCTTGCCGTAGAGCCAACGTCGGATGCAGCCCAGGTTGGGCGTGGTCATGCAGAACTGGCCGCCCGCGACCAGGATGCGCGACACCTCCGCCAGGACTCGTCCATGCCGCTCGGGCGCGATGTGTTCCAGGACGTCGGTGCACAGCACGGTGGCGAACCGCTCGTCCTCGTAAGGCAGGGTGCCGCTGCCGTCGATGACCAGGAACTCGCCCCGTGGAACCCGGCTCCGGGCCTCGCGCATGGCCCACTCCGACACGTCGCAGCCGCAGATCGGACGCCCGTCGTCAAAACGCGACAGCAGAAACCCGTAGGCACACCCGAGGTCGAGCACCGCACCGTCGCCCGCATGTGGCCGGAACCAGCCGGCCAGCCGGTCGAAGTACGAGCCGACGTCGCGGTACCCGCCGAACTTATAGAAGTACGACGTCCTGCCCTCGAAGTAATCCCTGTCGAAAGGCATCCGGTACCCCTGCTTGTGTGCGGCCGGTCCGACTTCCGGCGCGGGCGCGACGTTACCCGATGCCCTTGAGCGCCTTGAGGCGTTTCATGGCGTCGTTGGCGCCGCGGCCAAAGTACTCGTGCAGCGCGTCGTACTCGGCGTAGATCTTCTCGTACACCTCGTGGGCCGCCGCGTCGGGCTTGTACGTTTTGTCGCGTATGCCTGCCATCCGTGCGGCGGCTTCTTCAATGGTGTCGTACCCGCCGGCATCTTTGCCGGCCGCAACGGCGCCGTGCATGGCGCTTCCCAGGGCGCAGGTCTGGGCGCTTCGGGCGATCTTGAACTCGCGGCCCGTCACGTCGGAGTAGATCTGCATCAAGAGGTCGTTCCGCTCGGGCAGGCCGCCGCAGCAGTAGATCTCCTCGACCGCTACGCCGCAAGACTCGAACGTGCGGATGATCTTGTACGTGCCGAAGGCGGTCGCCTCGATGATCGCCCGGTACATCTCCTCGGGCTTGGTGCCCAGGTGCATGCCGAGCATCATCCCCGTCAGGTCGGCATCCACGAGGACGCTGCGGTTGCCGTTCCACCAGTCGAGGGCCAAGAGGCCGGTCTCGGCGGGCTTGTAGGCGGCGGCGCGCTGGGTCAGGAGTTCGTGAACGCTGATGTTCCGCTCTTCGGCCTCGGCCTCGTAGGCGGCGGGGACCGACGTGCGGACGAACCACGCGAAGATGTCGCCGACGGCCGACTGCCCCGCCTCGAACCCGTACAGGCCCGGCAGAATGCCGTCCTCGACCACGCCGCACTGGCCCGGCACGTTCAGTTCCTTCGTGCCGCAGACCATATGGCAGATGCTCGTGCCCATGATCATGACCATCTTGCCCGGCCCCGTGACGGTGCAGGCGGGAACGGCCACGTGGGCGTCCACGTTGCCGGCGGCGACGGCCGTGTTTGGCGAGAGTCCGAGGCGGTCGGCCATCTGTTCGGTGAGTCCACCCGCGCGGCCGCCCAGGGCGAGGATGCTGTGCGACATTTTCTCATCGATCACGTTGGCGAAGTCCGGATGGAGGGCCTCTAGAAAAGCCTTCCGCGGGAACCCGTCTCGCTTCGACCAGATGGCCTTGTACCCGGCGGTGCAGAGGTTGCGTGTCTCGTTGCCGGAGAGTTGCCAGATGATCCAGTCGGCCGCCTCGATGAGCCGGTCGGCGGCCTGGTACACCTCGGGGGCCTCGTTGAGGATTTGGAGCGCCTTTGGGAAGAACCACTCGCTGGAGATCTTGCCGCCGTATCGCTCGAGCCACGCTTCGCCCATCTTTCGGGCAGTCTCGTTGACGCGGTCGGCCTCGGGCTGGGCGGCGTGATGCTTCCACAGTTTGACCCAGGCGTTGGGCTCGGCGCGGAACGCATCGGTCATGCAGAGCGGCGTGCCGTCGGCCTTGGCGGGGAGCATCGTGCAGGCCGTGAAGTCCGTGCCGATGCCGATGACCTGGTCGCCGTCGATGCCGGCTTCCTTCAGACACGCCGGGACGGTCTCTTCGAGGGCGCGCAGGTAGTCCTCGGGGTCCTGGAGGGCCCAGTCATGGGCCGGCAGTTGGGTCCCGCTGTCGGGCAGGGCCTCCGTGATGACGCCGTTCGAGTACTCATAGACGGCTGTGGCGACTTCGCTGCCATCGGCGGCGTCCACGAGCAGTGCCCGCGCCGACTCGGTCCCGAAATCGATTCCCAGGGCGAATTTGGGTTCGGGCATGGCAATGTTCTCCAAGGTGGTGCCGGGCCGTTCCCTTACGGTCGCGGCTAGTCACGCAGCACAGGCATCTGTTGCTCACGGCGGCCTGGGAAGGCCGCCGTGCGGAATCCGGTTCGGCCTGCGGCTGCTGCGAAGCGAACCATTTTTGCCATGGGGCCGAGCGGATGTAAAGAAAAAGTCTGAAACGGGCCGGATCGGTTTACGTCCAGGTATACGGAAAGTCCGATGCGATGTCCAGTGCGCGGGTGCCCGCGGCGGAGCGTCGAGATTGAAGGTGAACCCGAAACGCCGGGGTCCGAGTGTGCCCCGGAAGGAGGTCCCGCCATGGTACCCGAACCGTCTTCCTCGAGTCGTGTCGTGAGCGATGTTTCCCTTGCCGCCTCCAACGACCGCGCCTGGGACCACATGATGGAGTGGGTGGCGCTGTACATCCCCACGTACGGGACGAGCGTTGTCCTGCACGTGGCCGTCGGGCTGCTGCTTGCGTTCTTGATCGTCTGGCCGGAGGCACCGAAGGAGTCATTCTGGGCGGTCTCGGGGCAGTTCGTGCAGGAACCTCCGCCAAGAAAGGCGGAGCGCCGGCAGAAGTTGCAACTCAAGTCGCGCGGCCGCCTGAAGGTGCAGCCCTCGAGCCTGGTCCGGCAACTCACGCAGAATCCGTTTATCGACGTTGCCACCAACTACAAGCACACTCTCCACGTGATCGGCATCGGTTCGGGCGGCGACCGGTTGGGCAGTTTCATAGGGTTGGACAGAACCGGCACGATCTTCGCCCCATCGGAGGAGATCATAGGCGAACCTGCCGCCAAGGTCGTCTACGTCGTGGACCGTTCGGGCAGCATGACCGATTCGATCGACTTCGTGAAAGCCGAACTCACGCGAAGCGTTGCCGAACTGGGCGAAGACGTCGAGTTCCACGTCATCTTCTACTCCTCCGGTCCGCCGGTCGAGATGCCGACCCGCCGCCTCGTCCACGCGACGCAGCGAAACAAGGGCCTCGCCTACGAGTTCATCGACCGCATCGTGCCTGAGGGCGAGACCGACCCGTCAAAGGCCCTCCAGCGTGCCTTCGCCGTGCGGCCGGAACTCATCTACCTGCTGACCGACGGTGAGTTCGACCGCGGAATCATCGACTTGGTGAAGCGTCTGAACGCCGGCGGCCGCGCGCGGGTCTTCACCATCGGCTTCCTGTACACGCAGCCGGGCACGCCCGCCGAAGGGGTCCTGAAGCAGATCGCCCGCGAGAACGGCGGCGAGTACAAGTTCGTGTCGGAGCAGGATCTGGCGTCGATCATGGCAGGAGTGTAACGACAGCACTTCAGGGTGGAGTGTGCCAACGGGGGCGCGGTGGGCAGTCTTGCCCGCCGCGCACCGTTATGAAAGCGCGAGCGTCCTGCCGGTGGGCGTGACGCTCGCGCTGGTGTTCGTGCGGCTTCGCTCAGCCTTTGGGTTTGGCGGGCGGTTTGGCCGCCGGTTTTTCGGCCGGTGTGGCTGCGGGTTTTTCGGCCGGTTTGGCTGCCGGTTTTTCAGCCGGTGTGGCTGCGGGTTTTTCAGCCGGTGTGGCTGCGGGTTTTTCCGCGGGCTTTGCGGCCGGCTTTTCGCTGGGCGTCGCGGGCGGTGTGCCTTCGGGCGGCTTTTCGGCGGGCGTCGCGGGGGGCTGCGCCAGCGAGATTGGCCCCATCGACTTGGGCCTGAGCCAACTGACCTTCTCGACCTGGTAGTGGTCCTGGACCCGCGACAGTTCGACCTTGAAGATCATGGGGCCCTGCCGCAGTTGCAGTTTCGGCTTGTCGATGTTGCGGTCGAGCGCCGTCCAGAAGAGGCCGGCGTTGGCGGTCAGGACCGACCGGACACCGAAGGACTTGGCCTGGAGGAGCCGGGCCAGCCAGTTGTTCAGACCCATCTGGGCCGCGCCCACGGGACTCCAGAGGAACTGCTTCAGGATGATGCCCTTGGGCTGGTCCGCACTGGGCTCGACGCGGCTGCCGGAGGCGATCTCCAGATACAGGTCCTCGTCGTAAGTGGTAGCCTCTTCGAGTTGGCCCAGGATTTCGCCGACGCGCCGGCTGATGAGGTCCTTGTGGGCGGCGAAGGTCTCATCCCAGATGCGTGCGGCCTCGGCGGTGATCTGGACCGGCTTCATCGTCTCGGCGGTTCCCACCATCTTCTCGTGGAAGCGGGCGGAGTACTCCTTGTAGAGTTTCTGGAACTCCTTTTCGGTGGCGGACTTACCGCCGTCGCCGGCGCACCCCACGGCCGCCACGGCCCAGGCTGCCACCAGTACGCACAGAAGCACGTTTCTCATGGCCATCTCCTATCTGTGGTTTCCGACGAAACTGACCCCTTCAGGATACGACGGCTGGCGGGCGCCGTCAAGCCATTACCGCGACGGGATTCCCGCAACCACTTTATTCATCGGGCGACCCGGGTCCGGAACTTGAGTCGCAGGCGACGCCCGATTTTTTCTCGAACGACCCGCCGTCTCATCCGTATTCTATGGTGCGTGGGCCGAAGGGCGGGCCCGGAGGAGGGGCTTCGTGGCGATGGGAGTGCATTGACAGCCTCGCCTGTTTCCGCTAAGATAGCCCGCCTCAGGTCGGCCTGAAGAAGGAGGTGTTCGGATGGCCTTCAGATTTCGCTGTGCCAAGTGTGGGAAGCGGGTCACGGTGGACGACGCGCCGGGATCCGAGGTCACGTGCCCGCACTGCAACCAGGCGATCTCCGTACCCGACGACGCGCAGGTGACCGAACCCGACGGCGTCGTCGAGGAGGCGCCCGTGGCCGAGGCCGAACCCGTTGAGGCCGCCCGGCCGGAGGAGGAGCAAGAAGAGGGGCCGGAAAGCGGCATGGACACCGTCATGGGCTGGCTGGCTCTGTACCTTCCCAGTTGGGGTACGAGCGTCGTTCTCCATGCCGCCGTCTTCATCCTGGCCGCCTTCATGGTCTGGCAAACCCACACCATCCAGCCTCCTTTCAAGTACAAGAGCGAGGTGGTCTCCGAGACCAAGCACAAGACGGTGAAGCGCAAGCGTCTGAAGAGGCAGCAGTCTCGCGGCAAACTGAAGCCGCAGCCCTCGAGCATCGTTCGCCAGTTCACGCAGAACCCGGTTCCGGACGTTGCGTCGAACCGGATGCAAACGCTCAAGGTCATCGGCGTGGGCGGCGGCGGGAACATCATCGGCGGCTTCGAGGGCCTGGGCGACGGCGGCCGTGGATTCTTCGGAACCGTCGAGACCGAGATCGCCCACAAGATCGTTTACGTCGTGGACCGCTCCGGCAGCATGACCGACTCGATCGACTACGTGAAGTTCGAGTTGAGGCGCAGTATCGGCGAACTCGGTGAAGACACCGCGTTTCACGTCATCTTCTATTCCTCCGGCCCGGCGGTCGAGATGCCGACCCGGCGGCTCGTCAACGGCACGGACCGGAACAAGCAACTCGCCTTTGAGTTCGTTGACGGCATCATCCCTCAGGGCGAGACCGACCCCTCCAAGGCCCTGGAGCGGGCCTTCGCCGTCGGGCCCGAACTGATCTACCTCTTGACCGACGGCGAGTTCGACAAGGCCATCATCGGCCTCGTCAAGCGTCTCAACGTCGGCAACAAGGTCACCGTGCACACCATCGGTTTCCTCTACCAAAGCGGCGAGAAGGTTCTCAAGGAGATCGCCGAGCAGAACGACGGAAACTACAAGTTCGTATCCGAGGCGGACCTTGCGACACTGGCCAACTAAACCCTACCTCGTCGTCCTGGCTGCCGCGATCATGGCGGCCCTGGTCGCCGCCGCTGCGCACGCCGCCGACCGAGTCCGCACCAAGGCCGGCATCGGGTATGCCGGCGAGATCGTCGGCGTGGCCGGTGGCGGCCTCGTCATCAGGGTGGGCGGCCGCAAGCGAACGGTCGCCTTTGCCGACATCCGGGAGATCCGGGCCGACAAGTACCCCGACCTGAGGAAGGCCGAGGAAGCCTATGCCAAGGGCGTGGGCGGCGAGCCGAAGGCGTTCGAAACGGCCGGCAGGCTCTATCAGGCGCTCCTTCGCAGGGGTGCACCCGCCTGGCTGCGAGTGGTGGTCCAGTGGCGGATGTACAAACTGTACGTCGAATCCGGCCGGGTGGCCGAGGCCCTCGACGCCTATCTTGAAATGGCACGCAAGAGCCCGATGCTGGTAGCCGGCCTCAACCTGCCGTCCCCCGACGAGAGCGATCACCAGGCCAACAAGGCGATGCTCGCCAAGGTCGAGCGGGCTGTCGCCAGAGCGGCCGGCAAACCGTACGCCGATGCTCTCAGGAACTTCCGCGTGGCCCTGCTCTTGCTCGAGGGCAAACCCGAAGAGGTTCTGCCCCTGCTGGAGCCGCTGCTCGTGACCAGCGACCCGAAGGTCCGCACCTCGGCCATGATCCGCAAACTCGAACTGCTGCTCGCCACCGGCAAAACCGACGAGGCCGCGAACTGGCTCGAGAAGGTCGAGGCGGCGGTCGGCGACTCGGGCAAGGCGGACATGGCTTACTGGCGGGGGCGGGTCCGCCTGGCCGCGGGCAAACATCTGGAGGCGGCGCTGGAGTTCATGAAGGTGCCGATCCTGTATCCTGCCGCAGACCGCAGCCGCACCGCCGACGCCCTCTGGCGAACCGGACAGGCGCTGGCGGCCGCCAAAGCCCCGCGCGAGGAAATCGTCAGCGTGTATGACGAAGCCGTCCGGAAGTACGCCGGCACCGCCGGCGCCGAACGTGCCAGACGCGAACTTGCCCGTCTCGGGTCGAAATAGGCCCGGGCCGACGAACCAGACAAGGGGAACCTACGCACACCGGATTCAGGGGACATTCGATGAAGGAGTTCACGCACATGGGTAAGAAAAGGGCGCTCATCCTGGTGATGGTCGCGATCGTGGTGGTCCTGACGGTCTCGGTCCCGGTGATGGCCGAGGAGGCCAAGCAAGTTCGGCGGACCCTCTTCGGTATCATGTCGAAGGCGACGTTCACCGACCCGATCGGCTTCGTCGACATGATGGTCATCTACCTGTGCTCGATCGCCTCGATCGCGCTGATCATCGAGCACGCCATCACGATCCGCCGGTCGGTCATCGTGCCGGAACTGTCGGTGGCGCAGGTCAAGACGATGTTCGACGAGCGGCGGTTCCGCGAGGCCCTGGAGTTTTGCCAAGCCGATCCGTCCTTTGTCTCGGGCGTCGTCCACGCCGGCCTGATTGAGGCGGCCAACGGGTACGAGGCCATGGAAAGCGCCATGCAGGACGCCACCGGCGAACGCAGCGCACGCCTCTACCGCAAGATCGAGTGGCTGAACCTCCTCGGGAACGTGGCCCCGATGCTCGGCCTGCTCGGTACGGTCTGGGGCATGATCGTGGCGTTCGGCGAGATCGAGGCCAAGGGCGGCAAGGCGAGCCCCGAAGACCTGGCCGGCGGCATTATGATCGCGCTGTTCTCGACGTTCTCCGGTCTGGTGGTGGCCATTCCGGCCTTGGCGGGCTACGGCATCTTCCGCAGCCGCATCGAGCAGATGTCGATGGAGGC